>JAABVA010004192.1_pt1 | contig 13418 bp, 13 predicted proteins | sample 5560331 | NCBI WGS metagenome assembly JAABVA01 (sample SAMN12812661, study PRJNA571458) | rock metagenome | isolation source: Antarctica rocks | place: Antarctica: Victoria Land, Mt New Zealand sud | collected 2016-01-07 | reverse complement strand
GGGCCGTCAGGCAGGGCGCAGGAACCGCGCGTGGTCAGGATCAGTCGGCTGCACATGCCGCGCTGCAGCTCGTGCGCAGCAGCAAGTCCGGCCGCAACGAAGCGGCGCAGCCCGCGCTACTCGCCGCGCAGACCGGCAACCTGTCCCCGTCCGTCGACCGACTTCGCGACGCGCAAGGACGACCGGCTCAAGCGCGCCGGTCGAGGCCGGCGCGTCCCGCCCACCTGACCGTGCGGCCCCCCGCGGGCCGCCAGCGATAGCCGGCCCCCGTGCCCGCGTCTGCGTTGCCCAGACCCGCTCGCTTAGCCGGTGACCGGACCGTAGCTGATGGCGACGTCTTCCATCTCCAGCTCCGCGGTGGCTTGCAGCAGCGCCAGCAGGTCGGTGTCCAGACCCGGGGAGAACTCCTCCATCCGCTCCACCGCAATCGTCGACGGCACCCCTTCGGGCATCTGCTCTGACGCGGTCAGCACCGTGCCGTCCCCGGACGGGGACACGCCCTGGAGGACCCGGCCGGCCTCGGACAGGTTGTCGGCACTGAACGTGAACTGCTTGCTCTGCAACCCCAGGTCCAGCAGCTTCTTGACCTCCGGGAACGCCGCCGCGTTGGTCTTCGGGATCGGCAGGAGCCGGACCCCAATCCACCCAAGGGTCTCGAGCGCCTTGGCGTAGGCGTTCGAACCGCACCTGCCGGCCGACGAACGCCGTCCCATGCCCGAACGCCAGCAGCGTGTCCTGCAGCCGGTCCATCAGCGCCTGCTCAAGCTCGCGCTCCACGACCCGCTCGGACAGCGCCAGGTGGTCGAACACGTACGGGTCGCGCAACAGCTGCCGGGCCAGCTCCGAGTCCGGTGCCGGCAGCGCGGCGGCGAAGTTCCCTCGAGCTGGTGGACCAGCACGTCCCGGGACCAGCCGTACTCGCTCGCGCCGCGCCGTACCAGTCCCGCTCCTGACGGGTGCTGAGCTTGTCGAGCAGGACCCGCACGTGCCCCCACGGCAGTTATGCCACGGCCCTGTGGCACGAAGCTTCCGGCGGTTGGCCAGGCCTCGGCAAGGGACCGCATGCAGTGCAGATTGCGCCGCGACCAGCCGCGCTGGTCCGGGAACTCGGCCCGCAGGTCGGTCACGAGCCGGTTGATGACCCGGGCTGCCCCAGCCGTCCTGCTCCTGCCACTCCAGGATGTCCCGGCCGATCGACCAGTACAGCCCCAGCAGTCGTGGTGTCGATGTTCTCCCGCAGCGGCCGGAACCCCACCCCCGCTCGTGCAGCCCAGTCACCACCCCGATCAGGTGCCGCAACGACGGCCCAGCCGGTCCAGCCGCCAGACCAGGGTGTCCCCAGCCACAGCTGCGCCCGCACCGGCCCGCACCAAGAAGCACACGGCCGAAGAAGCCCTGGGGCTCGAGATCGACTTGCGGCAGATCTTGGCTATAAGGCTTACGCAGACCTAAGTCGACACGGGCTGCTGGTCCTGGCGCTGCTCGCGGCGGTGGCGTAGGAAGAAGAAGGCGGCGATGGCCACGAGCAGGGCCAGGCCGAGGTAGTTGGCGTAGTGCTCGATCGTCTTGTATTGGCTGCCGGCGAGGTAGCCCAGGACGACGAAGCCGGCGGCCCACAGGGCGCCGCCGAGCACGTTCCAGGGCAGGAACCTGCGGGCGTACGGCATTGGGGCCATCCCGGCCATGCCTGGGACCAGAGCCCGCAGGGCTGCAGTGAAGCGCCCGACGAAGACGGCCTTGCCGACCGCGAGCGCCGTCCCGTCCTCGACTGGCCGCCTTCGGCGCCGTACGTCGAGGCAGTGCGCGCCTTGGCCGAACATCTGCAGGTGCCGGGATGTCCCAGTAGGTGCAGTGCGCACCTAGTGACGTAACGGACACCGGGGAGGACAGTGACCCGGCTGCGCCACCCCGGCGGCGGCAGGCAGGAGCCGTCATGAGCGCCCTTGACACCCGGACCGTCACGCAGTCTCCCGCCGCCGAAGGCAGCATCGAGCCGATGTCGTCGCGGCTGCGCCGGGTCGTTCCGCTGCTCGTCGGCGCCGCCCTGGTGCTGCTGCTGCTGAAGCCGATCGGAAGCCTGCCGCTGCAGGGCTGGGTGCCGGTGCTCATCGGCCTGAGCGACGCCGCCTCCGGTCTGCTGTCCGGACGCAGCGGCGTCCTGCTGGCCCCCGGGGTCGTCATCGCGGCCTGGGGCGTCGCCCCGCTCAGCGCCCTGCACGGCCACACCTTCCCGGGCATGTTCTACCTCTGCCTCGGTACCGGCCTGCTGATCGCGGCCCTGCTCGCGCAGTACGGCTTCTCCCGGATCACCCCGATGAGCCTGGCGCTGCCGGTGCTGTTCATCGGCGGCACCATGACCGTCGCCGAGCACGCGGGCACGGCGTTGACGACGGGGCTGGCGGTGCTGCTCGCCGTTTACGGGCTGGCGCAGCTCCGACCGGTACCCGCCGAGCCGGCCAGCGGGGGCGGCGTACCGATGAGGACGTAGCCTCGCCTGCTTCGCTGCGCCGCCCGGCGAGCAGTTTACCTGCGGCAATCCAGTGCGGACTCCTGTCCGCGGGGGGCTTGCGTGAACCGGTGATGCTCCACTCGGGTCGTCTGGAACTGGTGGAAGGCTCGCTCGACGACGTTGCGGCCGCGGTAGGCCTGCCGGTCGTAGGTGACTGGACGGCCACCGGCAGCGACGCGACCCGCTCGTCGTTACCGACCCCCCAGGCGCCGACGGCGTTCGAGCAGAGCGCAGAGCTGCGCGAGCAGCTCGGGTTCGGCGTCGGCGGCTTCCGGGCGGGGCAACAGCTGCAGCAGGAGCTGGTAGTAGCGGGTCTCGGTGAGCCCGAGCTCGTCATGGACCCGGCTGCTGACCGAGCCCTGCAGGTGATGGGCGCGGGCGAACGACAGCACCGCCCGGTCCCGCCCGTCCAGGCACAACGGCAGCAACGATTGTTGCCCGGGCACGCTGCGCCGGATCACGACGGCGGCCCTTGCTGCTCCACGGACCGGCCCAGCTCGGCGTCCCAGACCAGCCGCCGGGTGATCTGCTCGCCCGTCCGGACCTGCAGCCCCTCCCCCACCGGCCCGCCCGGCATAGCCGCGCGCTCACCGCGCCGCCGAGCAAGCGCAGACGGCAGTCGCGCCTGTGGACGGGTGGCGCGCTGTCGGACCGGACGGCTGCTCGACGGACCCGCTCAGCGGTAGCGGTCGGTCGTCAGCAGCAGCCGCCCGAGCGCGGACCAGGCCGAGCCGTAGTACGTCGGGTAGGTGGCAGCCGTCCTTTCGGCCAGGTCCAGCAGCGCGTCCCGGGCCCGGGTGTCCCCGGCCGCTGCGGCCGCGGCGGCAGCCGCCGCCGCGCCGAGGGGAGACATGTCGCTGCCGACCGGCGCCCCCTGCAGGGAGCGCCGGAGCGGGGCGGCAGCGCTGGTGGAGCGGACCCGCTGCCACCAGGCGGCGGCGAGGTCCTTCGTGCGCGGGTCCAGGGCTGCCCAGACAAGGGCCCGCTGCCCGTCCAGGGCGCAGCCCACCGGTGAACCACCCGACGGAGCCGGGACTGCTGTCGGAGGGGCGCCCCCCGCCAGGTGGGCCCAGTCCGGCGGCAGCAGCTGAGCGGGCCCAGCGAGCCGGCGCAAGGTCGCCGGCTGGGCGTCCCGCAACCCCTTCCAGCGGCCGTCGCCGGTCAGCCGCGCGAGGACGGCCGTGACCGGGGCGGCCCAGTAGCCGGGCTCGACGACGATCGGCGCGCCGTGGCCACCCAGGGCCCAGGGCCCGGCTGCCAGCACCGGTCTGCCGCCCTCGTCGTACGCGATCTCGTGGGTGGCGACAGCGGCGCCCAACAAGCGCCCGGCGGCTGCATAGCCGTGGCCCGGCCACTGGATGTCGGCGAGGGCGAGCGCCCAGGCGCTCTGACTGTCGGCGTCCGCGGCGGGCGTCGGGTCCACGACCCGGCCCGCTTGCCACAGGTAGGCGAGCAGGCCGCTGGACACCAGCAGGTGCCTACGCGACCACGTCCACGCCCGGTCGAAGCGGACCTGGTCCCGCACCCCGACGGCAACGAGCATCCCGTAGGCCTGCCCCTCGCTGACGGTGTCCCCGCCCTGGTCCCGGCGTACGACGCGGCCGTCCGGGTCCTCGTAGCGGTCCAGAAAGGCACGGCCGACCTGCACGGCCCGGTCGAGCTGGGAGGACTGGTCGTGCTGGTCGCTGTCGGCCGCGGGCGGCCCGGACGAGCAGCCGGCCAGCAGCAGCGCGAGTACCAGCGCCAGGACGCGCGGCGTCACCCCTGGACGGAGCGGGCGGGCAGGGCGACGCTCGCGAGCGCCGTACGCAGGTTGTCCATCTCGTGAAGCGTCTGGCTCCGGCGAGCGAGCAGGGCGGCGACCTCGGTACGCAGGACCACCGTCTCGCGCTCGGCCTGGGCGGTACGCGCCTGCGCGGCCTCCTCGGCTGCCCGCAGGACACCTGCCACGTAGTCCCCCAACGCGGCAAAGGCGTCCCGGGTCGGCACCGCCGCCGTGTCCAGGCCGCCCGACGTGGCGCCGGTCGGCCCGACGGCCATCGGTGCCGTGTCGACCCTGGAGTCAGTCTCGGCCGACCTGCGCAGGTGCTCGGCGAGCCGCTGCTCCGCCTGCTTGGCCCGCCCGTGCGCCTCGTCGACATAGTCCCGTAGCGCGCGGACGTAGTCGTCGACCTGCCGGTCATAGCCGCGGACGGCGGTGGCGAACTCGGGGCGGTCGTCCTCGCTCATGGCTGCACCTTCCTGAGCTCGTAGCGAGCGCTGCCGATGCCGACGGTGTGCACCAGCCGGCTGTGGCTGATCGCCCTGCGCAGCTCGCCGAGCCCGCCCGGGTTCTGGTCCAGGGTCGAGCGCATGATCGGCGAGACCACGACCCACTGCACGTCGCGGTAGCCGTCCGGCAACGCCCTGCGCACCGAGGGGTCCAAGCCGCCGGTGAAGTCGGTCTTGTAGAACCAGATCACCCCGAGGTGGGGGTTGAAGCCGCGGTCGACGAGGTCGACCCAGATGCTGTCATCGACCAGCACCCGGGCCTGGTGCGGCACGGTGTGCGCGACGACGCTCTCCACAGCCAGGGCGCGCGATGTCGCTCGGTCCTGGGCAAGGGCGGCTGCGCCGTCCCGCCACGGCACGGCCAGCAGGGCCACCAGCCCGGCGGCGGCAACCAGCGGCAGCGCCGTCCGCAGAGCTCGGGACGGGACTGTGCCCAGGGCGACGTGCAGCAAGCCGGCCACCACCAGGGCGCAGAAGGGCAGCAGCGCGATGACGTACGGCTCAGGCAGGTAGCCCGGACGCAGACCGACCAGCACCGGCACCGCGACGGCGAGCGCTGGCACCCGGAGACGACCGACCGCCAGAGCCAGCGGGGTGAGCAGCACGCCGGCGCCGAGCAGCCAGGGGTCGCGGTGGAGCCACTGCCCCACAAGGCCGGCGGAGGCCGATGACGGGTCAAGCGGACTGCCCGTGGACGCCCGGCCGCCGAGCTGGAACTGCAACGCCTCGAGCAGGGAGACGTGGCCAGGGCCCGGGAACAACTCGCCCTTGAGCACCGAGAACAACGGGTAGGCGAGCAGCATCAGCACGGCCGTGCCGCCTAGGGCGGACAGGCAGAACACCCGGGTCCGGCCGGCACTCGTCCGGTACGCGGCGAGCACTACGGCCGGCGCAACCAGCACAAGGGTCTCCTTGCTGAGCACCGCACAGGCCAGCAGGAACCCGCTGCCGGCGTACGCCCACAGGTGCCGTCGTGGCGACAGCGCGCAGACCAGGGCGCCGAGCAGGAATGTCGCCCCGACGTTGTCGAGCCAGACTCCTCGGCTGTAGCCGATGGCCAGCGGCGACAGGCCCCAGAGCAGCGCGGCTGTGCCGGCGGCCCACCAGCGAAGTCCCAGCCGCCGGCCGGCGGCTAGCAGCAGCAGGGCGTCGACGCCGGACAGCACCACCATGAGGTAGCGGCCGCCGAGCACGGCGGTTGACGGGTGCAGGAAGGGTCCGCTGACCCACGTCCAGGCGGCGAGGACCAGCCAGCCCAGCGGTGGGTGGTCATACCAGTAGGTGTAGGGAGCGAGCGCCCCCTGGTGCACCACCGACCAGGCCTGCGCGGCATAGGTGCCCTCATCGTCGGCGTACGCCGGGCCGTCGGCCAGCCCGTATAGACGGACCGCGACGACGACGGCCACCACAGCCAGTCCCAGGACCCAGCGGCCGAGCCGGTCCGGGCGCCAGTGGGCCTGTGGTGAGACGGCTGAGGACGCCGGCGCGGCGGGACGGTCCAGGACGGCGGTCATGCGCTGGCGTCCCGCGCCAACGCCATCTCGGGCAGGCGACGCTCGACCGCCACGAGGGCGTCCGGGCCGCGGTGCGCGCCGACGTGCGCGGTCTTCTCCCAGCCCCGCTCGCCGCGCAACTCGCGCCACACCGCGCGTACCGCCGCCGCGCTGAGCACCAGGTTGTACGGGAAGGTGCCGAGCACGAGCACGACGTAGTGCCGCAGCTTAGGTCGCACGTAATAGACGCGGCAGAACTCGCGTAGCCCCACCAGATCGAAGACCAGACTCATCAGCGTCGGGACCGCCGGCAGGAACGACAGCAGCGCGACACCGACCGGCACGTGCAACGCGAACGCGCTGAGCACCGACAGCGGTACGGCGACGCCGGTGAATGCCTGCAGGAACGGCGAGCTCAACGTGTAGCGGGCCAGCAGCCGCTGGCGCCGTGGCAGCCGGCGCCACTCCCCCTTGCGCAGGACCTGCAGGAACCCCTGGTTCCACCGCGTTCGCTGCTTGAGCAGGGAGCCGACGGTGTCCGGGGTCTCCTCGCGGGTGACCAGGTGCGCGTCATAGCAGACCTCCACGGTCCGGCCCAGCGAGGACAGCCGGACCCCCAGGTCGCAGTCCTCGGCCAGGCAGTCACCGTCCCAGCCGCCCACCGAGCGCAGCACGTCCGCACGTACGAAGACAGTGTTGCCGCCCAGCGGGATGAAGCGGTGCTGCGCATGCAGGTGCAGGCGCGAGCGGAACCAGAAGAAGTACTCCAGGCAGTTGCGCAGGCTGAACCAGCTGGAGCTGAAGTTCATCAGCTGGACGCCGCCCTGCACCACGTCCGCACCGGAGTCGGTGAAGGCGGCGTCGACACGGCGCAGCAGGCGGGGGTCCACCTCGTCCTCGGCGTCAAACACTCCCACCACCTCACCGCGGCAGGTGGGCAGCGCGGTGTTCATCGCGCGGGGCTTGTTCTTAGGCCAGCTGTGGTCCACCACGACGCGGACCCGGCCGGGCTGCTCCTGCGCAACCTGCTCGGCGACCGCGTGCGTCTCAGGGTCGTCGTGGCCGATGATCGCCACCACCTCGACGTCCGGGTGGTCCACCGCCGCCAACCGACGAAGGGTCTCGCCCAGCACCGCCTGCTCGTGCCGCGCAGGCACGAGCAGGCTGAACGAGTGCTGCGGCGTTATGGGGCTGCCCGAAAAGCCCGTCGAGGACAGCACGTCCGGGGTGCGCCACGCGTGCAACTGCCACCACAACGTCACGACCGCGATCGCCGTCATGACGACGGCGAACGCGGTGACGAGCAGGCTGGCCGCGAGCGTCACGCGACGTCCCCTCGCAACGCGTCGAAGTGCCGGCTCAGCCGCGCCTGCTGCTCGGCCGCACACGGGTGCGGGCACGTCGATGGCGAACCGCCGCGACCACAGCGGCGACCAGCCCGACCAGCAGCGCCAGCGCCAACCAGGGCGCCAGCGACGCCGGCGCGCCCACGGACTGCAGGGCTCGCTGGAACGCCTGACCTGGCGCGCCGAGGCCGGGGACCGAGGGCAGCAGGTCGAGCGAGGAGCTTCGATCCGCGCGTGTCGACGTGCCCGGCCCCGTCATACCCGCCTTACCCCGGTCCGAGCTCGGGCCGCCGCCGGTAGGAGCCTGGCCGTCGGGCGCCACTGCGCCGGTGGACCTCCGGCTCGTCGGCGAACTCGCACGGCCCGGGGCCGGCGTGGGCCGAGACCCCGACCCGATGGCGCCCGCGTTGCCCGTCCTCGGCGTCGCCGGAGCGGCAGCGGCACCTGCAGCCGACGTGCGCTGCGGCGCGGCGGCGCTGCTCCGGTACTGCTTAGGTGCCGAGCTGTAGGTCTGATACTGCTTCGGTGCCGAACTGTAGGTCTGGTACTGCTGGGGGGCGGTGTTGTACGTCGGGCTCCGGTACGGCGCCGGGCTGGAGGTCGGGCTCCGGTACGGCGCCGGGCTGGAGGTCTGGCTCGGGTACGGCGCCGGGCTGGAGGTCTGGCTCCGGTACGGCGCCGGGCTGTCCGTCGGCTGGGGGCTTGAGTACGAGCCTTGGTAGGACGTGCTGCCCGGCGAGGGGGAGGTGCACCCGCCGCCGTACGAACTGGCAGCGCCTGCTTCGAACCCGCCGTCATGGCAGCCGACGAGCGCGAGGCGCGGGCCGACGGTGCTGGAACCCTGCCCGAGCAGCGGTACTGCCAGCAGGGGGAGCGCGAGCATAGGGGCAAGCAACCGGGGAGCACGGCGCATGTTGGGCCTCACAAGGCGTAGCGGTTCAGGGCTGCGTCGCGGACGGGCACGGCCCGCTCAGCGTAATTAATGCCCCACGAGGCCGATCTCATCCCGCCGGCCGCACATCACACCTGTGGGGCATCACACCCCGCGCCGGGCTTCCCCCGCGCGTCAACGCTGTCGCGGGATGATCCCCACCGATGCCGGTGGCGATCGCCCATGGTGTGGCGCGGTAAGCCACCCACCGCTGCTGGTACTCGTCGAATGGGTTCTACGGGGACTCGCTGAAGGGTTCACACGGGGGCTGGTTCGGCGTCACAACGCGGACCTTGGGCTTAGTCGAGCAGCTTAAGGTGTCTGCTCATTCGACGACCTGGGCGTCGGCTGGAACATCACCGACCTAACGGTTGGACCGACTGCCTGTGCGACCTGGCCGCTGGAGTGGAGACGACGCCGGACCCCGGGGACTCGACGCCGACACCACCGCCGCCCGGGCCGCCACCGCCCGTGCGTACGACCACCGTCCGGCGCACCGCTAGACGACCCGCGAGCGGGAAGAGGCCGTCCAGTCAGGCTGGGCAGAGCCAGTCATCGCCGGAGTGCACATCCGTGGCTGTCTGCCCTGGGGCCGGGAACAGATTGCGGAACGTGAAGCTGTCGGCGGAAGGTCCGCGTCGGCGCAGCTGCCGCACCCGGTCCTCGGCCTCGTCGGTGGACGGACGGTGCCCGCCAGGCACCACGGGGCTGTGGTGCGTCAAGCGCTCGCTACTCGCCTACGACCACTGAGGGCTTGGAATCGATCATCTAGAGGTCGTGGGGTTCGTCTGGTTCGACCTCCGCAAGGAGGCCGACTGGGAGCTCGCGAGCGGCCCAGCGCGCCTTCGCCGCCGGGGTCCGCGATCCCCGCTACCCGATCGGGCTCAGCCCCTGAGCGGCCAGCCGCATCACCCCAATGGAGCAGCCAGGACATCTCGCCGGCCGACGACAGACACGACAAGCCGTCGAAGGAAGGCAGTTCCCGTGCACCTGTTACGCCTTTGCGCCGCCCGCCCTGCTGCCCCGATGGCTGCCGTCGTCCTGGCCATGTTGGCCGCGCCGCTGCTGCCCGAGTCTGCCGCGAGCGCGACCGACAGCTCCTACGAGGCGGAGTACGCCAGCCTGACGTCCGGCGCCGGACAGGTAGTCCCAGACGGGACGGCGAGCGGGGGCAAGGCGCTGCTGGTGTGGTCCAACGGCACTGCCGAGTCCACGATCACGACCGGCGCCTTCAGCCAGCTCGTCGTGCGGGCCAAGGGCGACCAGTGCTCGGGCGCCCCGGCTATGACGGTCTTGGTGGACGGCGTACGGGCCGGGAGCGTGTCGGTCCCCTCCACGACCTGGGCCGGCTACACCATCCCGGGCAGCTGGACCGCCGGTACGCACCGGATCTCCCTGCAGTTCACCAACGACTACCGCAACAGTGTCTGCGACCGGAACCTGCGCCTGGACAGCGTCGCCGTGGTCGCCTCCACCCCCACTGCGCAGCAGGAGGCAGAAAGCCTGTCGCTGACTGCCGGCGCGGGCCAGGTGTTCTCCGACCCGACAGCCAGCGCCGGTCGCGGCTTGCTCGTCTGGTCTAACGGTACGGCGGGCGGGTCCTTGAGCGCTTCGGCTGGGGGCCTGATCGTCCGCGCCGAGGGCGATCAGTGCAAGGGAGCTCCGCACATGCAGGTCGCGGTCGATGGGACGACCTTGGCGACCATGGCCGTCCCCTCCACGACCTGGGCCGACTACCCCGTACCCGGAACGTGGGCTTCGGGCATGCATCGCGTGACGGTCAGCTTCGTCGACGACTTACAGCGACAGCACCTGCGACCGGAACCTGCGCCTGGACCTGCTCCGGGTGGGCAGCAACTCGACCACGACTGCCTTGCCCCCGACAACCACGACCGCGGGCAACCCCTTCCTTGGTGCCACCGGCTACGTCGACCCCGGCTCCAACGCCCGCAAGGCCGCCGACGCCCGCCGGTCGTACGACCCTTCGGGCGCGGCCGCTCTGGACAAGATCGCCGCCGGTACCTCCGCGGACTGGTACGGCGACTGGGTGGCGACGTCCTCCCTGGCCACAACAGTGTCTGCGCGGGTCGGCACGGAGACCGCCGCGGGGGCGCTACCCGTGCTGGTCGCCTATGCAATCCCGCACCGGGACTGCGGGAGCTACTCCGCCGGCGGGGAACCCACCGCCGACGCGTACCGGCAGTGGATCGGCCAGCTCGCCGCCGGGATCGGCGCCCGCAAGGCGGTGGTCGTCGTAGAACCGGATGCGCTGCCACTGCTGGACTGCCTGTCGGCCGCCGATCAGAGCGAACGCCTGAACCTCATTGCCGGCGCGGTTACGGCACTGACCGCAAACCCAGGTACCAGCGTGTACCTCGACGCCGGCGGTGCGAACTGGCAGCCGGCGTCGGTCATGGCAGGTCGGCTGACCCAGGCCAACATCGCAAACGCCCGGGGCTTCAGCCTGGACGTCAGCAACTTCAACACCAATGCTCTGAACACCGGATACGGCGACAGCCTGTCCCCGCTCGTCGGTGGCAAGCCCTTCCTCGTCGACACCTCCCGCAACGGGCTGGGAGCGGGAGACACCTGGTGCAACCCCGCCGGTCGGGCGCTCGGCCTGAAGATGACGACCGCGACCGGTGATCCGCTCGCCGACGCCTACACTTGGATCAAGGCGCCCGGCGAGTCCGACGGCACCTGCAACGGCGGCCCCAGTGCCGGCACCTTCTGGACCGACTACGCGATCGGCCTCGGACAGCGCGTCCTCCAGTAAGACCGTCGTTGTGGGAGACGGCCGATCACCGCCAACGTCGCGCGCCCGGATTCGGGCTCTCCTGCTAGTTCGGTGGGTCGCTCCACACGGCGTGACGGCCGGGTAGGGGTGGTAGTCCCCGCTGAGGTTGAGCGTAAAGACGGCGATCTTGACACCGTCGATCACGGTCGACTTCTCGAAAAAGCTTGCCCATACCGGGGCGTGGCGCACACCGTTCCCCGCTCCGTCCCGGACCTTCGACAGCCCAGACCCTAGACAGGAACGTCGTGCTGCACGCTCAAGCGCCTGAAGGCGGACCCCTGGGAACGGCCGAAGAGCCGTGAGTCACCCCTGCGGCTCTCAACAGCCGCCGATGTCGAAGGTGAAGGTCTTGCCGTTAGGCGTGAAGTGGTCGACGTACCGCACCCTTGCCGTAGACGCCGCCGCTGGCGTCGTCTCGCCGGCGGCCGCGGCATAGCAGTCCGCTCCTGACGGGTGCTGAGCTTGTCGAGCAGGACCCGCACATGCCTCCACGGCAGTTGTGCCACGGCCTGTGGCACAAAGCTCTTGGCCGTGGCCAGGCCTCGGCGAAAGACCGAATATAGGGCAAGTTGCGCCGCGACCAACCGTGCTGGTCCGGGAACTCCGCTCGCAGATCCTGCGCGAGCCGGTCGGTCACCCGGCTGCCCCAGCCGGGCTGCTCCTGCCGGTCCAGGATGCCCCGGCCGACCGACTAGTACAGCCCCAGCAGCTCACTGTTAGCCGCCCGGGCCGCCCGCACCCACGACAAAGCACAGCGATGCCACCCGCGTGGCACCCTCAGGTGTTCAGGCCCCTTCCCGGTGCTGTGGGGCGGGTGCGGGGAACTGGTGGGGGTCAGCTACTCAAGGCGACCAGGGCCTGTGCCCAGGTAAAGTATTTGTTCTTGCCCAGGTCCCCGACGGTCTTGATGTTGAACGCCTTCTGCAGGAGCTCGCCGTCGGCGTCGGTGACCCCGGCCAGGGCGCTGACCGGGGCCGCCAGGACCTCCTCGAGCGTCTTGTCCTCATAGGCCTTGTCGAGGTACTTGGATAGGTCAGCGGATACGGCCACGGCGGGCTCCTGGGTCGGGACGGCTCGAACAGTTCTGTGCCGCACCATGCCATGCCCGGCCCCGTCATGGTGGGCGGCGGTCTCTTGTCCTGGCTGGCCACCCGCTGCTGCCCGCTGCCGCCGTCGCACCGATCATGCCGACGTCCGGGACCCCGGCCATTGCCTACCTGCAATTGGCGAGCAGAGCGGCGACAGGATGGCGCTGCTTATCGTCGGCGACCCGACCTCAATTGGTGCCTTGCGGCTCGACGTGTGAGGGGAACGCACCGCACTTCGCCAAGCGTTCTACGCCAACGTCAACCCCGAGCTGGCGGAGGCAGCGCTGTGGCAGCTGACCCCCGACCCCCGGCCGGGGCCGCCGTCCTTGACGAGCAGGCCTGGGGCTCCGTCCGCCGCACTACGATCCGCGAGGCGGACGGCGCTCATCCGGACAACCCGACCTAGGTGGTGAGCCTCCACAGCGGCCATTCGCCCTTCCTGCCGTCGCCCCAACGCTTCGCCGAGGTGACAGCCGCCCGCTGACGCCGGTTGTGGCGGACGAAGAGGACCTCGGTGTCCTTCAACTGCGACTCCACCCCTGGCAGGGGCCGCCGCGTCTCGGCGACCTCAGCTCCACCCCGCGGCCCTGCCCGTCGGCTTCGGCGTGCGGGTTCTGTGCCGGCGGCGGCGTCGGTGAAGCTGCGGACCAGCCGGATCCGGGCCGACACCACCGTGGTCCCGGCCGATGTTGCCTACCCGACCGACTCGCGGCTGCTGGCCAAGGCGGCCTAAATCCAGCCGTGCAGCCGGAGGTCCGCGGGGAGCGGAACGACAGTGGTCGTCAGCCTGGGCACGCAGGAGTAGTTCAGCGCGGCCTACTTTCCACGACCACCCGGCCCTGTCTGAGGCCTCCGACCTAGGTGTACTGCCCGGGCAGGTTGGTTAAGCGTGTGATGGGCGGGACTTTTCCTATCGCGGTGTGGGGCCTGTGATGGTTGTACTCGTGTAGGTAGGCCGGTAGGGCCTTTCGGCGGGCCGACTC
>JAABVA010004191.1_pt1 | contig 13420 bp, 11 predicted proteins | sample 5560331 | NCBI WGS metagenome assembly JAABVA01 (sample SAMN12812661, study PRJNA571458) | rock metagenome | isolation source: Antarctica rocks | place: Antarctica: Victoria Land, Mt New Zealand sud | collected 2016-01-07 | reverse complement strand
CGTGGGCCAGGTGAACCCGCTGGTAAGCGCACTGGACCGACCTATCCGGCCAGGACCGGACGTGGAACGCACGTCCTTTTAATCCGCGGGTTCGGGGTTCGATCCCCCGACGGCCCACCCCCGCTGAACTGGACCTTTGCCTATGCATGACCGATCCCCCGACACCGCTTGGCAGCCACGACGGCAGCCACCCGTCCGTGCCCACCGTGACAGATGCTCGGAGATAACGCGCTCGGTTGAAGGACTTGGTGCGGCGTGGCCACACGCGGAGTGGGACCGCTCAACACATTCTCGAGATCATCACGATGTGCCCGACCTGTGAGACATCGGAGGCGTCCCGGTCTCTGCCGCAGATACCGACGGCACCGGGCGCAACGACTATTTGTCCGGGTCCGGGCTCGGGTCTGGCAAGGTCTCGATACTGATCGTGCCTGGGGTGCTGACAACGGCAGCGCGCATCATGTTCTCCTGACCATGTCGTGTATCTGGTGCGTGAATGTGGCCGGGGCTCAGCTGCCTTCGCTCATGCTCCACATCGTCCAGAGGGTGGTGCGCATCCTGCGAGGTTGGCGCAGCACGGTGACAACTGCGGAGGCGATGTCCTCGGGCTGCAAGAACCCCGCCAGCCCCGGATCGCCCTCGGTCCGACCTCTCCCGATGGCAAATTCGGTGTTCACGCCTGCCGGGCACAGGGTGCTGACTCGGATGCCGTCTGCACGAACCTCGCGGTCAAGCGAGCCGGCCAGCCCGACCTGTGCGAACTTCGTCGCCGCGTACACCGCCTCATCCGCTCCGCCACGTAGACCCGCGACCGAACTGATGATCACGATGTCACCACCCTGCTGCGCCGACCGGAACTGCTCTACCGCCGAGCGCACAGCCCACACGCTGCTGTCGATGTTGGTACGCAGCATGATGATCAGATCGTCATCGCTGGCATCCAGAATGCCGCCGTAGGCTCCCATGCCTGCACTGACCACAATGCTGTCGAGCCTGCCGAACCTCTGCACAGCCCCGGCCACAAGAGCACGCGCAGCGGCCGGATCGGCCACATCCCCAGGGATGCTGACGACCTTGTCCGAGCCGAGCTCGTCCACGAGCTGATCCAGTCGCTCGCTCCGGCGCGCCTGCACCGCAACCCGGGCACCGCCCTCGACGAGCATCCGTGCCGAGGCCAGCCCGATGCCGGAGCTTGCCCCGGTGACGGCGATGACGGTATCGGTGAGATCTCTCGTCATGTCACGCATGCGTGTCACATCCCTTGATAGCAAACGGAAAGAGCTCGGGCGAAGCTGCGCAGCTCACGCCCCGACCTTGACCTTGCGCGCCTCGGCCCGGGCCACGGTGACTGCCAGCAACAGCACCCCACCGTTGAAGATGGGCTGTACCCAGAAGGGGACTCCCAGCAAGCTCAGGCGTTGAAACCGGCGGCGAGCAGCAGGATGCCGACCACCGAACCGATGACGTTGTATCGGCCGGCACGATAGGTCGTGACGCCTAGGAAAGCCGCCGCATACGCCGGCAGCAGCAGATCCGGTCCGAAGCCAGGGTTGGCGCTGCCACTTTGACCGAGCGCCAGCACGCTCGCGCCGCCGACCAGCAGGCCGCTGATGACGAAGGCCGCGATCTTCAGGCGTCCGGTGCGAAGGCCGGCGAGGAACGAAACTCGCTCTGACCCACCAACTGCGTACCAGCTGCGGCCGAGCGGCGTCTGCTCGAGAACGTAGAACAACACGATGGCGAAAGCGAGAACGATCCATACCGAGATGCCCAGCGGGCCTGCATAGCTGCCGCCGATCGTGGTAACGGCGGACGGGATATTGGAGAACAGAACCTTGCCCCCGCTTGCACCCTGGGTGAAACCCTCCAGGACGATGCCCACGCCGAGGGTGGCGATGAAGGAGCTGATGCCGACCCGCTGGGTAAGTAGTCCGTTGCAGAGCCCGATGACTCCGCCGACGAGGATCATTACCGGGATCACCACCAGAGCGCCGTACCCGTGACCGGCCAAGAAAGCCCCGAGCACGGCGAGGAAGCCGATCATGTAACCAACAGACAGGTCGAACTCTCCGACGATCAACGGGAACATCACGCCGAAGGTCATGAGTGCCGTTATCGCCTGAACGATGAGAACGTTCTGCAGGTTGCGAAGCGTGAAGAAGGCATCCGTGCTCAGCGAGAACACAATGACCAGCAGTAACAGGATGAGCACGGTGCCATAGCTACGTCCACCGGCCAGGGCCACGCGAAGGAACGGCGACCGCGGAGCGCCAGCGGCATCGGGTGATGGTCCGCGGGTGGGCTCGGTCTCGACACTCATTGATAACTCCACTCGATTACGGATTCCAGGGCCAGGTCCCGGCCGCTGAGTTCGATGATGATGTCCCCGTCTCGCAGCACGAGGACCCGGTTGCAGATGCGGACTAATTGCTCGGGCTCGGTGGAGAAGAACAACACGCAGACGTCGCGCCGAGCGGCGTCCTCCACCGCCTCGAAGATGGTCTCCCGCGCGCCTGGATCGACCCCGTAGGTGGGGTCGTCGAGGACAAGCACGGAGGGACGGAGCAAGAGCCACTTGCCCAGTAGCACCTTCTGCTGATTGCCGCCGGACAAGGTCCCAAAGAGGTTCTCCGGCTTCGGCGGCCGAACGTCGAACGCCTTGATGACGCTGTCCACCACGCGGTCACGCAGTGATGGCTTGTGCCAATAGTCGCCAAGCGCGGGCAGCAACACGTTCTCGTTCACCGACAGCGACGCCACCCCGCCGGCGCGCAGTCGGTCTGCGGGTATGGCAGTCAGGCCCGCTTCGATCATCGACCTAGGCTGTCCGCCCTTGCGCAGGGTGCTGTCTCCGATCTCGACCTGCCCACTGAGCCACCGGTCATCTCCTGACAACAAGCGTGGCAATTCCTCCACGCCACTGCCGCGCAAACCGGCAAAGCCCACGATCTCGCCGGGTCGGGCCGAGAAGGAGCAGCTTCGCAGCTGGGTTCCCACTAGTTCTTGCAGCCGGATTGCATCGCCGGACGGGGTCTGCGCATGCCGCTCGCCCGCGGCCTGGTCAGGTGCGGCATTCCACAGCGTGGTAAGGCGTTCCGGCGACGAGTCGACTTTGGTCACCCGGGAAGGAGACCTGGCCTCCGAGGTCGGGCCGATTATCTCTGCCACCAGCTCACCGGTGGCCCGGCGCGGGCCGCCAGCCTCTCGGTAGACAACCTGCCCGGCTCGCAGCACCGTGATGTCATCCGCGACTCGAAGCTCGCCGAGGCGATGGGTCACCATCACCACGGCCACTCCCATGTCCGCCACGGCACGAAGCCTGTCGAGGTGCCGTCCTGTCTCGGATTCGTGGATGGCAGCGGTCACCTCGTCGACGATGAGCAGCTTCACCGGCGGCCCGGCAGCGGCCGGTTCGAACAGGTCTCCCACGACGATCGCCAGCGCCAGACCAGCCCGATCAGCAGGCTGGACGGTGTTGCATTGCTGCGCCGCGCTGATCGGCACATCCATCCGGTCCAGCAACTGTTGAACCTGGCGCCGGAGCCGCCGCCACGCTATCGGCCCGAGTGCCTTGGCGTTGAAACCGCGGAATATTGCAACCGCCTCGGTCACACTGAGCGTGTCGATCAACGGGGCTTCCTGGTGCACCACCCGCACGCCCCGCTCGGCCGCCCCCGCTGGCGAGCCCATGCCCGCCAGCCGGGTCGAGTCGAACAACAGGGCCCCAGAGTCCGGGGTGTAGACCCCGGACATGATCTTCACCAGAGTCGATTTGCCGCTGCCGTTTCCCCCGAGCAGCGCATGGATCTGGCCGGGGATGAGATCAAAGCTGACCTCGTCGAGAGCTACCAGATCACCGAATCGTTTGCTGACCCGATCCAGCGACAGGGTCGGCGACCGTTGAAGATCGACTGGAGCCATTTTCGCTCAGCCCTTCCAAAGGGCAGTGAACTTGCTCTGGTAGTCGTACGGCGCCGTCCAGCTGCCCTTGCTGCTGGGCAGGTTTGTCTTGTCCAGCACCTGGAACGGCAGACCCTCGCCGGCCGGCTCGATGAGCGCCTGCTTGTTCAGCAAGCGGATTGACTGGTCGACGATCGCGAAACCCATATAGGTGTTGTCGTACGCTGCGTCTGCCGCCTGCACCTGGCCCGCCTTCACGAACTGGAGGTTCTGGTCGTTACCGAGTGCGCTGACTATCTTGATGTTCTTGCCCAGCCCCGCGGTCTGTAGTGCCTGGACCTGCGCAGCCGCCGGCGGGTCGAAGGCCGAGTAGAGGTAGTCGACATCGGGGTGCGTGCGGACGTAGTTCACTGTCTGCGGGCCCAGTGTCGCTGCGATCTGCGTTGCCGTGAAGTACATGACGTCGGAGGACTTGCACGTGGTGCACTGCTTCAGCGCCGGCACGATGCCGCTCTCTTGGGCATTTATCGAGTCGAATTCCTTGTCACCGAAGACGCCGATATTCGCCTTGCCCTTGGAATCGGCCACAATCCAGTTCGCCAAGTGCTCGCCGAGGCTCTTGTAGTCCGGGGATACGTCGAAGGCGGGCCAGATCTGACCGGCCTGCGGGGTGATTGTGGCGTTCGGTGTGCTCAGGCCCGAGGACCCGGACACGATCAGAGCACCCGCATTCTTTGCTGCCTGTAGACCGGTCTGAACAGCGCTGGGAGTGACGGCGATCAGCGCGATGACCTTTGCGCCCCACGACACCGCGTTGAGGATCTGGGCGTTCTGGGTGGTCGGCGTGCCGCCACCATCGAAGGTCCGCTCCTCCCAACCGATCGTGGAGGCAGCCTTGGCAATGCCTTCTGCCGGAATGACGCACCCTTCGAGGATGCTGTAGCAGGTGATAGCCGCGATCTTGATGCCGGCCGGCGCCTTGGTCGGCGTGGTCGGGCCCGAGAAACTGCTGGGGACCATCTGGCGCGCGGTGTTCATCAGGGCGGCGTAGTCGGTGCCTCCGCCGCCTGATCCCCCACTGCCGCCTCCGCTGGAGGCCTTGTTGCTGGAACTGCAGGCCGTGACGGCCAGCAGGCCCACCAGCGCTACTGCGCCGATGCGGCCACGATACTTTCGGGTCACCGGGTTTCTCCTTCTTCTGGACGGATGAATACTCGTGGTGCGGTCGCGCTCAGGCATGGGCGCCGCGGTCGGGAAGCGTGATGATGTCTCCGGGCAGGGGATCGCTACCGACGTCGGGAATACGAGGAAAACCTGTGTCCTGGTACTTCGCGATGTTCGGGTCGTGGTTCATGAAGACGAGGTCCGCACTGGTACGGATGCGCTCTAGCGAGGCGAACCCTTCCTCGATCGAGGTTGCGCCGCCTGGCGGTGATGGGCGCCAGAAACTTTCGGGCAGGCAGGCTGCGTCACCGGCGACGCAGAGGAGACCGTCACTGGTGTTGACGACCACGGACTGATGCCCCTTGCTGTGTCCCGGGGTCTGGATCAGCCGGAGTCCTGGCAACAAGCCGTAGTCATCGACTGAGATGAGCTGGTAGTTCAGATGGTTGATGGATTCGTCGGTCCAGGAGAAGTCATACAACTTTGCCTGCGACGGGATAGGGTTCTTGGCGTACTCCCATTCGACTCGGGACACGACGAACCTGGCATTGGGAAAGGACGTGTTGTTCTCGGCGTGGTCGTAGTGCAGGTGCGAGTTGATGACGATGTCGACGTCGCCGAGGGACCAGCCCAGCTCGGATAGCGCGTTTTCGATGCTCTCGTCGTGCTCGCGCCAGCACGGATTGAGCTCGCGATCCCACTTGTCATGGTCGCGAATGCCGGTGTCGATCAGCGCCTTAATGCCATTTCCCTCGATGGCTGCGGCCCAAACGGGAAGGTTGATCTTCTTGCCGAAGTCGGACATGTATGTCATCGCGGCCTTGTCGACGCCGAGCGTTCCCAGCTTCAGTGCCGTGACCTTGTACTGATCCATCGCAGTGGCCTCTCTACCGGTATTTCTGAATCGGGATAGGTGCCGATTCCTTCGTCATCGGGCTGCCCGCCCCTGGTGCTCGTGGTCAGCTCTCCGCCGGCAGTTCCGCCGGCAGCGCCCGCAGGAATGCTTCGAGAAGTCGGAGGTACGCTGTCGCGCCACCGTCGGCGTGACCGACCGTGCGTTCACCGACCCACGCTGCTCGGCCCCGCTGGGACTGCAGCGAGGCGGTGTCGGCGACAGCCAGCCTTGCGGCATCAGCCATTTCGCCCAACGCTTCGCGGGTGTCCGGGCCCGCTCGGCGAAGAGCCTCCAGGCTCGGAACGAGGGCGTCGACGATCGTCTTGTCCCCAAGTTGCGCGCCGCCCCGACTCTGGATGGCTCCAATGGCCGCCTCGAGCACCGCGGTGGCGGTCTCGCGATCCAGGTCCGGCTGGTCAGCGACTTGACGAGCGCCAGCAAGTAGGGCACCGGCAACAAGAGCCGACATGGTCGAGGGGTTGGCAGCGGCAAAGCTCTTCGCCGCGGTGCGTAGCACCAGCGCGAGGTCGGCGTCCGGATCCAGCTGGCGCGCGCTCTCACGAACCGCGAAGGCCCCGCCGCTTACGGTGATACCTAAATCGCCGTCCCCAATCGCTGCGTCGAGATCGCGAAGCTCGTCGCGGCTGGCTTCCAGGGTGGTCAGCGCGTCATCGAGCAGCACCCGCAGCTGATGGGCGTTCACTGCTGGAAGAACGGGGAGGACGCCGGGGCGTCGATGAGCGCGGTCAGTTCCTCGTCCAAGGTCATGACGGTGATCGACGCCCCAGCCATCTCCAGGCTGGTGGCGTATTCACCGATGTATCGCCGGGCGACTGTGATGCCGCGATCAGCGAGAGTTCGATGCGCGCGACGGTAGAGTAGGTAGAGTTCCTCGAGCGGAGTCGCGCCCAGGCCGTTCACGAGCAGGACGACCTCCGCGCCGGATTCTGGCGCAAGGTCTTCGAGAATCGGGGCGAGGATGCGATCGGTTACCTTGTCGGCTGATTCCAGCGGCCCGCGGTGACTACCGGGTTCACCGTGGATACCAATCCCGATCTCCATATCGCCTTCGGGCAATTCGAAGGTCGGCTTGCCGGCAGCAGGCAGGATGGTCGGCGACAGTCCCACGCCGGCTGTCCGCATCGCTGACACGGCTTTCTTCGCGATGCGGGCCACCTCGGCGAGGCTGTCTCCCCGCTCGGCCGCGGCACCGGCGCACTTGTAGGCCAGCACCATGCCGGCCACACCGCGGCGAGTGTCGGAGCGTTCAGCGGTAGCGCTCAGCACATCGTCATGGATCAGCACGGTCTCGGTGGAGATCCCCTCCAGTTCGGCAAGATCGGCTGCCAGACCGAAGTTCATGACGTCGCCGCCGTAGTTGCCGAACAGATAGAGCACGCCTCTACCGGAGTCACTGGCCTTCGTGGCGGCCAGCACCTGCTCCGAGGACGGGGAGGAGAAGACATTGCCGACCGCTACGCCCGAGCACAGTCCCTTGCCCACGTAGCCGAGAAAAACCGGCAGATGGCCGGAGCCGCCGCCGGTCACGATGCCGACCCGCTCACCCGGAGCGTCGGCGCGGACGATGGCCCGTGGTTCGCCGGGGGCCGCCACCAGCTGGTCGGGGTGGGCCAGCAGGATGCCGTCCAGGACCTCGACGACGAAATCTTCGGGGTCGTTAATGAGCTTTCTCATGCGAAATTGTCCTCTCCCACGGCGCGTTGCCATAGGTCCTCGAAGGTGTGTACGGGGTTGCCGAGCATCAGCGCCCGGCCACCGCCGATTGCGCGGTGCTGCGCAACTGCACGGGCCGGTTGAGCAAGCGAGTCGATGTCCTTGGCATGCGCCAGGCCGACGATGCGGCGAATCATTTCCATCCCTGCGAAGCGACTTGCGTCGCGCAGGAACTGGGACAGGAAGCGAGCGTGCCAAGGCTCTGAGGGATTCCAGAGACGCTTGATCTCCTCGGCCAGGGCGGCCCAGTACTGCTGGGCATACCGGTCCACGATGGCGCTGAACGCATGGTTACCTGCCGCATCGTGCGCCAGCCGGGACAGCGCAAGGTTCGCCAGCAGCACACCGGGATCGAAACCGAACGGGCCGAAGAAGGCGAACTCGAAGTCGATCACGCGGGTGTCACCGGGCCTGGTCATCACCGAACCGCTGTGCAGGTCGCCGTGGATCAATGCTTCGTCCCTGGTCTTGAACGAGAACCGCATCTCAGCCGCAGCGCTGCGTAGTGCGCGGTCGTGGCGCAACGCCTCCGCCTCGTCGGCGATCTCCGGGTCGTAACGATTTGACGGGGCGTTCAGATAGGGCGCGGTGAAGATCAGATCCTCGGTCACCAGGCACAGCTCGGAGTACACGAAGTCGCGACGCAGAACCTTGCGCTGCCTGCTGGGCAACAACACGTCGCTCGTGCCCAGGATCACCGCAGCGCAATACCGGCCAACCGTCTCGGCAACGCCTTCCACCGGCTGAGCTGCTATCAGGGCCTCGCGCCACGTGATGTGTTCCGACAGGTCCTCGAACACCAGGGCCGACATCGCTGTGTTGAAGTGAACGGTGCGTGGCAGCAGTCCGGGCGCCAACTTCTCGTGCACCTCGATGGCGTTGGCTTCGATGCGGGCGCGGTGCCTGGTCAGCGGCCAGGCGTCACCTGCGATACGTAGGTACGGCAACGCCTGCTTGACGATGACCGATGCTCTGTCGCTACGCACTCGGAACACCAGGTTGAGGTTGCCGTCGCCGATCTCGGACGCCTCGACGGGCTGTCCTTCGAGGAACGGCTCAGCGAACTCGAGGACCGAGCGGACGTCCAAGGGCACGTAGTTGTTGCTCATCCCGAGCCCGCCTCTCCGAACCCGACGGCACCCCCGATGCGCGGTTCACCGCCGAGGCGACAAGGCGAGACCGCCTTGGCTGAGCGAACTATTGTCTGACAACTAACATCTGTCAATAGACTTCTTATCATGTAACCTCGGCCGAAGACGCGAAGGAGGCCCCGCAGCCATGACAGCGTCAGAGGTAAGTGGTCTGCGACTCGGCAACCCGAGGACCTTGCCTACCCAGATGGCCGACGATCTGCGCAGTCGGCTGGCCAAGCGGGAGTGGCGGCAGGGTGATCAACTGCCAACCGAGGCCGACTTGGTCAACGAGTACGGCGTGTCCCGCGCCAGCGTGCGCCAGGCACTCAAAACCCTCGAGAACCAAGGCTTGATCATCATCAAACGTGGCCGCGGCAGCTTCGTGGCCGACGACGCGATGATCCGCGCGGGGATGCAGGAGCTGACGTCGATCACCTCGACCATCGCCGAGATGGGTCACGTGCCCGGGATGCTCTACCACCATCGCATCATCCGGCCGGCTCGGGCCACCGAACGCGAAAAGTTCGACCTCGCACCGTCGGACGAGGTCCTGGACATCCAACGGAAAATCCTTGCCGACAACATCACCGTGGCCTATTCCTACGACATCCTGCCGCGCTGGGCGTTTCCCCAGAACTTCGACCCCGAGCAGCTCACCGGCTCGGTCTTCGCCTTCCTCGCCGCACACAACGGGCCCACACCGCTACGTGCACTTGCACGGGTGCATGCGGTCGCACACCCCCAGGTGGCCTGGGACGAGGACTTCACCGATGACCAGCTGTTCGTGCTCCTAGACCAGCTGCACTTCGACCAGCAGGCCAGACCCTTCATGCACACGACCAGTTACTTCATCGAGGGGCGATTCAACTTCACCGTCGTGCGGACGAGCCCGAGCCACTAGTTACTTGGACCTGAAGAAGTCCCTTGGTGCGGGGGGCGGGGTGCTTGGGCCTCGCTGGTCCGCGCCCCGCGGGTTTGGATCTTCGTCCCGGTTGTTTTTAGGCTCTTCACAATCGAGGGTGTAGTCGGGGCCGGAACCCGCCGGTCTCGAGCAGTGATCGTGCGATGTAGTTGGTCAGGTTCCGAAAGCCCAGGGCGGAGCCTCGTAGGTGCTCGAGCCAGCCGTTGACCGCCTCTGTCGGTCCGTTGCTGGTGCCGGGGCGGACGAAGTAGGCCAGCACATCAGCGGCCCGCCGCTTGAGCGTCCGGCCGAGACTCTTTAGCTCGGTGAGCGCTGCGGGGACGCCGGAGCTCAGCGCGTCGATCAGCTTGGTCATCATCATGGCGCCCCGGGCTCGGTCGGGCTGGCGGTAGGCGGCGATCATCTGCTGGTAGATCCGCCACGTCGCTTCGACCTGGACGTGCACGTCCGGTGCGAACAGCGCGTTCAGCCGCTTGGTCTGGCGGTCGGTGAGCAGGTCGACGCCGGTGTGCAGGACTCGGCGGGCGCCGTAGAGCGGATCGCCGGTACGGCCACGATGACCGTGCAGGTCTTGCTGCACACGCCTGCGGCACGAGTCGAGGGCGTCACCGGCAAGCCGGACGACGTGGAAAGGGTCCATCACCGCGACCGCGTCGGGCAGCTGTTCGCTGGTGGCGGTCTTGAAGCCGGTGAAGCCGTCCATCGCCACCACCTCCACCGCATCGCGCCAGGCTTGCGGACGCGCTGCCAGCCACTGCAGGAACGCCTGCTTGGACCGACCCTCGACCATGTCCAGCAGCCGCGCCGGGCCGGTCCGGTCGCGGATGCCCGTCAGGTCAATGATCACTGTCACGTACTTGTCGCCGTGACGGGTGTGACGCCAGACGTGCTCGTCCACGCCGAGAACTCGCACACCGTCGAACCGGGCCGGGTCGGCGATCAGCACCCGGCGGCCCTCGGCCAGCACCGCGTCGTTGGCGGTGTTCCACGCGACGGCGAGCCCTTCGGCGACGCGGGCGACGGTCAGATGCTGACACACGATCGCCGCCAGCGCCCAGCTCAGCGCGCCGCGCGACAGCTTCGCCCGCGGCTCGGCAGCCCGGCTGGTGTCCTGACGCCACACGTGCCCGCATCCAGGGCAGCCGTAGCGGCCGACGGTGACCAGCAGCGTCGTCGGCCGCCACCCGAACGGCTCGTGCGCCAGCCGGCGCGTCACCGTGTCGCGCGGCACCCCCCGGCAGCCGCAGCGCCGGCACCACCGGTCCTGCTCACACTCGCTGACCCGGCACGACAGCACCGCCCCAGCCGGCTCCAACCGCTGCCCCACGACCTCCAACCCCAGCTCGTCGAGGCGGCAGAACAACGTCAGATCAGGACAGGCGAAGGTAACGTCCGGCATCGTCGAGGTCCTTCGATGGGCAGCGTGAGAACTCCCATCCTTGAAGGACCTCGGCCCATGACCGGACTACGACGCGCCGACGACGTCTACACCCTCATCTGTGATGAGCCTTTTTGGTCAGTCTTCAAGCACATCGTCGAGGACTCTGTCACGCGAGTCGTGCAGGGAGTAGAAGTAGTTAGTCCTACAACGAAAGAAGGCGCCATGCCCGTGCTGACTGCTGATACGGCGGTGTCTTTGAGCGCGGACATTGCCGTGCCCAACTACAAGCGAGGCCAGGTCAGCACGGGAATTGTCCACTTTGGGGTGGGCGGGTTTCACCGCGCGCATGAGGCGATGTACGTCGACAGGCTGCTTGACGCCGGTGGAGACCGAACCTGGGGGATTTGCGGTGTCGGCGTGTTGCCCGGTGACCGGGCTATGAAGGAGGCCCTTCAGGGCCAGGACTGCCTGTACACGCTGGTGATCAAACATCCGGACGGTGCTCTCGAGCCCCGGGTCATCGGGTCAATCGTCGAATACTTGTTCGCCCCAGACGATCCGGATGCCGTGATCGAGAAAATGGCGGCGCCCTCAACCCGGATCGTCTCGCTGACCGTCACCGAGGGCGGCTACAACGTCCACCCAGTCACCGGCCAGTTCAACGAGCAGGACCCGGCGGTAGCACACGACCTCGGGCCGGGCGCCATCCCAGAGACGGTTTTCGGTCTGGTGACGGAGGCCTTGGTGCGGCGCCGCGCTCGCGGCCTGGTTCCCTTCACGGTCATGTCGTGCGACAACATCGCCGGCAACGGCGACGTCGCCCGCTCAATGTTCAGCGCCTTCGCCCGGCTGCGTAACTCTGAGCTCGGCGACTGGGTAGAGCGCGCGGTTCCCTTCCCGAACAGCATGGTCGACCGGATCACCCCAGTGACGAGTGATGAGGACCGGGCGGTGCTCGCCGAGCGGTTCGACCTTGAGGATGCCTGGCCGGTTGTCTGCGAACCGTTCACCCAGTGGGTTCTGGAAGATGTGTTCGCAGCCGGGCGACCACCGTGGCAGGAGGTGGGGGTCCAGCTGGTCGAGGATGTCGAGCCGTATGAGCTGATGAAACTTCGGCTGCTGAACGCTTCCCATCAGGCGATGTGCTATCTGGGTTACCTGTCGGGCTATCGCTACGCCCACGAGGTCTGCCAAGACCCGCTGTTCACCTCGTTTCTGCTCGCCTATATGGACCGTGAGGCCACCCCGACGCTGCCGCCAGTGCCTGGCGTCGACCTGGCCAGCTACAAGCACACACTGATCGAGCGTTTCGCCAACCCCGAGGTCCGCGACACCCTCGCCCGGTTGTGCGCCGAAAGCTCGGACCGCATCCCCAAGTGGCTGCTGCCCGTGGTTCGCGCCCAGCTCGAGACCGGCGGTGGGATCGAACTCGCCGCGCTGGTGGTAGCGGCGTGGGCGCGTTACGCCGAGGGGGTAGATGAGCAGGGCGAGGCGATCCAGGTTGTTGACCGGCTCCGCGACGAACTGATGGCCGCAGCCGGTCGCCAGCGCGAAGATCCCACCGCCTTTTTGGCAAACCGGGAGTTGTTCGGCGACCTCATCGACGACGAGCGTTTCCTGGCTGCCTACACCACTTCGCTACGGTCGCTGCACGACCGCGGTGCCCGTGCCACGCTGGAAGCGCTAACGCTTTGAGGCAAGCTGCTGGGCGGTGAGCTCCCGGACCTCGCCGTAGCGCGAGCGCACCTGCGGCGCCGCCGGACCGTCGAACACCTCGACGGCGCCGCTCGACCACAGCGGTGGATCAGTCTCGCCCGAAAGCACCCATGCTGCCTGGCGGGCGACCCCGTCGGCGACGTACTCCCCAGGCGCCGGCACCGACACCGGGCAACCCAGCACTGTTGGCGCAATCCGGCGAACCGCTACCGAACGCGCACCGCCGCCGACCAGCACAACCCGGTTCACCGCTGCACCCTGACCGCGCAGCGCGTCGAGGCCGTCGGCGAGCCCGCAGAGCAGCCCTTCGACGGCGGCGCGGGCGAGGTGGGCAGGGGTCGAGGTTGCCAGGCTCATGCCGTGCACCGCGCCGGTTGCGTCCGGCCGGTTGGGGGTGCGCTCGCCTTCGAGGTAGGGCACCAGCACAAGCCCGCCAGCCCCTGGGGGCACGGACAGCGCGAGCCTTGACAGCTCGTCGTGGTCGACGCCGAGCAGCCGGGCCGCCGAGTCGAGCACTCGAGCCGCGTTGAGCGTGCACACCAGCGGAAGGAAGCGCCCGGTGGCGTCGGCGAAGC
>JAABVA010004190.1_pt1 | contig 13426 bp, 13 predicted proteins | sample 5560331 | NCBI WGS metagenome assembly JAABVA01 (sample SAMN12812661, study PRJNA571458) | rock metagenome | isolation source: Antarctica rocks | place: Antarctica: Victoria Land, Mt New Zealand sud | collected 2016-01-07 | reverse complement strand
GATTTTAATGATCAGTGCATAGATCAAAGAAAATATCAGTAGATCATTAAAAGTCTTATGTATGCTGTAATTTATACATATTTAGACATCTTCTTTATCTTAAAATGACTGAATCAATATCTCAGTGACTCTGCAGAACATCATAAGTATGCATTTAAGAAGTTGTTGCAATATATATGATCAATTATTAATCTTAAAATCATGTATGAGCTCAGTAAAAGTCAAGATCTACTTAAATACTTTAACTCTGACTATACATCAGATAAGTTAGACAGAAGATCTATTCTAGATTATGTCTTTCTGCTTAAGAAAGAATCTATATTATGAATTAATTAAAAACAGAAGTCAGTGACAACATCAATCACAGAGACTGAATACATAATTATGTCAATATGTGTAAAGACTGAAGTCTGACTCACTCAGATACTAAGAAACATGAGATTAGACAAGTATCTTAAAGTTAATTTACATTGTATGAGTATTCAGAAGAATGAGATTCATAAAGAAAATACATTTCTTTAGCTTTAAAAAAGATAATCAGACTGCTTTGACACTGATTAAGAACACTTATGTGCATGAATGATCAAAGTACATTGATGTCATTTATCATTACATCTGAGATCTGCACAAGAGAAATCAGATTTAGATAAACTTTGTACTTAGTTAAGACATAATAGCTGATGAACTAATCAAGCTCTTATCAAGACAGATGTTTAAGTGCTTTGTGTATCAGCTGAAACTTGACAACAATGAGAGTCAATAGATATAAATGCATTAAGTAAAAATGTTAAGAAGTGTAATGCTCTATCTGCATTCTTGACTTCTTTAGTCTTAGTATAAGAAGCTAACAGAGTCTTCTTCTGTCTTAGATGACAGAGCTTCTACTATTCATTAAATGATACTTAAGTTAATTGCAGTCAATGTTGATGTGTGAGATTCACTAGATAGACAGAAAGCACAAGTACTCATTATTCTTTCAACATAACTGAGCATAAAGTTTATCTGAATCTGATTGTGCTTATATAAATTATAAATGTTGTAATAGAAGACATTAATATATTTTAATTATTTATGTATATATATGTTCTTAATTAAGATCAAAACAGCTTGATTATCTTCTTTAAGCTGAATAAATAAAGATATTTAATGAATTTCATTCTTTTGAATGCTTATGCAGTGTAAGTTAACTTTAAGATATTTGCTTATGTTTATATCTTTTAACATTTATTTAAATTAGATCTTAGTCTTTATACACATTAATATGATTATATATTTAATCTCAATAATTAAGATAATGACAAACTTTTACTTTTGACTTATTCACAACATTAATTCATCTTTAAGCATATAGATATGTTTTAAAACTGATTTTTAATTTTATTTATTTAAAGCATAGTTAAAGTCAGAGTATTTAAGCATTACTTAACTCTCATTAAAGCTATACATGATATTGAGATTAATAATTGATCTTATGTATTGCAGTAATTTCTTAAGTGTATATTCATAATGTTTTACAGAATTGTTGAAATATTGATTTAATCAATTTAATATAAAGATGATGTTTAATTAAGTATAAATTGCTGCATACATTAAACTTTTAATTATCTATTAATACTGTCTTTAATTTATTCTTTAATCAGTTAAGTTAACAGAATAAAGAACATTATATTCATTAAATGAAATGCTGATGACTCTATACTTATTAAATTGCATATAAAGATTCTTTAATATTTTATTTACATAATGAGTCTGATTTAGATGCAGAATTCTCATTTTATAATTATATATAACTTAAATATCAAGAATTTTCTGTGTCTTTCTTAAGTTCTTGACTTTAAACATGTTCATAAGAGCTTGTTTAAATCAGAGAACATGTAATAGATTTGTTGAAGTTATGATAATATTATTTACATAAAGAAATAGCATGATTCTTTTAATGCTGTAAAGAAGAAGATAAAGATCAGTTTTACTTTAATGAAAACTTAACTTAAGCAGTTTAGTGACACATTGTTTATGTTAATTCTATGCAGCTTACTTAAGATCATAAATGCTGCACAGTATGTGCAGAACATAATTAGATGCAACATTGATTTTAAAAGAAAATGTTATATAAATTGTTTTCTTCAGAAAGAATTTTATAAAGATATTATTAATATTTACTTAATGACACTCTAGATTTTTAAGTGCAACAATAATCAGAAAGACTCACAGAGTGTTAAATTTAATAATGAGAATAAAGATATTTTTATAATTAACATTATATATTTATAAAAAGTCTCTTGTTACAAGTCTTGTCTTGAGCTTATTTAAGAATTCATCAGTGTTCAGCTTAAGTTTAAAGATTTACTTATTAATTACAATGTTAATTTTTCTTAGTGATACAATCTCTTCTTATATTTCATTTATCATCAAGACTGTCAGCTCTGTATGAATAATGTTCTTTTACATTTCTTTTTAGATTGAGTTTCTCACTGCTTCAGCATAGATAATAGACATTAAAATGTTAAATTTAATTACAGAATCTTCTTTGTCTGTAAAGAACACTGTAAGTGTCAGTATAACTCTTAATATTTTAATTAAGAACTCATTTAAATCTTAATTATCATCATCATCATTTCTCTTTCATTTCAGAATCTTAATACACAGAAAGATTCTGACTTCTTTAAGTGTCATTATCTTAATTTAATTAATGTTAATCTTCTCATTTAACAACTCATCTAGATTAACTGCAATTAACTTAATTTCATGTTGTTTATCTTAAGACTTATCAGTCTTAACTGTAATCAAATTAAACTGCATTTTACTGTTTTAAGTTATAAATGTCTGATCTGAAGCTGTGATCTTTACAATGATTAACTTCTTTCATAAATGTTTAATAAGTTTTCTATTTAGAAAAACATTTAATATTTATTGTTACAGTTTAAAATTAACAATGTCTTTCTTTTCACTTTTAGCAAACTTTACAGCATAATTCTTAATGATGCACTTAAGATCTGAAGCTCAAAGCTGATATTGCTTTGTGATTGTTACTGTTAAGTAATGTTAAGAGGTAAAAGCTGTCTTGCTAAGTAAGCAAGAAGCCTCAGCTATATAGTTGTCTGACTATTACATCATAAGAGTAGATAGACAGAAGCAATTTCTCATAATGATGAATAAAGCAAGAACAAATGTCTAAATGAAAAGAAACAATGAAATGAGAAAAGATTATAATGATGAATTAGTGTAGTGAGAAAAAGAAAGACATCAACATTATAATAAGTTGTCAATTACAAAAAAGACATCAGTCTTTAATGTTACTTCATTCATTCTAACATTATTTCACTTGCTTGTTCTTGTTTTTGCATTTCATCAAGATTCTCTCATTCTTCACATTCAGCATTATTTACTCATCTTTCATCATCTTAATTATCTCTGCATCTGCTGTTCTGCTGTTTTCTCTTAGATATTCAATAATGAAATCTAATATATCAATTATCTTTGTCAGAATGCTCTGAGTTCTCACTACATAATTCTCAATGATGCTCAGTTTTTCTTTTAAAACAATGATGTAATTCTTTACTTCAGCAATATAGCTTTATATTTTAATCACTGTCTTCATTTGTTCATTCAGATATACATCTAGTCAGATGAAGCTATCAAGTAACTTTTGTACTATGACTTGTAGAAGAGATACATCAATGATAAGAATTGTGATGAATAAAGATTGTAACTTAATTGATGTTGTAACTGATCTTGAGATGAGTAGATTCATTAATTATTGTTTATTCATTAAGAGAACATCAAGTTTTGTCTTGTCTGCTTTCTGCTTAGACATATTAAGTATAGTAAATAATGTAAAGATATTAAAGCTGATTGCTGTTTATGATGATGTGATCATTTCAGTAGATGTAACAGTAATATTAAATGTGATTAAGTCTTGAAGTGTTTGCTTTGATGACAGTATTGCTTAAGTAAAGAAGTTTAAGATGAGTTTTGTTGCTAAATTTAAGATAGATAATGATGTCATTATGTTTGCTAGATTTGATGTAGATAACAATGTCATTATGATGAACAGAGTCAACAATGTCATTCTGATAGATGAAGTCATATTGATGTTTTGACATGATGAGCTGACTTAATTTAACAATTTGACTTTTATGACTTTCATAATAGATGCTTCTGCTTTACTGCCTTTGGCAGTTTTCTTTGATTTAGAAGTCAGTTGTAAATTAAGATGTATGATCTTGCTGTTAAATTGAAGTGAATTGTCATCTTTAATTTAATGTATACTGTAATGCATCTTTATATCTGCTTCTCTTTTCTCTTTCTTACATAACTAATAATAATTCTTAAAAACAACATAGCAGTTCTTGCTGATGTTGTTTATTATAACAATCTTGTTATCATAGTTAGCTCTTAAGACTCTGATATTTCTCTGCTGATCAAAGTTTACAGATTACATTATATCTCTCTTGTTTCTCTGCATCTTTTATATAATCATGTAAACATTGTAGTCATTGAGTCTTACTTTATTTAATGATAATTTATCTGAATAATCTGACATTTTAATGTAAAGCTTTCATTCTCTTCATACTGTCTGAGAAATGTTGCTTGCTTTAATTGTATCAATCTTTTTGTCTGATTCATCATCACATTATAGTTTGTGATTCATCAGCTCTGAGTTTTTCTTTTAATTAATCATTTTGATGTCTTGTGATATAGAGAGTGAATGAGTGCTGTATGTGTCTTATAGAAATGATTGATGTGCTGAAATTGTGTAAAAGATGTAATGAGTAGTAGTTGAAAAAAGATTTAATAAATAATGATGTTGTTTATTTCTAAATGTTTGTTTACTTTTCTGATATCTGTTGTTTGAGTTTAGATAGCATATATGAAATTCACTGCTTAAATAAGAAATGCTGTCATATAGTTATGCATTAGGTGTTTATCTCAATTTATACAGCTGCATTAGCTCTTTAACATTTTTCAAATCTTTAATATTAACTTAGCTGTCAAATTCTGAGCCATACTCTAATTAATGAGCTAGATATTTAGTAGTTATGTCTTTACCTCTTTGATATGTTCTTTTGAATAGCAGTTTTTTGACTTTTCATTTCTTTTCATTATTTATTATAACTTCTTTCAGCTCTTCTGATCTTGACTGTCAATAAGAATCATTGATATGAGCTGATTTTAGATGTACTATTGATATAACATCATGAATGTGTCAACTCAGTGATAATTTTAGCTGATATATCAGTTTTTTAATATAATTCAGAACTTTCAGTGAGATCACAAACTGCTGTCTCAGCTTCTTATTTTTCTTCTTTAGACTGAGTAGCATATAGTTCTTGTGTAAATATAGATTTATCAAATCTCTCATCTTGAAGTAAAGAAATTTATGTTTTTGATTGTAATAATACTTTATTGTCATAGTGACATATACTATTGCATCTTTGATATCAATATGCATTAATCAGTACTGATTCATCATTATAAAAGTAACTAACTTTCTTTTTATCTGTTCTTCATTATGATTAAAGTCTATTCACTTCATGTCAGACTCTTCTATTCAGAGCAAATTCATGACTTTGTGCATTTACATATTAAAAATGATCTGATTAAGACTGAGCCTGATTGAACTGTACTTAGTTAAGTTGTTTAAAGCAACTTATAAATATATCAATACAAATGATCAGAGATCTGACTCTTTTAAAATCATTAATCAGTATTAAAGTACAATTTTAACTGTTTAATTGATTGCTTCTGAGCTACTGTTTATTTGTGAATAATAGGCACTCAAGTAGAGCAAATCTATTTTAAGTTGCTTAAATACTTTTTTTTACAGACTCACTAAAAATTTGCAGTCTCAATTTAATATGATTGCTCTAGACAAATCTCAGTTTAGCAGTGCTAAATAGTTTAGTAGTGTGATTGCTTAATCTTTTGTTGTTATGATGTCTTGATTAAGTATAAGAGTGATAGCTTTACTAGATTTGTCAGTGACTGATATAATTGTGTTATACTTATCTGACTTTGATAATGATAAGATCAGAATAAAGTTGATTGTCAATGTATGAAAAGAATAAGAAGATGTAATTATTGACTGTAAAACATCATAAGACTTATAATGTAACATTTAACTGAGCTGACATTGTGAGCAATGTTCTATGTACTCATAAAGATTCTTTAATAGATTATAGAAATAAAGTAAATCAATTAATCTCTTATGAGTCTGTGCATATTCTGAGTAATCAATATCATCATAAGCTATCTTGAACATTCTGTCATAAAGACTCTTTAATATACATAGATGAGGCTCTTTCTCAAGATCTTTATAGAAGATAAAATCATCTCTTATTTCATATAAAACTCTTGCAACATCAAGTTCTAAAGTGTTGTTTCTTTCTAACATTCATAAGATACATTTTCATTTTAATTCTTTGATATATTTACACTTAATATTCTGTCACAATTGATCTAAGACTTTCATTAAGATTCTCACATAGACAGTTATTCTCAAGTTGATCTGCAAGACTTTCAATATAAAGTTGTTCATTTTCAGTTAATTCTCTCAATTAACTAAACACTTACAGATATCATTATTGCTAAACAATCAGAACAGAGCATCTAATATTATGTTTGATTTTTTAGACTTATAGTGAATGTTTAGATAAAAGCACTGAAGATATTCAGATGTCTAAATAAGATGTAAGTTAAGCTTCTTCATTACAGTGATATTTAGACTGAACTGACAGCTGATTTTCACTGAGATCACATAATCAGTGTATATAATCACATTTTTTACTGTCACTTCTATTATGTACCTGATCTTCTTAACTATCTAAATCAATTCTGTCACTTCAAGCTCTGTTAATCAATATTGCATTTCAGCATCTTGAAGTAGTCTGCTTAGAAACAGAACAGACTTCATGAACTTTTATTTTAAAGTATTATTTTCAGCAATCTCTTTTGTGTAATATACATACACTTCAAAGTCAAATTCTTTGAACACATTCAAATCAATGTAGAGTTGTCATTTTGATGAGAAATGCATCAGAATGATTGATTAAGAGAATAGAGACTGAAGATAATGAAAGACATTTAGCTTCTTTAAGATTGACTTATTTAATTTAATAATAATGATTATTTGCTTTTTAATATTTTCTTTTGCTTCTTTTGCTCAAAGATCTTGATTTAAGAAGGTTTTTTGCTGTTAAAGTGACTTGATGATAGCTGTGTAATGTGAAATATATTGTTACAGATAGTTAATTAAATCAAGATACTTTTCTAACTGACTCAGACTCAAAGGGAATCTAATTCTGAATATTGTGACTAACTTATCTTTCAAAGTCACAAGACTCAAAGCATCTATCTGTTGACTCAACAGCTGAATGAACAGATATGTTAAATAGAACTTTTTCAGCAAAAAACAGATTTTCATTTTGTTTAATATATTAAATATGTTGTGAAGATGATTAAGTGCTCTTCTAGCATATTGAAAAAAATGATAATATCATTAACATAAATTTTAATGTATAATCTTTATTGTTGTAAAATTCTATCAATCATTCATTGAACATACACTGACAAGTTTCAATATCTTATAACTGCAATCTTAAAGATTTTCTGACCTTAATGTAAAGTGACAGTCAGACAGTATCAATGTGTCTGTTTTATTCTTTATTGATAGAATAAAAAGCTGCAGTTAACTGTAAAGATATATTTGACTCTCTGAACTGCAGTTAAAATGTCAGTCTGACTAGATACTAAATAGATATTTAACATAATGATTTTGTTAAATGCTCAGATGTCAACTACTATTCTGTCTTTTTGAGTCTCATTTGATAGATTTTTTCATATCATAAAACAGAAATAAATGAAAGAAATGAAGCTTGTAGTTCACTTTAAGTGATCTTGTGTCTGTAACTTGTCAAACATTATATCAATTATTTCACAATTCTTTTGTTCAACTAAGTATACACATACTTATTCTGACTTGTACTGAGTCTTTTAATCATTAATGAGCAAAATATTCATTCATTCTTTCTCTGAGATCTTTATCAAGTTGTTTTGATCTGTTCAAAGATGAAAATATAAGTGTATAACTGTTGTAATTTAAGCTGCTATGACATTAAATCTGTAAATCATCACTTTATGCATGATCTTTGTGTTATATATGTTGTTAACAAAATGTCAACACTATCTTAATAATACAACAAATATGTAAATATGTTCTCTGAAGAGAATGCTGACAAGTTATTATCTTATTAAGATCATGATCATGTCATAAAGACAGAGAAGTATAAATTATTTTATAATTTACTTTATAATCTGTTAAAAACAGAGCTATAAGTACTTAAAGAATATTTAGATAACATCTTAATAAAGAAATAAATATAACATTTTGTCAGCTCTGCAGAAGCATCAGTTCTGTTTATTTTAAAAAATGAAGAAAATTTACATTTATATATTGATTACAAAAATCTTAACAAGATTACTATCAAGAATCATTACTCTCTGTTATTAATCAACAAGACACTTAATTGTTTAAGTGAAGTCAAGATGTTCATCAAACTAAATCTTAAGAATGCTTATTACTGCATTAAGATTAAAAAAGACAACAAGTAAAAGACTGCATTTTGTATACATTACAGTCATTTTAAATACATAATTATGTTATTTAAATTAATTAATGTCTCAGCAACTTTTTAAGTCTATATCAATTAAGCATTAACTGAGCTAGTTAATGTCTTTTATGTAATATATTTAAATGATATCTTAATCTATTTCAGTTCTTTAAAAAAACATCAAAGTCATATAAAACAAATTCTGAAGCAACTTTAACAGTTTAAATTGTATGTAAATTTAAAGAAGTGTGCTTTTTATACTATATAAATGAAATTTCTTAGATTCATTATCTTCACTACTGATGTTTTGATGAATCAATGATGAATCAAAATCATAAAGAAATGATCAGTATCTAGAAGCTACTGTAAAATATAAATATTTTTAAAGTTTACAAACTTTTTGTTACAGCCATTGTTCTAATAGACTCATTGAATGTGTAGATTCAGTGAACTATGCCTTAAAGGTATACAGCTCAGTGTAAGCTCATGATGCTCATAAGTGAGCTGAGTGAGCTGACTTACAGTACTTATGAGTGAGCAAGGTGAGCAGTCTGATATATATACAGATCATCTTTCTTAAGAAGATGAACATGTTCAATGTAATCATTACTTAACATACTATTAACTACTGATTAACTCAACATATCTAAAACTCTCTTATATCACAAGCTTTAATTCCTAGCCTCTATATCAGAGAAATCTCTGATCAGAATGTAACACATTGAACATTCTTATGATATAAGTATGATCTTCAGCACACAGAAAGCAGTCTTCATCAATACAGTCAATCTTTAAAGTTTTAAAGATCTATAAAAGATGAATAATATACTGAAGATATTGATGCTGAATGTGTTCAGCAGTGAACATAGAAAGTTATAAAGCTTCTTGACAAAGCTTAATTTATACATAGATTTTAATCAGAAAAAGTTCAACTTCAAAATGAATAAAGATCTATACATAATAATCTATCTTAAAGATGCAGTGTTCAACTGAGTCAACCTTAAACTGCATGAGTTTTTAGATAAGTCATCAAAAAAATAAGATGCTGACAAAGAGTCAATCTTTAATGACTTTAAGAAGTTTAAGAAAGAACTTTGAAAGACTTTTAAAGTGATTAATGAGAAAAGAGCAGTGAAATGATGACTTCACACATTAAAGATGAATAAGTCAGCAGTTAAATACTTAATGAAGTTTCAGTGCATTGCAGCCTTAACTGACTGAGATAATGATGTCTTAATATTGCAATACTATTGAGAATTGAGTGAAGATATTAAAGATAAAATAATCTGAAGAGACTGTTCTGAAGAACTTTAAGAGATGATAAATATCTTCATTAACATTGATAGTTGACAGTGAGAATAATGAATGAAGAAGATGAGATCTTATACAGCTTTAAGAATGTGAAAACAACAATTCATCATTAGAACACAAGAAGATTTGATGAATCTTGATAATATTAAGAAATGTAATTAGAAGTTATGAGCTAAATCAGTGAAGCATAAGTGCTACAATAAATGACTCATTAAGTCTCACATTCAATGAGCAGAGACTTACAAATGTTATAACTGTGATAAACTTAAATATCTTATTAGAGATTGCAAGAAACCTTAATGACAGAGAAAAGAAGTTGCAATGATGAACTCAGTAATAATGCATGATTAACTGAGCTGAACAGTCTGCTATGATGACAACTGCTTTGTGCACATAAGCAGTAAAGATGAAGCTGAATGATGATTACAGAAGCTTAAGAAGAGGCACAGTATTGATTATGTTATAATGAGTGAATTGAAAAGATTAGCTATTCTAAAGAAAGTTGTCAGAGACAACTTAAATAAGATTGAAGAGACTGATATTTGTAGAACTCAGAAGATAGACACTGTAGAAGCTTAAGAATAAGAAGATCTTATTTGAATGTATCTGAATTTGAATGCAGATTCAGAGAATGTTGATAACTAAGAAGTTGACATAAAACTTAAGTAAAACTATAAGCATCTTAAGAACTGACATCTAAAATGATGTGAAAGTCTGCTAGAAGAACAGCAGCAGACATTTTAAGAAGAAGTTACTGTTAATAAATGATATAAAGTGAAAATGATAGCTGTACAGCTAGAAGAGCTGATGACAATGATATGATTTGCAATATAAGATTGAGAAATGTCAGAGTGATTAAGAAAAGATTATGAAATTGAGATATGTCTATTTACAGATTATGTGATGTTCACAGAAGAATGTTGAATGCACACAGAAGAATACATGTCATCTAAGTTTCTCAACAAAGTAAAAGCACTAAAGAATCTCATTTAATGCAAATATGATCAGTATGAGATGTACTGACATTTAAAACAAATTGTCAGAAAAGAAACTGATGACTACACAAAACTGATCACAATTGATGAAGAACTGATATGATTTAAAGAATTATGAAGAAAGATCACTGAATCATGAGATAAACTGTGAAGCATGAGCAGAGCTTAAGAAACTTTGATAGAAGCAAAAAGCTTAAAGAAGTCAAAAAATCTTAAGCTTCTTCAGCAAAACTAGAGATAAAGAAGCTTTTAATGTCTTAATGAATTGACAATGATCAAAAGATATGAATTGATGTTGAGATATTGCTGAAGAGATAACTTTAAGTGATGATAGATTCAGAAGCAATCAATAACTTCATTTTGCAAAAAGTAATTGAACAGCTAAAATTAACACTGTGATGAGTGTTTAAGCTCATACAAGTGTATATGATTAATGAAGAATATGAATGAATTTACAAAGAAGTTCATATTGAAGTTATAATAAAGAATGATTCACAGAAGTTAAGACTAGATGTTCTCAAGTCAGTTAAGTATGATGTTATACTAGAAATGCTCTGATTACACAAAAAGAACTTACAGATTAACTGAATCAATAAAGAACTCTATGCAACAGAGAATGCATATGATGTCTTTAAATAACTGAAAAAAAGCTTATCAGAGCATAAGTCTTGAGATTATGAGATACTGCTACTAGAAAGAAAAGAATTAAAGTAAATGTTACTTTATCTTATAAACAAGAATTAGCTGAAGAAATTCTGAGACTATCTTGCTGAGAATTTAAAGAGAGAATTCATCAAATCATTAAAGTCATCAGCAGAATATTCAATTCTGTTTGTATTAAAGAAAAATGATATTAAATGACTTTGTGTTGATTATAAACAACTTAATGAGATAACTTACTGAGACAGTTATTCTTTATCACTGATAAAAGAGTTGCAAGATGAACTAAAGAAAGTTAAATGATTTATGAGTCTAGATCTGAAGAAAGTGTACTACTGTGTATACATAAAGAAGAGCAAAGAATGGAAAATGACATTCTGAATAAGATATAAACATTATAAATACATCATTATATCATTTAAGCTCAAAAACACCTTAGTCATCTTTCAGAGACTCATCAACAACATATTAAGAGAATATCTTAATGATTTTGTAATCACATATCTTGATGATATTCTGATCTATTCAGACAACCTCAAAATGCATCACAAACATGTACATAAGATTCTAGCAAAGCTCAATGAATGAGTTATGTATGTGAAAAAGTTGAAAAGCAGATTCAAAATTAAGAAAATACAATTTTTAAAATATATTATTTAATTTAATCAGATCAAGAAGAATCTCAAAAAGACAGAGACAGTCTGAAACTGATTTACACTGTAAAAAATTAAGAAAGTACAAGTCTTTTTAGAATTAATGAACTACTATTGAAAGTTTATATTTAACTATACAAGAATTGTGAAATCTCTTATGTATTTAACATGCAAGAATGAGAGATAGCATTGAGATAAGAAACAGAAGAATGTGTTCTGTGTATTAAAAAGAAGTCTTAGTGAAACTGCACATCTGTGAATACTTAATTAAGTATGTAAAAAGATACTGAAAATCAACACATTGAATTTTGTAGTTGAAGCATGTCTATATCAGATTAAAGATGGACAGAAAAAGTCTATTACATATTGATTTAGAAAGTTGTCAGAATCTGAGAAAAGATATGAGATTCATGATAAGAAATTTCTTGCAATAGTGAAAGCACTATAAGATTGAAGATCTTATCTTGTAAGTATAAGCAAATTTATTTAGATCTTTATGAATCATAAGAATCTGAGAAACTTCATAATGATTAAGCAACTAAATCAGCAACAGATTTGCTGAGTAAAACAGTTAGCAGACTTTGAATTTTAGATTCATTACAAGAAGAATAATAAGAACAGTGATGCAGATGCTTTAAGTAGATGATCTGATCACAAAGAAGTGAAAACAATTCATATTGAAATTCTGTGTAAAGATAAGAAAGAAACACTTATGAAAGGTTTAGCAGCAACATTTAAGATGAAGAATGCTTTCTTGATGAATAATGAATTTATTAAAGTATGTCATGACAGCAGAGCTGATGAGCATCTAGAAGTCAAATGTATAGAAGATCTTGTATAAAGAAGATGCAACATAGACAATCTTCATAATTGAATTACAGAATACATTGTTAAATGCAATTCATGCTGACACAATAAGATTCAGAGAGATAAGCATTACAACAAAGTAACATGACTAAATGCACTGAATGCACTCTGAGAGTCTGTTATCATGAACTTTATCATTAAGCTATTAAAGTTCAAGGACTCAGCATGAAAAGTCAGATTCAACAACATATTGATTATAGTAAATAGATTAATGAAGTACATGATGTTCATTTTATTCAGAGAGACTGCAACAGCATCAGTATTGATGTACATTATATTGTGAGAATTGATTAGTGATCATAAACTATTAAAGAAATTTATCATTAACAAA
>JAABVA010004188.1_pt1 | contig 13430 bp, 14 predicted proteins | sample 5560331 | NCBI WGS metagenome assembly JAABVA01 (sample SAMN12812661, study PRJNA571458) | rock metagenome | isolation source: Antarctica rocks | place: Antarctica: Victoria Land, Mt New Zealand sud | collected 2016-01-07 | reverse complement strand
CGCGTCGGCATCCCACGCGCAGCAGCTGCCCGCCAGGCGCACGGGCGCGGCGCACCGGCGAGCCTGTCGTCCGTCAGGCCGTGCATGCGCGCGGTGGCGGATGCGGGGTCCAGCGGCTTGCCGGACATCGTGTAGCCCTCGCCGCCGGTCTCGGCCACCTTGCGCGGCACGCGCTTCCCGGCCCGGCACAGCTTGATGAAGTAGCCCTGCGCGTGGCTCCGCACCGCAGGCACGTCGCGGCTGCCGATGTGCGCCGCGACGGCGTCCCAGTCGCGGCCGTGCAGCGCCACCCCCTCCACAAACAGCTTCTCCTCGTCCGCTGTCCAGGCCTTGATCGCCGTGCCCGCGCGCGCCGCGGCCAGCCTGCTCGCGGCGCTCCGCGCACGGGCTGGGGTGGCCGGTGGCCGGAGCCTTGCCCGACGGACAACAAGGAGTGCTATCAGCCAGTCTATTAGAGCACCGCATGGTGGGTTGCAGCGAGCCAGGCGGCTCCGCAAGACTGCGCTCCACATAATTATATACCCAACCAGCCGACCAGCAGTCGACCGGCCACAGCAAAGGCATGCGTGTCCCTGGCCTGCAACCCAGCCCTTGTGCCTGCGGGTTGCCACCGACCACTGTCTGCTCGACCTGTACACATGGCGACAACGTCCAACACACACGCGTCGTTGCGCGTGCCCGGACGTCACCGTCACAGGCTTCAACGCTTGCCCGCACATCTGCGCCCGGGCAGGCCCACGGCGGCCTGCTCCGCAGGCCGCCCCGCCTTGTTGCCGACCGCACCAGTGCGAGCGGCAGCAGCACCCGCGCCAGGCGCCGGCTCGGCTTCGCCCTGGGCAGCGCCCCGCCTCATGCTTGCCTCTCCGGCAGCAGGCGCGGGCTCCGCCGGCGCCAGCCCGGGCAGCCCAGGCTGCGCGGCCCTGCGCAGACACCGGGAGACAATCACAGACCTGCGGCGGGTCCGCGCCGAGCAGTGGTCGTGAGATACGGTTACCTCGCATGGCTGGACCATCGACGTACATACCTGACATCGTGGCCACGCCGTCCGCCAGGCCGCCAAACTGCCGCTGCAGCGGCCGGGGCGCCTGCGCCATCATGGCCGCCAACATGGCGGCCTGCGCGGCTGCAGCCGGGCCCGGCGCACCCACCTGCGCTGCACACCACGGCTCAAGTGCAGTGCAACGTAGAATTTGCGGCCGCGCCGCTGGCGCCCGGCGCTGGAACCACAGGCTGTCTCCAGTAATTTCAGTGAAAAGGTCCTGCGGGGGGTGGCCAAAATTGCCTGGTGCATCTCGTACACAGAGCCGCAGGGGCGCGCCGCCGGCACGCCCGGCGTGACGGCGGTGCCCAGGCGGCGCGCAGGGTCGCGCTCTACGTCGCGCAGCACCTCAGTGGGGCGGACGCAGGGCGTGTTGGGGTACAAGTAGTGCATGAGGACAAAGCCCTTGTCCTCCTTGCTGTCAAGCAGGCGGTAGCAGCGCCGGTGCGGGCCCTGCGCGGCCCCGGTGCCAGGTAAGGCCCGTGCCTTTGGGCCTGCGGTCGCTACATCCCTCACAGGCTACACGCCTCGGGCCTGCTCCTCGGTCAGTCAGCGCAGGTGCAGCCGTCCATGCACTGAAGACCACTCTGCCAGCCAGCGCTGCTGCGGCTGCCAAAAAGTAACCCAGCCCAGCCAACCCTTGGGACTGGCAAGCGCCTGCAGCCGCGCAATCGTGCTGCGCCCGCACAGGGGGTAGCAACCAGCAGCCCGGCCGCGGCGCTGTGAGCGACACCTGCGTGTCACCTGTCACTGCAGGTGCGCGGGGGCCACCTGGGCGCCGACAACCTGCTCCGGATACCAGTAGACGACCTTGATAGCATCTCTGCCGAGGATCTGCGAGCAGACGCGCACGCGTGAGCCCCAGCTGCACGTCAGGCTGTGCCGCGTACCGAGCCAGCGCACGGCGCCGTCGCATGGCGCGCGCGCACACCTTGAGCTTGGTCGTGAACGACGCGCGCTGCCACGTGTAGCCGTCGTTGCAGAAGTGCGGCGTTGCCTGCCGGTCATAGAGGATGACAGCGCCACCTGATCGACGGTGTTGTGCCCCTTAGGAGTCTCTACAGGAGGGAGGGAGCGTTGGGCGCCCGGCAGCCCAGCCCATGGCTTCAATGGAGCTCACACCGCACCCGGCGGCAGCTTGGGCGGCCCCGGCATCACGGGCAGCAGGTAGTCCACACGCTTCGTCAGCAGTGTGTGGACCTCCGGGTTGGTCAGCCAGCGGACTTCTGCACTTCCCAGGATTCGCGTATGCTCCGAGAGCAAACCATACGCTGCCGTGATCAGCAGCGAGCTGACCGGTGAGCCCATCTACGCCTCGCCCGTCTCTGCCAGGCTTCGAGGCAAGCTGTGCATAACTACTGACTGCTGGTGCAGCCGCGAGAAACTTTTCCATTCACAAGGGTGCGGGCCCGGGTGGCAGTCCCCATAGGCCGAGCGTCCCACCCGCCTATTCCGCAACGCGCGCCGGACCAGGAGGAGCCACCGAGCTACCTGGCGGTGCCTGCCCTGACGGCCACGCTTAACGGCTGGTTTCGCGCCGGCGCCGTGCCGGCTGCCGCCAATGTCAGCCTCGTCGTACCGATGCATAAGCGCGGCGACGCCAGCCAGCCGGACAACTACCGCCCGATCGCGGTGGGGGGGGGGGGCCGGTCATGCGGCTCTATGCAGCGCTGCTCAACCAGCGGCTGGTGGGGTACACGGAGGCGGCGGGCCTGCGGGCGCCGTCGCAAGCGGGCTTCCGGCCGGGCATGTCCACGCTGCACCCGGTGTTCACCCTGCAACACCTGCTCGACCGCGCGCGCCACCGGCGGGAGCCGCTCGTCTGCTGCTTCCTGGATCTGCAGGGCGCGTACGACCGCGTGCCGCGGCCGCTGCTGTGGGAGGCGCTGGCGCGCCTGGGCCTGCACGGCGCCATGCCGGCGGCCATCCAATCGCTGTACACCAATGCGGAATACGCCGTCAGCGTGGGCGGGCGCCGCGGCGCCGGCGTGCCGTCGGTGCGCGGCGTCAAACAAGGCTGCTCGCTCAGCCCCACACTCTTTGGCCTCCTGCTGGACGGCGTGCGGGCGCGGGCGCCCGACGCGGGCCCCGCGCTCGCCTGCGGCCGGCGGGTGCCGGACTTAGGGTACGCGGATGATTTTTGCCTGGTAGCCACCACGCCCGCCGACTTGCAGCGCCTGCTCGATATCGTGCACACGTACCTCACCGCCATAGGCATGGCCGTTAGCACGGCGAAGACACGGGTTATGGTGTTTCGCACGGGGCCTGCGGCGGGCGCGCCCGCGCCCGCCTGGACGTGCGGGGGCGCGCCCCTGCATCGTGTTAGCCAGTATAAGTATTTAGGTGTTGTGTTCTCGGCGGAGCACGGCATCGCCGCCGGGTTCCCGCACCTGTGTGGGCGCTTGGAGGCCAGCTGGGCGCGCCTGCAGCTGCAGTTTGCAGAGTTGGGCGACGGGCTATCGCTGGCGCTCACGCGGCAGCTCTTTATGCAGGCCGTCCCGCCGGCGGGGTCCTATGCTTGTGAGGTGTGGGGTGTCCGCCGCTTGAGTAGCCCAGTGAAACAGGACCGCGACCATTTAGAGAGCGCGCAGTTGCAGCTGTGGCATCGCCTGCTTCAGCTGCCGGCCAGCCTTTCACACGCCATCGTCCTGCGGGAGTTGCGGGTGTTGTCGCCGTTGCACATTTGGCTGCGCGGCACATGCATGTTTTGGAACGCGCTGGCGCAGCGCCCGGAGGGCTGTTTGTGGCGGGCGGTTGCGCTTTCAGATTGGGATGATGCCATTGTTCGCAATGTTAAGAATTGGGCCTGGTCTGTCCACGCGAGCTTGACTGCTTTGGGGTTCCCGTTGCACATCAACCGCCACCGCCTGGCCCTGCTTTCGGTTCCTGATATTATGCGCCTGCACACCGCGCGCGAGCACGGATGCTGGCAGTATTGTGATGTTTGCCCTCGCACCTGTCCGTCCGAGGGCGCCACCCTGTGCAAATATTTGCGGTGGTTTAGCCTGCCCGATGCTACTAAGCATAACCCATTTTTCCGCCTTCGCCTGAGCCTGGCGCGTGTGCTCCGGGTTCTGCGCTTTCGGCTGGGGTGCTCCACGCTCCCCTCTGTCGTGCAGAGAAATCAGGGGGTGTGCCGCGGTGCGCGGCTCTGCCTGTGCTGTGACCAGGGCGCTCTCGGGGACGAGTATCATGCCGTGTTTGAGTGCCCGGCCACGCAGGCCGTGCGTGCGCCTTTCGCGCACCTGTCTGGTGGTGCGCTTCCGGCTGGGGTGCTCCACGCTCCCCTTTGTTGCGCAGCGGAATCAGAGGGTCCCCCGCGCCGCGCGGGTTTGCCTGTGCTGTGACCAGGGCGTTGTCGGGGATGAGTTTCACATTGTGTTTGCGTGTCCGGCCACTCGGGCCGCCTGTGCGCCTTTCACCTTTCTGAACATCTTCAGTACTTCGCTACTCTACCCCTAACCTTTTTCCGAAGCCCCGCTCGGGACTAGCCCGCCGACTCCCGGACCCGCATTCCACGCCAGCATTCCGTTTTACTGCGGTTCACCTCTCAAATCGCGCCGGTTTCCAGGAACTACCATGCTTGCGTTTAGTCGGAATCCGGACACCTTGGCGGTGGCCAAATGCATCCTTGCGTGCTTTACCTAGGTAGCGTTCGCACGGGAGCCAATTGCAATTGCAAATGCTGCGTATCTTTGCCTGCCACGTCACCATAATTGAGCAATTCCGCACCAGAATTACAGACGGCTAGAAATGCTGCCAATCAGCCAATCATGGCATGTACCTCCGGAGCTACATTCTAAAATTCTGGTAATTCTCAATTCACAATTTGCTAGAATTACCAGAATTACCAGAATTCTGGATTGAGAATTGCCCCAGAATTGCTCCGTGGTGAACGCGCCATCTGGGCTAAAGTCGATTTTATTGCGTAATACGCACCCCGTAGGGCTGCGGCCGTAAGAGGCCAAGTTTGGCCGACACACGGTTGTAACTAGGAGAGTCCCAGTTTGGGGGGTGTCTTTTGGGGGGTGCTGTGAGGTGATATGGGGAGAGCTGGGCAGAGAGTGAGGCGGCTTGCTCTAAGAAAAGCGCATGGTGCAGTGCAGGGGGACACCAGGACAGAACAGAGCGAACAAACAGATCAGTGCAAAAACGCAGAGAGCCGGGCAGAAAGAAAAGCGCAAGGTACAGGGACACACCATGGCAAAACAAAGCGAACAAACAGAATGAATGGGGCAGAACAACAGGACACTGCTCACTGAAGGTCCTGAAACACAACATGGCTGAAGCGGGCCAAATGGGGTTCTGGCAGGAGATCAAGTTGAGCAGCGCTCGTTTCCTGCAGTGTCTACCATGTCGGCGCTGCGGCCATTGTGGTGCAGCCTGTCCAGCACCACATTGTCGTCCCCCTTGTACACGTACCTGTCACACGCACCCGTCAGGGCAAGGGACGATTAAGAGCCATGTAAATGAAGCAGAAAACAGAGGCGCGTACTTGTATATGTACTTGCACACGCTGATGCAGGCCATGACCTCCATATTTATGTCATGCCCACTGCGCGCGCGAGGCATGGTCAGCACCTGACACGCAGGGCGCAGGCTTTCCTCCGACACTGACACAGCGCGCGCACCGCAACAGGTGCGTGCGCCCAGTTGCGTGCGATGCCGCGCAACCCTTGGCGGTCTCCATGCGCCGTCGCGTCCGCTTGCGCGGATCCTCCTGGGTGAGGGCTAAGCGCTTGCCTGGCATCCTTCACCTGCACGCCAAGGGCGCTTGTGAGGAGCAGAACGGCAGCGGGCCACGCCAGGCGCACAGAGCCATGCGGACAGACCTGTGAGCCGCGCAGTCTCTGCGCTAGCAGGAGCAGACGGACGGGCACGACAGGTGAGATTTGTTGTTAGCAGGAGTCTAGAAGCCCTTCCAAATGGCTCACCAGGCAGACGGCAGTCGTGACGGCCAGGTAGCGACGGTTGCTGTTGACGCAGCCTGCGCATAGCGCGAGCGTGAGGCGCAGAATGTGAAAGGAGTGAGGAGCACCATATTACAACATGGCCATGCAGCCGCGCACTGGCTGAAGGCGAGCTGCAGCAGTGGGCCAGGCGCAGGAGCAGGGCGCACTCCGCAAGGTCAAACGTAGAGCAGCTGACGTCGGTTCTACACCGTCCTGCGTGCATGGAGCCGTTGTGAGGAGCAGGTTGCCGGCGGGCCAGGCCAGGTGCAGAGAGCCGTGCGGACGGACCTCTGAGCCGTGCTGGGAGCACGGCTGCGCAAGCAAAGGCAGACGGACGGCTCCTGCGTTGGCGCACAACAGGGTAAGATCCGTTGTTAGCTGGAATCCAGGAGCCATTTGAACCGGTTCTCACCTGGCACGCAGTAGTAACGGCCAAGTAGCAGCGGTTGCCGTGACCGTCGCCTGCGCGAAGAGCGGGCGTGAAGGTCAAAGCGTGAGAGGAGTGAGTATCTGCATATAACACCATGGCCATGCAGCCGCGCACCGGCTCGCGGCGAGCTGTAGCGGGCGCGGACGGGTGGCTTCGCTGTGTAGCGCGACGGGTGTCAGCCAAGCCTCTGATAAAGCGAAAGAGTGACCCAGAAAGACAAACAGCAGAAACACCAGCAAAAAGCCCTGGAAAAAACCCGGAGGCTGTGTGCCGAAAACAATTCACCGCAGCGACTGGCCGGTCTCCGGGGAGCTGTGCGTTGTACAGATGGTGAAGGTGGCTGTGCAGAACACACCAAAAAAGTTGCGCGGCCTGCGGCCGCGGCGACAGGGAGGAACTAAGAACCACGGCCAAGGCAGAGTCGCCGCAGCGGCTGGCCTGCCTCCGGAGAGCTGTGCGTGCTACAGGAGGTAGAGGTGACCGTCCAGAACACAAACATAGAAGCTGCGCGGCCTGCGGCCGCGGCAACAGCGCGAAAGAGCAACAAAACGCAAAACCTACGCCTTGCAAAACTCGCCGCAGCGGCTGTCCTGCATCCGGAGAGCTGTGCTTGCTGCAGGAGGTCAAAGCCACCGTCCAGAACACAACATAAAATCCGCGCGGCCTGCGGCCGCGGCAACAGCGAAAAACAGCCCAAAAAGCCAAAAAACCCTGAGTAAGTGGCCAAGTGAGGCTCCAATACAAGGTTTTAATTCATTCATTCTGGTCGCGCAGCGCGCGTGAGGGTCCATGCGCTCGCTGGAGGGCTCCTTGCTGCTGACATCAGCCGCCCAGGTGCATCCTGCCCCAGCGTGACACCTGTGCCTTGCAGCCGCACACCGCGCATGCTCCCTGACAAGCTATGTCCGGCAGCAAGGCAACCCGTTGGCGGAACTGAGCTCCTGTATGCGCTGCCTGCGGCAGAGCCAGGCCTTGGCGCAGAGTGCATCTTCAACGACGCCGCAGAGCTCTGCCTGGGGCAACTTCGTGCGCGCGGCGTCGTTCTGGCTGCGCGCCGCGCAGATATACTTTGCGTACAAGGCGACACAGGCGCGCCATCTTGTTTCCTGGGCTGACAATGTCTTTTGTGCAGCGCTGTGCGTCTGACAAAGGTGCAGCTTTCCTGGGCTCAGGCGAAGGCGTCAGCAGCGCGGGCTTCCAGCAGTGAAGAGGCCGTGGAGGAGACAATATGGGTGCCACACCATACCTGGGCGGGCGCCGAGCTGTACCGCATAGCGGTGGACTTGCGCGGGTTCTACTTGAAGGTGTCACACCCCGAGCTAGGCACCGCGCATAGCTCGGCGAGCGGGCCGCTTGTGCGCCCGTCGTGAGCGCCAACACGCCCGGGAGCGCTGCCGCAGGTGGGGCAGTTTCTCGGCGCCCGCGTGGACTTCATACCTGAGCCGATCTGCCGGCAGCTGGCGCTGCTGCAGGACCAGGCGCGCGCCCGCTCTGCCAAAAGCTCTTATGCATTGCAGACAGGGCGGAGTGTCTGGACTGGACCACAACCCCAGTGGCCCAGTGACCCTGACACTGCAGTTCAATCGGAGCATGCTGGTGCTTTATCTGGTCCAGCCTGGGGAAGCTGTGGGGCGTGAAACGTGAGCGCAGGCCTGCCTGTGCTCTGGAGGGTAGGGTAGGGTAGGGTATAGGGGTGCGGCAACGACGTGCGCTCACCCTGCGCCGCAGGTGCCGCCCATGCCGGCCGCGCAGGCGGTCGCGGTGATGGAGGCGGAGCTGGCAGGGCGGCCGCTCGACGACATCTTTGAGTGGATCAACCTCGAAACTCCGCTGGGCTCAGCGTCCATCGCACAGGTGCGGCCAAACGCCGCTGTCGTGCGCGAGGGGCTGGAGCAAGAGCAGCAAAAACAGCAAGCTGCTTGGCTTCACCAGTCCGGCCTATCTTTTGGCAGGTGCCCTGTCTGTCCTGCAGCGAAATTTATCCTCATCCATGGTGTAAGCACGCGTACTGACCCGCACACGCCTGCAATGACCGCTTATTCGGACTGCGCTCTGCGCATGAGCATCGGTACGCGGTAACGTGCAGGTGCACCAGGCGCAGCTGCGGTGGCCCTCCATGTGGGCAGGCTCCCGCCCGGACGGGCTCGTGGCTGTCAAGGTGCGCTGCATGCGCGCCGTGCGCCGGTCCCTGCACGCCACGCGTGCCAGTGCACGAGCTTGCTGTTGCCAAAAACGGGCATGCTGGCTTGCTCGTGCATCATGGCATCTCGCTGGGCTGCATGCTTACTAAAAACATCGGAGCTGCATGACTTGCTGAGAAAACATTTGGAGCATAGCATGAATGCGCTCCCAATGCAAATGAGCGACTGTCCCTGGAATGCACAACACTCACGTCCTGGCGGCTGGTGCGGTCTGCAGCCAGCAAGGGGAAGGCTATGCCGGTCAGCTGTCAAAGCGTGCGTACAAAGTACGTACGTGCGCCTTGCAGGCGTGCCTGCGCGCGTGCAGGTGCAGTACCCGGACGCGCTCGCGCGCATGCAGCAGGACCTGGTCAACATCCGCATCGCCGCGCGCTTCCTGCAGGCGCGCCCGAGCCCAAACCTAACACGTCTCTCCCTGAACAGCCGTGGAAGCGCACTCTGCAGGTCTCGACATCTGCTGGTGACGCTGTCGCGCCCGCGCGTTGCCGGGTCCGCGGCCCGCGCGCAGCCGCACCGGGCACCCGCCCGGCGCCCGACAGCGGCCGTGCGCGGGCTGCGGCAGGCGACGGAGCTCCAATCGACCTGGTGTCCGCCGTGGATGAGCTGGCCGCGCAGCTGCAGACCGAGTTCGACTTCCGGCGGGAGGCCGAGACAATGGACCTGATCCACGCGCGCCTCAAGGCGCGCTGCCCGCCCACCCCGCGCCCAAACCCTCTTCACACCCAGAGTCTGCTGGCGCACGCGCCTGTCCGATGTCAAGGCGCAGGCGTTCGTGCGTGCGCCGGACGGGGCCGCGGCCTGCCTGCGCGCCGTGAGGGCGACCAGGCGCGCTGAAGACACGCGCGCAGCGCGGCCACGCCGCGAGAGGTCGGCTGCGTTGCGGTGCACCGCCGGGGGTCACACCGCACGCGCGGCGCGGCGCGGCGCAGGCGAGCATGCGGTCGGTGGAGACGCCGGAGAGCATCACGGGCCTGGTGACGCGCCGGCTGCTCGTCATGACCTTCCTGGAGGGCACGCGGATCACCGCGCTGGCGGTGCGCTGCCGGGCCGCCGGTCACGAGCGAACGCGCGGGCGAATATCTTGTGCCTCCCGAGGGCACCAGGGTCACCGCGCTGGCAGGTCGCTGCCGTGCCCGCCGGTCAAGAACGAACAGCGCAGGCGAAAAATTTTGCGCCTCCCGAGGGCACCAGGGTCACCGCGCTGGCAGGTCGCTGCCGCGCCCGCCGGCCACAAACTGGTTGAGCGAGGGGTGCAGGCTTGCCATCAGCCGGCCAGGCCAGGATGCGCCGCTCGCCGCGCATGCCGGCACTGGCCTTGCACCGCTGGGCAAGCTCGGTCGCCGGCGGGGGCGCATGCTGGCCGCTCGCGGCCATGCGCCGCCTGCGGCGCGCGCGTAGCGCGTACAGGCTGTGACGGCACAGGCTTGCATGAAGAACAGCGGGTGGCACGCAAGGCAAAAGCCCCGCAGTGCCCTCGCACTTGGGCGGCCGCCCGTCTCCATGCGCGGGAGGGGCCCGGCGACTTGTTGACCCGCGTGCAGGAGCGGGGAGCGGCGATGCTGCCCGCCGCGCGGCGCGCGGCCGCGCGGCTGGTGCTCTCGCGCGTCGCTGAGGCGTACGGCCGCATGCTGCTGCAGGACGGGTGCGCCCGTGTGCCTCATGCCGCGCTGAGCGAGCCGGCTCAGTGGGCGCCTGTCTGTGGCGCCTGTCCTGCGCCAGCGGCCGCCTGCCTCATCAGGCAGCGCTGTCCGAGGCAGAGCAGGCTGGTGCAAGGGCGCTCGCGCGTTTGGCCTCACGGGACGGTCCGGGCATGGCTGGTCTCGTGAGGATGCGCTTGATAGGTCAGGTCGGTCAGCTTGGTATCGGGGGTTCACCAGGGCCTGCGCCCTGGTGGTGCGGTGGGTGCGTTGGTGCTGGTAATCCAGCTCAGGTGCAGGGGCCGGCCATGCACTGACTGGCGCCCGCGCCAGGCTGTTCCAGGCCGACTGCCACCCCGGCAACATACTCGTCCGCGACAACGGCATCGTCGGTGCGGCCGTCACGCGCGCCTTTTGCAAAGCACAACAGCAGATGTGCCGTGTCTGTCAAGAGACTGCATTTTGCGAGCTTCTGCTCTCTGCATGCAGCAGCTGCAGTGGGAATGCACCACCGCGCTGGCACAAGCACTGGCGCATGCGTGTTGTCTGTGACATGCATGCCTGCGTGTTGATGCCGTCGGCCTCGCGCGTCCTCGCCCCAGAAAATGGCGGCCGGGCGCTGATGCGCAGCAGTGCAGGGCAGCCACTGGCAGTAAAGGGCACTGGGGCTCTGCGCACGCCGGCGCATGATTGGCAATTGCCTGGGGCAGGGCTGCTGGACTATGGGCAGGCGAAGCAGCTGGCAAACTCGCAGCGGCTGGCGTTTGCGCGGCTGGTGGTGGCGCTGTCGGCCGCCGCGGACGCGCCGCTCCTGGGCGTGCTGGATGCGCTGTCGCCCTCGCAGCAGGCGCGGCGCGGCAGCCTGCCGTCCCCGAGTCAAGTGGTCCCTCGCGGGCGCTCCGCATGTGGCGCTGCCTCTGTCCCGCAGTCCGCGGCGCTGCATGCGCCCCTGGTGTGTGCGGCGTGATGCCGGCCAGGGCCCTCTCCTCTCCACAGACAGATCGCAAAAGTGTATGCTATGGGCCCCATACTGCTCAGGCTTATGCTGGTGCAAAGCAGTCTGTGTGTCTTTCGCATGTAAGCCCTACCAAGACGGGCCGCGCTGAGCACCCTGGCGCCGTCGGCGCTTGACGTGCGCCAGGGCTTGCGGCCTGGCTGGTTGCACCTCCAATCATCAACTGCGTCGCTGCCGCATCGGTTGCAGGACACCCAGGAGCAATCGGAGTCCCTCCTGCGCTGCCGCGCAGGCTGAGGTGTCCGCGGCGCTGGCGGCGATCGGCGTGCGCATGGGCCCCGGGCTGGAGAGCCTCCGCGTGCGCATCGCGTACGGCATGTTTGACACCAGGTGCCCGCGCGCACCGCTCTGTGCAAGGCGCTGCTGCAAAGTGCGCTGCTGTCAGCAGCGTACGCAGTCGCTAGCTGAACCGCCTTCGTATATGAGGGCATGATGCTGTGGCGGCCACCAAACACAGCTCCCACATCGCCTTTATATGAAGAGCGTTTGACGCGTCGGCCACGCCCCGCGCAGGGGCAGGATCGACCCGTTCGCGAAGGACTCGCCGCTGAAGGCGATCGCCGTGGAGCAGTTCCCCAGCGACTTCTTCTTTGTGCTCCGCGTCGTGCAGCTGCTGCGGTGCGGCATCCGGATTACTGGGGAGTCCTCTATAATATGTCCAATATCACGACCTGCGCAGAGCAGCCCTCTCTCATGTGCTGCATGCGCAATATCCCATGCACCTGCATGCACCGTTGTGTTGTCCTTGCAGGTGGAGCCTACACCGCCATCGCGGCATCCGGCAGGCACCAGACCCGCAGTGATGGGTCTAGCTTGCTTGCAAAGCGGCTGAGGCACGGCGTCATGGGGCGCGCAGGGGCATCGCCAGCGCCATGGACATCGACGACTTCAGCGTGGCCGTGCAGTGGCGGCCGTTCGCGGAGGCCGCGCTGCGCGACGCGCACAAGCGGCGGCCCAGCGCGGGGCCGCGCCTGCTGCGCTGGTGGCCCGGGGGCTGGGTGCGCCGCCCGCGCACCCGCCCTGGGTATCACAGGCGGGTCGCGCCATGGAGCAAGATGCGATGCCAGGGAAGGGATGTGGTGTATGAGCGGGGAGTGTGACAGGAGCATGGGCTGCATTGCATACGGACCCATACCTACACTTACTGTGCAGGGCATCAATGTGCAGGTGCTGGGCTGCGTCTCGAATGCGGAGCCGCGCTGGCCATCGGTGGTTATTGCTGACACGCGTGGGGCGCAATCGGACGTTGAAAACGATAGGATAAATGTGGCTGTGAAGCTGTGACGCTCCAAGCCGTGCTGGTTCAACCATGCAGTATGCATATGCGCAGGTGCCGGGCCGCTTCTCGGCGGCGGACGAGCGCTGGCTGGCGGCGCTGATGGTCGGCACGCCGCTCGCCAGCCTGTGGCCGCCCGGCGGGCGGCTGTCCGCGCTGTCCGCGCGCGCGCTCGGCGCGGCCTACTTCGCCGCCGCGGCCGCCGCGGCGGCCGTCTTTGTCGCGCTGCGCAGCGAGCTCACTGCCCAGGCGTGCGGCGACCGAGTGTGTCATGTTGATTATTGTTTTGCTGCCCAGTGATTGCCCGATGTCGCTCTCTAAGAGGCCCTGTTGCAGGTGGCTGAGTCTTGGACAAGCCGGCTGTGCTCTGTCGTCCGCTGTGCGTCCTCATGGCATGGCCAGTACTCTGTGGCTTGTCTTGAGACATGACCACGCGTCCTACACTAAACTGTAGCCAGCGCTGTATTCCGCGGTCGTTGTTGTCCATGGAGCGGCGGCGCGCCCGGCAGACAGGCGCTGATGTCGAACATGCGCGTTACGCTGTGGCTGCGCGCTCAGGCGGTCGCGCTGGCGCTGCTGGCGGCCAGCATGACGGCGCACCTCGCGGCCGGGCGCGCGCTGCTCGTGGCGCGCCGGGCGGGCAGCGCCGCGGGGCTCGCGGGCGCGGGGCTGCTCACGGGCGCGGTGGCGGCGCTGGCATTCTCGCAGGCGCGGCCGGTTGTGCTCATGCAGAAGCCAGTCAGGCTGCGTTGCTAGACCACCCGCGCTGCCTTCTTCCCTGGAGAGCTGACTGGGCAGGGTCTGCTGGCTGCGGGGTGGCCCCGCAGGTGCGGCGAGTCAACCGTCAGGACCTGTCCTGAGGAACCAGTGCTGACAAGCT
>JAABVA010004187.1_pt1 | contig 13431 bp, 12 predicted proteins | sample 5560331 | NCBI WGS metagenome assembly JAABVA01 (sample SAMN12812661, study PRJNA571458) | rock metagenome | isolation source: Antarctica rocks | place: Antarctica: Victoria Land, Mt New Zealand sud | collected 2016-01-07 | reverse complement strand
AGCTTGCGGATCACCTGCTCCGGAGTATGCCTGCGTCGCTTCACGTGAGTCGTTCCTCCCTCGCCCATGATCGTGGGCGGGTAGAACTCTCACAAGCACCGGACCGAACTCAGGGGGTCGGGCCACCCTCACTCCGAACCGCTCCCGGCGCGCGGCGCGCTCTCGAGCAGCCACGCGTCGTTCAGTGCGCGATCGCTGGGTGCCCGCTGCTGGGCCCTTGACGACGACTGAGAGCGCGCAGCTGCTGTCGGGCGTTCGTCGCTAGACCGGCGAGCACGTGATGCTCGCGCGAACGCTGGGCGCGTGGCGTTCGAGCAGCCAGTGCTCTTTGAGGTCGCGAGCGAAGGCGCGGATGCGGGCGCGTAGCTCGTCGAGGGTGTCGAAGCGTTCGATCCACAGGACCTGTTCTCGGCCGCCTCGCTCCGGGTTGAGATCTTCGCGTCGTAAGGCGGAGACGCGCCGTCTCGCGAGATCGCGGTTAGTGGAGCTTTACGAAGATGAGGAATCCGTCGAGAAGCAGGGCGAGTCCCAGCAGGCCAAGGGCCCCCGCTGACGAGCGCCAGCGGGATCAGCCGCGCGACGATCGCGACCGACGCGAGCACGATCGCGATCTGAAAGGCGCCCTCGGCGAGCTGAAAGCCACGGTGATGCTCTTCTGAGCGGTCGCGCTGCGCCTCGAAGCGCGTCGCCTTGGCTTGGAGTCGCTGCTCGTTCGCCGCATATTTTGACGTGGCGGCCCGGGTGAGTTTGTTCACGTCGGCCGCCGCTCCGGGGTCGTTTCTTGCGAGGCGCTTGAGCAACGCGGCGTCGTTGTTGTGGATGTGCTTCTTCAGCGAGTTGGCCTCAAGCTCGTTGAACGCGTCGGTGGACTTCGCTTGCGCGAGTATCGTGTTCTCCGTCGACTGATTTGCCGAAAGCGTGGCGATCGCGAGACAGGCGGCGAGGAACGCCACAAGCACGGCGACGCGCCGTCCGAAGCGCTCGCGCGACTCTGACATCTCCTCGGCGTGTTCAAAGCGCTCGAGCGCCTCATGAGCCTCCATTGCGCGCGCAGTAAACGGACGGGCTGATGTGACCGACCCGCCCCGCGTTTGGCGCAGGCCACGAAGCCCGAGGGTTCTCTGTCCTGGAAAAGTTCAAGCATCCACACGAGGGGGCAAAGTGGTTGCGCGGCGGCTCCTCGGCGCCCGAGCGTGGTGGGAGATGAGGAGTAGCAAGGCGATAAGGACAAAGTTCATAGCGATAGACGAGCCACCGTACGCGATGAACGGGAGCGTCACGCCGGTAAGGGGAATGACGCGGGTTACTCCGCCGACGATGATGAAGACCTGGAGGGCGAGGACGGTTGTTAGTCCGGTGGCCAAGAGCGTGGAGAACGAATCGCGCGCTTGCATAGCGATCTTGTATCCACGCTCGACGATGAGTATGTAGAGCGCGATCACTCCGGCGGCACCGAACAGCCCGAGCTCATCGGTGATTACGGCGTAGATGAAGTCGCTCTGAGGAACCGGCAGCAACGAACCGCCGTTTGGCAGCGTCAAGATCGCTTGGCCAAACCCCTGGCCAAACAAACCACCATCCGCTTGGGAGAACAGTCCCTGCGCGAGCTGGTAGCTGCCACCGATCTTGTTGTAGAGGACGGGATCGAACGGATGCTGCCACGCGAGGACCCGATCATGAACATGAGGGACGTGACCGGCGACGTACCACGCCCCGCCCGCAAACAGAACCAAGCCGATAACCGCGAAAGACACCCGGCTGGTAGCGACGTATAGCAACGCGAGAAAGGCGCCGTAGAACATGAGCGACGTCCCCAGCTCCCGCGTGAAGATGAGGATCAACATCGCCGTACCCCACACCACGATCAGGGGCCCGAGATGCTTAAGCGGCGGAAAGGTAACCCCGAGCACCCGTCGAGCACCAAGCACTAACACCTGTCGCGTGTCGCGCAGGTAGCTCGCGAGAAAGATCACGATCGCAATCTTGCCGAGCTCCGCCGGCTGGAAGGCGATCGGCCCGAGCTTGACGTTGAGGTAGGCGCCGTTTACCGCTTGACCGATCACGGGGAGCCTCGGAGCCAACATGAACGCGATCCCGAACACGGCGATCGTGTAGCGGTACCTCTGCAATGCCCGGTAATCGCGGAGAAAGACGATGGTCGCCGCGAACAGCACGAGACCGACCGCGAACCACGCTGCCTGCTGACCCGCGAGCGACGCTTGCAACCGATAGATCATCACGAGGCCGACACTTGCCAACGCGGCAACCAGAGGCAGCAGGTAAGGATCCGCATACGGAAGCCGCCAGCGCAGCACCAGGTGCGCGGCCACGCACAACCCGAGGAAGATCACCCCGTAGGTGAGCGACACACTCGATAGCCGACCCTGACGCTGGACGAAGATCGCGGCAAAACCAGCCGTGATAAGCAGCGAAGCCGGGATCAGCGCCACCAACTCGCGATTCCGCGGCCTCATCCCATTACCGCGTAATCCCGAAGCACCGTGCCCCGTGCTCCTCGAAAAGGCCCACGAGGTGAGCCACCCATCTCCGGTAGTCGGTCAGCACTGAACACGACGAGCGCAACCTCCACCAAGCCCGCAGCCATCCCGCTCATTGCCGCGAACCTACTGATCCCGCGGCGAAAGCGGCTGGTCCCCTACCGTCAGGAGGGGTGAACAAAACCCAGCGCCGAATCTCGGTCAGCGAACGGAGCGACGGACGCGCAGCGACCGGGTTCTGCGCCTGGCGCGCTCGTTGGTACGGACCGCGATAACCCCGCAGCCAAGCGCACAAGGCCCGAGGACCAACGCACCGTGAAATCCGAGGCTCGTAGCGAGGCTCGAACACACGAGCGCCGCCATCAGATACGCCATCGCCCGGACTCGAAGCTTTCCCGCCGCGGGGCCACCGGACAGATGAGCTTGACGCTTCGAGCCCGGCAAGCGCATGCCTACTCTGCGCCGCTCGCGGCATGCGGGGGCTCGCTCAACGCCGAAGCATCGTCTTGGTCGCGGCCACCGATCGAGTCCTTGAACTCGCGAATGCCATGCCCAAGCGCACGCGCGGCCTCCGGAATGCGCTTCGGGCCCAGAACAACCAGGGCGACGATGAGCACCACCATAATGTGCGTTGGCTGAAAAAGTCCCGTCGTCATATGGAGCTCCCCGCATGGAAAAAGGTCAGACTATCTGTCGCGGGGTCATGTTTGTCGACCGCGGTCTCGTAGAGGTGGCTGCGACTGTGGGCTGACCAGCGTCGGCGATCGGTGGCGTCACGTCGCCCGGCTCGGCGCCCGGCGCCCGGCGCCCGGCGCCGCTCTGGGGTAGCTGATCGTCCTCGCGCCGGCGGTGAGGCTCGTGGCTTGGACCACGGTGAGGCGTTGACAGTTCTGGTGTGAGGTTTCGCCGGATGGCGGAGCCGTCCGGCGGCGCGCCGAGCATGGGCCGCTCCGACCAGCAGGAGGATCTGTTGTTTGAGCGAAGGCAGTACCGGAAGTTCACCGCCCAGCAGAAGACCGAGCTGGTGCTCGCGGCGTTGAAGGGTCAGAAGTCGATCGCTGAGGTCGCGCGCGAGCGCGACAATCTTCGAGGCGCTGGTGGCGTGCAGTTTCTCGGGGGCGCGGAGAAGCTTGCCGGGAAGGCCGAGCGCACCCAGCTCGATGAGCTGGGCCAGCGCAACGCCCGTCTGGAGCGGGCGGTGGGGCGCAAAGACGATGGAGTTGGAGATCTCGGGGGAGCTGTTGCGGGGATGGGAGTGAGACAGCGCGTCGCCCGTTCTGAGCGACCGTGGCGCGCGTCGCAGGTGTCTCTCGTCAGGCGCTCTACCAGCGGCCGAAGAACACCCAAGGGCCAGCGCCGGGCACTCTGGGCCGATGATCGCGTGGTCCTGGATGTCGCTCGCGAGAACCCGACCGACGGCACCAGGATGGTTGGCGCCCTCGCCGGCCGGGAGCTCGGCCGGGCGGTGAATCGCAAGAAGGCCAGGCGGCTGATGGCAGAGCACCGGCTGTTGCAGCGCCACCGGCCCTTGGGACGCCGACGGCGGTCGGGGTTCTTCCGCGTCGAGCGCCCCGAGCAGCTCTGGCACATGGGATGACCTCGATCTGGAGCGCCGAGCACGGCTGGAGCTATCTCAACGCGATCATCGACTGCTGCACCCGCGAGATCACCGGCTGGAGCCTCGACGTCCGGTGCCGTCACCAAGAGGCCCAAGCCGTCCTTGAGCAGGCCGTCGCGGACCGTAAGATCCAGCCGGGCACGCTCGTGCTCGGCTCCGACAACGGCACCGCCTACACCAGCCGCTCCTTTCGAGCCCGGCTCGGCGAGCTCGAGGTGACCCACCGCCGCGGCGGCTACCGAGACCCGAGAGCCAAGCCTTCATCGAGTCCTGGTTCTCGATACTGAAGGAGCGCTGCATCCGGAGAGAAGAGTTCGAAACCCTCGACGACGCCCGAGAGGCCATCGATCGCTACCACCACCGGCCCCGCAGCCGGCTCAACTACGAGACCCCGCGCGAAGTCGCGGCCCTATGGGAAGATGTCAACGACGACCTAATCCCAGCGGCCTGAGGTGTCAACCGCCACGGGGACCCAGGCCAATGTCCGCCTCCATCGTCGCGTAACCCAGACGACGAGGCGATTCACCTGCACAATCAGACTTCCTGCAAGCGGGCGCAGTCTTGCAGGACGAACCACTAGATCCAGCAGATCTAGTCGGTCCTGGGCGCCTCGCGCCGGGCTCTCAGGGGTAGGAGCGCCCAGAAGACCATGAAGACCAGAGCGGCGAGTAGCGGTGCGACGAATGCCGGCACCCCGCCGAAGATGACGCTGCTGATGAGCATCATGACCCCGATCATGGCCAGGGCGAGCACCGCGATGCCGGCGAGCAGCAGCCGGTTGGAGGTCAGGACGAGTCCGAGCTTGTCGTGGCGACGGAAGTTCAGGCGGTGAAGCGCAGAAGGGGCGATGAGCATGGCGGTGGCCAGCAGCGTGCACGAGAGCGTCGCGAAGTAGACGTCGCGCTGGTAGCTGGTGGCGAGCTTGAAGCGCTGCTGGAATGGGACGGCGAGCAGAAAGCCGAAGAGGACCTGCACCCCGGGCAGGGCGACTCGCAGCTCGTTGAGCAGCTCGATCAGCTCGCGGTTGACCCGCTGGCGCTCACTCTCCTCGGGCGTCGCGCTCACCGGCGAACCCGTCGGCGTCGGATCGCGATTGGTTTCACCGTCCGCTCAAACCGTCTCACACACACGAGCGATACGTTCGCCGCAATCCGCGACGAACCTTCGTCGGCCGCCCCGAGACGACGCTGCGACGAGCTTGAGCCCTCTTTTCAGACCGACCCCTTCTGATTTGACCGCGCGATGTCGCCTCGGGTAGTTCGGAAGCCCGTAAGACGAACGCCAACGAAAGGAAGCCACATGACGCGACGGATGATCGCGCTCGTCGGTGCTCTCTGCGTGTCGCTCTGCGGCTGCGCTCTGGCCGCCAGCACGACGAAGCACCGCGTCGACGTGACGGCGAAGGTCAAGGCCACGAAGAAGAGCGGGACAGGGGGCGTGCTCGAGCGCCGGATTGCGCGAGTGCCGACAGCGCGACCGGGCTCCTGCGGCGGTTCCGCCACGCTCGCTTCTCGCCCGCATCGGGATCCAGCGCGCCGTACCGAGCCCGACGGAGAGTTCTCAGCGATGAGGTGCCCAACGGCGACGACAGCCGCCAAGGGCCATTCGATCAACCCGCCACGGCCATCGTGCCAACCCCGCCGTACCAGGCGAGACTGCCTCGGGTGGGCGCGTTGAGGTCGAGATCGATGATTGGGAGTCGCATGATCCCCTTGCTACCCCGGGAATGAGACGAGCTATCGCCTAGGTACCTGCAGAGGGTTGTTCGTGCTCGCCGGTCTCGGCCGGCGGTGGATCGGCTTTCATCGCTGCGGCCCGTGCGGTCGCGGCAGCGGTCAGCTGGTCTCCGAGTTGCATGGCGCCGGCGAGCGTGGTCACCGTCCCCTTGCGCAGCGCCTCGCGGACCCGCCGCGAGCGCAGTGCCGACCCGGCGGCGACGGCGATCCCGAGGGGCGGAGAGATCGCCGCGGCCATAGCGGCGGCGGCCACCTGAATCTCCGGCTCAGGCGAGCGGCGCTTGGCCGGAACCTCTGGGTCGTCCATACCGTCACAATGTACTCCGTTGGCTCGCCCTCGCCGATGGATGCGGTCATCTGGCGTCCGCTCGTCTTTGCTGCCCGTCGTGCGTGCTGGGCGCCATGTCGGGGTACGCTGATGTGATCCGAATCGGTTTTGCTCAAGGAGGAGACGTATGGCAGCTGACGACTTCATAGAATCCGAGGTGGCGATCGCGGCGGCGGCAACGGCGGCTCTGCTCTCACCACGCGTGCGTGAAGTGGCGCGCCGTGGGGCCGTGTACGGGGTTGCCGGGTTACTCTCCGCAGGGCGTGAGATGGCCGGTGCGGCACGCGGGGCAGGCCGAGGCGTCGCTGCTGCGATGCCCACCACCCGGGCCACGCCCGCCTCCACCCCGGCGAGGGCAACGCGTGCTCGCGCGACGAGCGCAGCCTCTCGTCCGCGAGCGAGCACCAGTCGGGCCAAGCCGCGCGCGAAGTCCACAGGCCAGGGCGCTGGCTCCCGGTCCTCGGGTGGCGCCGGTTCGGCCCGCTCTGCTGCGACGCCATCTTCGTCGGGCTCAGGCTCATAGAGGCGGCCGCGATGGCGACCGATCAGCAGCGCGCCGAGGAGAAGCTCAAGGAGGCTGAGCGTCTCGTGGAAAACGCCATGGCGCGCGCCGGCGGATTCGTGGCGCGTGCGTTGGCACGAACGCGCGAAGAAATTGAGGACATCTGGGCCGAGGCCCAGAGTGCCAGCCGCTCCCGCAGCTAGCCGCACCGACACGATGCCTGATCCCGCCCTCGCTTTCCGCCGTCGGCGTCGGCGGCCTTCGGCGCCTCGACGGTGAGCGCTCTCAGATCGCCGCGCGTGGTCCGGGCCTGCGCGGGACGGGCGCGGATCAATCTTCCGGATTGGGCCGGCCTGGATCCGGCGGCGCTTGAGGCCAGGATGCGCGCGATCCCCGGCGTTCGCCGAGCGGCCGCCAACCCGACGACGCGCAACGTGCTGATCGAATATGACGAGCAACGTCTGGCGTGCGACTCACTCCTGGCCCATGCGACAGCGGTGGGCTCGGGAGCGTCGAGGAGCGCGAAACGCGCCTCGACTCGTGGTGGGAGCCGAACAGCGGACAAGCTCGACTCCGAGCTCGACGAGGGGGAGCGACTGGTATCGGTGCAGGATGTCGCCGACCTCCTGAGCAGTGACCGGGTGTTTCGCGAACGGGACGGGATACTGAGCCGCGCACGCATCGCCGTGCGAGGAATCGATCGTGACGGCAACCTGGCTCGGCGTCTGGTGGCAAGCCTGACCCGGCGCTCTGGGGTGTCCCGGGTCAGTGTCAGCCGTCTCACTGGTCGAGTGCTGATCGAGTTCAACGAGCACCAGATCGATATCGAGGATCTGATCTCGCAGGTGGCACGGATGGAACTTCCGGAGATGCCCGGGGATGATCGCCCAGCTCACCCCCTTGATCCCACGCCGCTTGTCCAGAGCGCCGCTCGTAGCACTGGAGCGGCTCTCGGACTGAGCCTGCTTGCGGTCCGCCGTCTCACCGGAGCCGAGGGGCCGCCGAGCAGCTCCTCCGGACCCGTTGCGATCGCTGCCGCGATCGGGATCTTCGAAGGCTTGCCGCCTCTGCGGCGTGGTCTGCGCCAGCTCCTGGGACGCGACCGCTCCCAGCTGGCCCTCGGCGCGGTTCACGTTGTCAGCCTGACCTTCGCCGGCAGTCCATTGGGCCTCGCTGTTTCCGGGGCCGGTGCTCTGCGTCTGCTCACCGAAGTGCGCGCTCGTCGCGCAGCCTGGCGCGCCTATGAAGACCGCCTCGGCGGCACATCGGAGGCCGTGGCCGGAGAGACGGTGCGGATCGCCGCCGGCGAGCGTTGCCCCCTGGCCGGTGACGTGATCGAGGGCACGGGGACGATGATCGGCCGCGACGGGCTCTGGCATCCGTTGGCACCGGGTGATCTGATCACCGGAGGCGCGCGGGTCAGCGGGGGTCCGTTCGTTGTCGAGCTGCATGCTGACCGGAGCTTCGCTGTTCAGGAGCGGCCGGGGGCCGAACCGAAGACGTCGATGGATCGATATCTCGCGCTCCTGAGTCCCGTGTCGCTCGGCTACGCAGCTTTGGTGGGAGTGCTCACCCGCTCGCCAACCCGTGTGTTCAGCTCGCTGCTGCTGGTGAATGCCCGTCCGGCGCTGATCGGTGCCGATGCCGCAGACTCGGCGGCCTCGGCGCGGGTCCTTCGCTCAGGTGTCACTGTGGTCGGGGTCCGCTACGGACGCGGCGTTCGGCTGCCGGGTGTGCTGCTGATCGACGGGACGCGGGTACTCACCGACCGACGCCTGGAGGCCGGCAAGGTGGTCAGCCTGAGGGCCGATCTCGACGAGGCGGAGATCCTGTCGATCGCGTCGGGCATCGCCGCGGCCAATGGCTCCCCGTGGGGGCCCGCCTTTCCGCCGTCCGGACGCGCCATGGCCGACGAGGCGGCATTCGATGGGGAGTGCGCCCGGGCACGCGTTGGACGCTCACGTATGCGGCTTGGGCCGACCGACCTCGCGGAGCGGATCCCCGGGGGTGCGGAGCTACGCGACAGTGGCCATCAGCTGCTTGTCCTGAGCCGAGAAAAGGACGCACACCCGCTGGGGATGGTGGCGCTGCGTCCCCGGCTGGCGGACGGTGCGCTGCGGCTGCTAGAGGCTTGTGAGCGTCGCGGAGTGAAGGTGGAGCTGCTGGCGGAGAGCGAACCGGCAGCGGCACGTCTGGTGGGCGACCGGCGTCAGCTCAGGGTGATCGAGTCCGATGCGGTTGAGCGAGTGCGCGAGTGCCAGCGTGCCGGAGAGCTCGTCGCGGTGCTCTCCGACAGTCCTCACGCAGCTCGCGCGTTCGCCGCCGGCGACATGGCGATCGCGCTGACGAGCGGCCTGAGCGGACGCTTTGCCGCTCGCGCTGACCTGCTGGCCCCGGATCTGGATGCCGTCAGCGCGATCATCCAGGCCGCCGCGCGCCGTCGTGCGGCGGTTGACGATGCGATTGGCCTTTCGATGCTCTCCAACCTGATCGGTGGGATCCTGGGGTTGCGCACGACCGTCGGCCTTGACCGTGGCTCGCAGCCCACCTACGTGGCGGCGCTGGCGGCGATCGGTATCGCGAGCCTCCGGCTCGCCGGGGGCGGAGCTTCCGGGGTCGCAACGCGTCGGCTCGCCGACCCGGATCCGGAGCAGTGGGGGCGACCCACCTTGCCGGAGCTGTTCCGACAGCTCGACACGAGTGCGGACGGCCTGAGCGCCGCCGAGGCGCAGCGGCGCGTCGTGTCGCGGCCCAAGATCCACACCGACAATCCGATCGTCGCGGCGATCGGCGAGCAGATGCGCTCACCATTGAATGGTGCGCTCGCGGCCAGCGCGGGCATCTCGTTGATGTTCGGTGCGGTCGCCGATGTCGGACTGATCGCGGTGGTGATGATCGCCAACACGGGGATCGGCGTCTGGCAGGAGCATCAAGCGCTGCGCGCGACGGAGCTACTGGCGAGCGAGGCGTCGGGACCGGTGAGCGTCCGGCGGGCGGGCACATCGATCCAGGTGGGCGTCCGCAACCTGGTCGTCGGCGACGTGATCGTGCTCGGCTCCGGGGACCGGGTGCCGGCGGACGCCCGGCTGATCGAATCCGAGTCACTGGAGGTGGATGAGGCATCGCTGACCGGGGAGTCGCTGCCGGTCGCCAAGGCCGTCGACGATCACGGCGAGGCTGGCCGGGTGATCCTCGAAGGCAGCGACGTGACCGTCGGAACGGCGGTCGCTGTTGTCTTCGCGGTCGGCGACCAGACGCGCATGGGCGCGACGACTGCCGCCTTGGCCAGGATCGAGCCGACCCGCGGCGTCCTTGACCGGCGCCTGAACCGTCTCGTGCGTCAGAGCGTGCCGGTGATCGCCGGCGGCGCCGGCCTGATCGCAATCTCCGGGGTGGTCTGGCGGCGTCCGCTGGCCAGCCAGCTGGCCCTGGCCGCCAGCATCGCCACGGCGGTGGTTCCGGAGGGGCTGCCGCTGCTCGCCGGCGTGGGCCAGGCCGCCGTGGCCCGGCGCCTGGCCGGACGCAACGCTCTGGTCCGGCGCCTATCCGCAGTCGAGGCCCTCGGCCGCGTCGACATCGCCTGCACTGATAAGACGGGCACTTTAACGGGCGGCCGGCTGGAGCTGACGGCGATCGAGACCTTCCAGCCCGAAGGAGGTCCCGCACCCAGCGCCGAGGAGCTGCGCACGGTTCTCTTGACCGCCGCGCTCGCCAGCCCGCATCCCGAAGCCCCCGACGCCGGCTCACACCCGACTGACCTCGCCGTGATCGCCGGCGCCGAGCGTGAGGGCCTCTCACGGGACATCCGCGTGCCGCGAACGGTGGAGGTGCCCTTCGAGCCCGCCCGTTCCTTCCATGCCACGGTTGCCGACAATCGCTTGATGGTCAAAGGGGCAGCCGAGGCGGTGATCGAGCGCTGCACCTCGGTGCGCCGGGACGGCCGCCCGATCGATCTCAGCGCGGGCGGGCGGCTGGAGCTGCTCGACCAGGCTCAACGCCTCGCCCGGCGAGGATTACGCGTCCTGATGGTGGCCGACGGGTCGGCCAAGGGCCCGGCCGAGGACCCGCGTGGCCTCGTCGCCCTGGGGCTGGTGGGGATCTCCGATCCGCTGCGCGAGAGCGTGCCTGCGGCGGTGGCACGCTGCGGCCAGGCCGGCGTCCGTGTGATCGTCCTCACCGGAGACCATCCCGCGACCGCTCAGGCCGTCGCTGAGCAGGCCGGACTCGACATCTCCCCGCACAACGTGCTGACCGGGGGTGAGATCTCATCGCTCGACGACGCCGAGCTCGATCGCCGCCTGCGCGATGTGTCCGTCGTGGCGCGAATCACGCCGCTGGACAAACTGCGCATCGTCGAGCGCCTGCAGCGTCAGGGGCACACGGTCGCAATGACCGGCGACGGAGTCAACGACGCTCCGGCGCTGCGACTCGCCGACGTCGGCGTGGCGATGGGCGGGCACGGGACCGAGGTCGCGCGCCAGGCGAGTGACGTGGTGCTGGCCGACGACGACTTCGCGACGCTGGTGGAGACACTCGTCGAGGGACGCAGCTTCTGGCGCAACCTGCGCCGGTCACTCGGGCTGCTGATGGGGGGAAATCTCGGCGAGCTCGGCTTGATCGTGGGGGCGAGCGTGCTCGGACTGGCCGCCCCCCTGAGCACACGGCAGATTCTGGCGGTCAATCTGATCACCGACGTCCTGCCGGCGCTTGCCGTCGCCGCCCAGCAGCCAGAACATCGCGACCTTGCCGCGCTGCGCCGAGAGGGCGGAGCTGACCAGGACCGGCTGTTGCGTGCCGACGTCGTACGCCGCGGCTTGGCGACCGCCGGACCGGCCCTGGGCGCCTATGGCCTGGCGACCGTCGTAGGCACTCCCGCCCAGGCACGTTCGGTGGCTTTCGGCGCGATCGTCGCCACGCAGCTGGCTCAGACGATCAGCTTGGGCCGGTCGGAAAGCAGCCTAACCCGCCCGGTCATAGGAGCGATCGCAGGATCGGGCGGGTTCGCCATCGCCGCCATGGTCGTGTCTCCTCTGAGCGCGTTTCTCGGCCTCGGGTTGCCGACCCTGTCCGGCTGCGGTCTGATCGCGCTGGCCACAGTCGCCTCACTCGTCCTCGCCTCTCCACGGGAGGCGCTCCCGACCCTCGCGTTGCCGTCCGGCCCCCCAGCGGCGGCCGCGCTGGCGTAACGACTTCTTCACAGCTTCGTGACGGCTTCACAACTAGTCGTATCCCGTCTCGTCCTACGTTGCGGGACATGCTCGAATTCTTTCTCGCCCTGGGGACCGTCGTCCTCGCCGGCCGATGGCTCGCGATGGCCGCCGCGGCCCTAGGCATTCCGTCGGTCGCCGTGGCTGTCCTCGGCGCCCTGCTGTAGCCGATCCCGCTCCCGCTGCCGCTGCCGCTGCCGCTGCCGCTGGACAGCCTCACCGTTTCCGGCCCCGGTAGGGACTGCGTGACCACGCCAGAGTCGCTGCGCGTCCTGCGTCGTAGTCCGGGCAGGCTGTGCATTCAGGCGGCCTCAGTGATGCAGGAGCGAGGCATCGGGTTGGCCCGCATAGCGGCGGCCGATGGCGTCCTCGATGTGCGGGTGAGCGAGCGCACCGGCAATGTGCTGATCGGATTCGATCCGGGCCTCATCGACGAGCCGGGCGTCCTGTCACTGATCACCGACGAGCCGGCGCCGGGTCGGCCGCGGAGGGCTCGACGCGGTCGCGCGGCGGCGCACGCGCCGGCGCAACCCGGCTGGCTGAGGGCAGAGCGCACGGAGACTCTCCCCGCCCGGCCCGCGGCGTGCGTGGCAGCGCTGATCGACTTCGAGCGCTACCCGGAGTGGCAGAGCTACGTCAAGGTCATGACCGTCCTTCAGCGAGACCACCGCGGTCGAGGCATCCGAGTGGCCACTGAAGCCCAGGTCGGGGAGCGCGTCCTCAGCTTCACCACCCGCTACCGCTTCCCCAGCCCCAATCGCGTGATGTTCGAGCAAGACCACGGTGAGCTTGAAGCGGTCCGGGGCAGCTGGGCGTTTCAGAGCCTGACCGGCGGACGCAGCCGCGCCACCCATGTCCTCGAGGTCAAGCCCGGATGGCGGCTCGCTCTCGTGCTCCGCAGCCCCCTCTACGAGCAGCTGCGAGAAACCGTCCTTGACCATTTCATGAGCGAACTACGCGTGCGCCTCGAGGAAGGCTTGGACTGATGAGCAGGCGATGCACAGTCCCATCCCGGCTGCGGCCCCCTCACACCGCACGTGCGGCACGGTCCACGTAAGTGCCGCTGAGTTCGGGCATGAGACTCCTCGGTAGACGCTACGAAATTTGGCTCACAGACCCCCGAGTTCGAGGATCAGGCGCGGCGCCTCGACGCTCTTAGAAGTCTGCATCGTAAGCAGTCCCCGGTAGTACCGACGAGACCGGATCTCACGACAACAGCAGGCGAGGCGGGCACCCCACGAGACCTGCTCTCATGTCGACGGCAGCTGACCTGAACTGTGGAGGACTCACCCGCTTAGCGCGGTAGGAGGGCTGCACACGGTCGGGATCGACGGCACTTGAACCTCCATTTGCCAGTTGGTCATTCCCGTCGACGATGACTGGACTCGCGAACCGGTCTGCGAGGAACGGGGCAGCGCCTTAGAACCTGTTTCACAACGCGCGGAGGTAGCGCTGGCAGATGATCGCGCAGCCGAGGGCCATGAAAGCTTGGTGGAGTTCGGGGCGGCGTTCCCAGCGCAGCCTGAGGCGGCGGAAGAAGTG
>JAABVA010004186.1_pt1 | contig 13432 bp, 12 predicted proteins | sample 5560331 | NCBI WGS metagenome assembly JAABVA01 (sample SAMN12812661, study PRJNA571458) | rock metagenome | isolation source: Antarctica rocks | place: Antarctica: Victoria Land, Mt New Zealand sud | collected 2016-01-07 | reverse complement strand
GAGGCCCTGGTCGAAGTGCTGGGTCCTGCGCTCTCATCGATTACCCAAGAAGACGCGCGAGGCTTCTTCGAACACTGCGGCTACGGCAAACCGGTTCAATCGTTATGACTAACGCTGTAATCTGCATCGTCCGCTCTTGTTCTCCATCGCTTACCGGATGCTCGGCAGTGTGGCGGAGGCGGAGGATATAGTGCAGGAGGCTTATCTGCGCTGGCGTGGAGTGCCAGAGGCCGAGGTGAGGTCCCCCAAAGCCTACCTCTCGGCGGTGGTAACCCGTCTCTGTATAGACCACCTGCGCTCTGCAAGAGTAAAGCGCGAGGAGTACGTTGGGCCGTGGTTGCCCGAGCCGCTGCTGGCCGAGCCGGTCGCCGACGCGGCAGCCCTCGACGAGTCCCTGTCGATGGCCTTCCTGGTGCTGCTGGAGAGCCTGACGCCTACAGAGCGGGCGGTGTTCTTGTTGCGCGAGGTCTTCGACTATGGCTATCCGGAGATCTCCCGCCTCGTAGGCAAGAGCGAGGCCAACTGCCGCCAGATAGCGCGGCGGGCGAGAGAGTCGGTCGCGACCCGGCGTCCACGCTTCGAATGTTCGCCGGAGCAACAGGAGCGGCTGAGCAGCAGTTCGTCCGAGCCTGCTCCACCGGCGACATGCCGGCCCTGCTCGAGATGCTGGCGGAGGACGTCACCCTGTGGTCAGATGGCGGCGGCAAAGTCCACGCCGCGCTGAACCCCATCCACGGCCCGGATAGGGTCGCCCGGTTCTTCCTGGGGGTGCTCCGAAAGACCCCACCACCCACGCTCGCCGTCCGGCCGGCGAAGATAAACGGCCAGCCCGGCATTATCAGCTACGTGGACGGCAGCCCCCTGAACGTGCTTACCCTCGACGTCGCTGACGGTCGCATAAAGGCCGTCCGCATCGTAGCCAACCCGGACAAGCTAAAGGCCGTGCCACCGTTGCAGCGAGAGGAGGGGTCGGGATGATCTTGCCGGAGGTGCTGGTCACGGGAGGAAGGGGCGCGCTTGGGAGCGGGGTCGTTGACCGTTTGCGCGCCGCGGGCCGAAGGGTACGGGTGTTGAGCCGGAATGGGAAGCCCGGCATAGTCAGGGGAGACCTGTCCACCGGGCGGGTCTCGACGAGGCCGTCCGGGGCGTCGACACGATAGTACACTGTGCTTCGAACCCCTTTCGAAAGACCCGCCAGACAGGGGTAGGCGGGACGGAGCGCTTGATCCGGGCCGCGTTGCATGCCGGCGTCTCTCACTTCGTCTACGTCTCCATCGTCGGCGTCGAGCTCAATCCTCACTATTCCTACTACCGGGCGAAGCGGGTCGTCGAGCGGGCGGAGATACCCTGGACTATCCAACGGGCCACGCAGTTTCGCGACTTCGTACTCAAAGGGCTCAAGGCGCTAGAGGTCGGGCCGATCGCGATGGTACCCAAAGGTTTTCTCTTCCAGCCGATAGACATCGGGGAGGTGGCCGGATGCCTGGCCGGGCTGGCGCTCTCCGAACCAGCCGGGCACGCCCCGGACTTCGGCGGCCCGGAAATCAGGACCGTCGCCGAACTCTCGCGCGCCTACCTGAAGGCGACGGGACGGAGGAAGAGGATATTGGAGATTCCGCTGCCCGGCAAGCTCGCCCGCGCTTTCCGCGAAGGAGCGCAGACGTGCCCGGAAGGGGATCGTGGCAGGATTACCTGGGAGGAGTTTTTGGACAGGCGGAGAGACCCGGCGAGGGATGAATTCCCTCCGCCTACGATCGTACCGACGGAGCAGAGAGGGGGCGCCATGAAAGACGCACGGGATGAACGCGCGGCGATGGGGTGGGAGGTGCGACTCGGGCTGCTGCTCCTGGCCGCCTTGGCGCTGCCGGTGGGCCTCTGGGCCTCGGTCGCCCCCGCTCCTTCTACGAGGGTTTTCCTGCTCTCGGCAAGTACTGGGTCTCGACCATCAGCCCTTACAACGAGCACCTCGTCACGGACATGGGAGCGGGGTACCTGGCCCTGGGGATGTTGCTCGGGCTGGCCGGGCTCCTGCTCGGATGCACCCTCGTACGCGTCTCCCTGGTCGCGTGGCTAGTCTACGCCGTGCCGCACTTCGCCTTCCACCTCACGACGCTTGACGCCTTCTCTCTTGCCGACAATCTGGCTAGCATGGGCTCTTTGGGGCTCGCGGTGCTTATCCCATTGCTCCTACTTGCCGGGACGTACAGGACGCCGCAAAAGGACGAGTCGAGAGATCGTGGAACGAAGGAAAGGAGTATCGGAGCATGACTTTCGACAAGCTGCGCGGCTACGGCAGGGCCTTCGCCCGCGCCCGGTACCGTCGGGTGCCAGATCTTCTCCGCCTGCTGTTAAAGCGGCCGGCGGTTCTGGCGGCCGTAGGCACCTACGAGACCGCGCTCCTCGTCAGCGGCCGGGTCGAGAGCCGGCTCAAGACTTTGGCCCAGATCAAAGCCGCCTCGCTCGTCGGCTGCCCCTTCTGACTGGATATCGGCTCTGCCGTGGGCAGAGAGTTGGGCATAACCGAGGAGCAGTTGCGCGACCTGTCGTGCTACCGCGAGAGTTCGGCCTTCTCCGAGGAGGAGCGGCTCGTGATCGAGCTCGCCGTAGAGATGGCCAGGACCCCTGTAGAGTTAACGCCCGAGTTACTGGACGAGTTGCGCCGGCGCTTCGACGAGACACAGTTCGTCGAGCTGGCCGCGGCCGTTGCGTGGGAGAACTACCGGGCTCGCTTCAGCCGCGTGTTCGAGGTGCGTCCGGTCGGCTTCTGCAAAGGCGGTCTCTGCGCGGTGCCCAAGCAGCCGGTCCGGCGTGCCGATTCGGGCTAACGCGCCGTCATCCGTATAGCCCCATCGAGCCGTATCACCTCGCCGTTTAGCATCTCGTTCTCGATTATGTGATGTACCAGCGCGGCGTACTCCTCCGGCTTGCCGAGACGGGACGGGAAGGGGACCTGATTGCCCAGAGATTCGCGTGCCTCTTCGGGCAGACCGGCCATCATTGGGGTGTCGAAGATGCCGGGGGCGATGGTCATGACCCGGATGCCGTGGTCCGCGAGCTCCCGGGCAATGGGCAGCGTCATGGCGACGACCCCGCCCTTGGAGGCGGAGTAGGCCGCCTGGCCGATCTGACCGTCAAAGGCCGCGACTGAAGCGGTGTTGACGATGACGCCGCGTTCTCCGCTCTCCGCCGGCTCGTTCTCTTTCATTGCTCCTGCCGCGAGGCGAATAACGTTGAAGGTGCCAATGAGGTTGACCTGCACCAACTTGCTGAACGAGTCGAGAGAGTGTGGTCCGTTCCTGCCTAGGATTTTCTCTGCTGCCGCGACGCCCGCGCAGTTGACCACGCCGTGCAGCCCGCCGGAGCCTTCGAGGGCGGCGTCTATCGCGCCCTGTACGCTCTCTTCGTCGGTGACATCAGTCTCTATACAGCGGATTCTCTCGCTCTCCTCGCCCTGGAGGTCTGCCGCGACGACGTTGGCGCCTCCTGATACGAGGTCGTTTGCGACCGCCGCGCCGAGACCCGAGCCGCCGCCGGTGACGAGGAAGGCGTGTCCCTGTATATCCATTAGATGCGCTCCAGAATCGTAGCGGTTGACATACCGTGGCCGATGCACATTACCTGGAGGCCAAGCTGGCCGTCCGTGGCCTCGAGGCCGGCGAGCATCTTCGCCATGAGACCCGCGCCGGTCGCCCCGAGAGGATGGCCGTGGGCGATAGCGCCGCCCCAGGGGTTGACCTTCTCCAAGTCGGGCTTTAGCTCGTCGGCCCACGAGAGGACGACGGTGGCGAAGGCTTCGTTCACCTCGATCCAGTCAAGGTCTCTTATGCTCAGGCCGGCCTTCTTGAGCGCCATCCTCGTCGCAGGGATAACGCCGGTGAGCTGCATCACCGGGTCATCGCCGACCGCGACGCGGGCCAGGAAGCGCGCGCGGGGGCGGAGGCCGTCCGCCTCGGCCCTCTCCCTGTCTCCGATGAGGACGGCCGAGGAGCCGTCGGAGATCTGGGAGGAGTTCCCAGCCGTGACCACACCGTCCGGACGGAACACCGTCTTCAGGGAGGCCATCTTCTCCGCGTCTACGACCCCGCGTATTCCCTCGTCGCTCGTGAGCTCGATGGGATGGCCTTCGGCGTCGAGGCCGGGGGTGGAGAGTATCTCGGCGTTCTTGTTCTCGAGGGCGGCCTCGCTCGCCCTCCGGTGGCTCTCGGCGGAGAGGGCGTCAACATCTTCACGCATGATGCCCCACCGCTCCGCGATCCTCTCGGCGCTCTCACCCTGGTGGACGAGCTCCTGCCTCTCCAGGAGGTCCGGGTTCAAGAGCCAGAAGACCGAGCCGGCGTCGGGCGCGCCGCCGATGTCGCTGAACATCGGCGCGCGGGTCATGCTCTCAACCCCCGAGCCGATCGCGTAGCCGATGTCGCCCGCGGCTACCGCCTGCGAGGCGAAGTGAACGGCCTGCTGGCTCGACCCGCACATGCGGTTGATAGTGACGGCCGGGACGGTGACGGGGAAGCCCGCGAGCATGACGCCGAGTCGCCCGACGTTCGCCCCCTGCTCCCCGGCCTGGGTGACGGTTCCGTTTATTACGTCCTCTATCTTCTCGGGATCCATGCCGGCCCTCTCGACGAGCCCCGTGAGGACGCGGGCGAGCAGGGCGTCGGGCCGCTCCTCGCGGAACGCGCCCTGTCTTCTCGCAAACGGGGTGCGGACGGCTTCGAGGATCACGGGCTCTCTCATACTCGTCTCCTAACTGTCTACGATGGTGAGGGTAACGCTGCTTGGATGCTCAGGATCGTGGAATATCTGTTGATGAGCCACCTCTGAAAGGGAGGAGTCTTTCGTATCTTCGCCGGTGTTGAGGTTGCGGTCCCACCGGGGGAAAGAGCTCGACGTTACCTCCACCCGGATGCGGTGGCCGGCCTCGAAGACGATGCCGGTCGCCCACATGTCTATTACGTACTCGTAAACCTCGCCCGGCGTTATGGGCGAAGGCTCTCTCGGCTCTATGACGCCGGGGGCCGGATAGCTCTCACGGGCGCTCGCCCGGATGACACCGTCCGTCACCCCGATGGCTCGACCGTCCGGGTAGAGGTCCACGAGCCTTGCGACGAAGTCCGTGTCCGGCGCGGAGGAGGCCGCGTAGAGGGTGGCGTAGACTGTCCCTATCGCCGTGTAGTCTTCGGTTAGCTCCTCGCTCGTATATACCAGCACGTCCGGGCGCTCCTCGTTCGGGCGCTGGTCTCTGGGTCCGGGGCGGTAGACCTGCGGCATGAGTAGAGCCCCGCCGATGGTCGGAACGGGGGTTTCGGGGTCGTAGTCGTACTCGTCGGGCGGGCTGTCGGCGGGCTCCTCACGCGAGAGGATACCCCCTGCATGCAGGTGCCACCTCTCCTCGCGCGAGTCGGGGACGGGCCACTCCTCGTAGCCGCGCCAGCGGTTCTCGCCCATCACGAAGATCTCGACGGGGGGCTGGTTTTGGAGCGCCTCCTCCCTGCCTTTTAGGGTGGCATCGAACCAGCGGAGATGGTAGTCGGTGACGTCGCCTTTATAGTTCAGGAAGTAACCGGACGAGGCGAGGCCGAAGTCCAGGTCGCCCAATACGCTCTGGAAGACCGTCCCGTGCGTCCAGGGGCCCAGCAGGAGCCGTGGGGGTCTCGTACCCCTCTCGGTCGCTATCTCCTTCATCGTCCCGTACTGGCGCAGCGTCTCGCCGAGGAAGACGTCGTACCAGCAGCCGATGTGGAAGGTCGGGGCCTCGACTTTCTCGTAGCGGCCGTCGATGTTCAGGTAGCTCCAGATATCGCTCGTGATCCCGAGCTCGAGGGAAGCGTACATGTATGGCAGAACGCCGCCTGGGTCCGGCAGGTCCTTCAAGGGGAGGATGCCGTACTCCTCGGGTATGTGATCTATAGCGTGTACCTGGGCGGGCAGAAGCTCCATGAGCTTCTCTCGGTCATTCCGGTACTCGCGGAACAGGGTGTCGAGGGCGAGGACCGATTCGGACCAGTAGAAGCGCAGGCCGAGCTCGTGCACGCCGCCCCGGAACTGGGAGCCGTTCAGGTAGTTGCCCCAGGTGATACCCGGCGCCATACTCTTGAGCGACGGCGGGCGCATGACGGCGGCCTGCCACTGTGTCATCCCGAAGTACGACGCCCCATACATCCCGACCGTCCCGTTCGAGTCCGGAAGGTTTGCCGCCCACTCCACCGAGTCGTACCCGTCCTCGAACTCGTAGACGGAGGGGTTCCAGTCCCCCTCTGAGCCGAAGCGTCCCCGGACGTCCTGGATCGCGACTATATAGCCGTGCTGCGCCGCCTTTATGGCGTTCAGGTAGTTTGTGACGGTGGGCAACTGCTTGCCGTAGGGCTGGCGCGTCAGGAGGACCGGGTACTCGCCGTCCCCGGCCGGCCGGTAGACGTCGGCCACGAGGATCGTGCCGTCGCGCATCTCGGCGGGGACGTTCTTTTGGACCAAGATCTCTTGTGAGGGGTTCATCCGCTCCCTTCGGGTGTTGGTGTATTTGTGCTTCTAGGCGTCGGCTGAAACCGAGGACGCGAAGCGCTCACGTAGCTCGCGTTTGAGGATCTTGCCGGCCGTGTTACGCGGCAGGTCGTCCACGAAGAAGACGTGCTTTGGGACTTTGTAGGAGGCGAGGTTTTCGCGGGCGTGCTCGCGCAGCTCCCCGGCCAGAGAGCCGTCCGGCTCCCGGCCCTCCTTGAGGGCGACGACTGCTGAGACGGCCTCGATCCACTTGGGGTCCGGCAGGGCGATGACGGCGACCTCGCTTACGGCCGGGTGGGCATAGAGGGCCTCCTCGACCTCGCGTCCGGCGACCTGTACGCCCCCGGTGTTTATAACGTCCTTTATCCGGTCCACGACGTACAGGTAGCCTCCATCGTCAAGGTAGGCCAGGTCGCCGGAGTGGAACCAGCCGCCCTCGAAGACCTCCTCGGTCTCCTCGGGCTTCTCCCAGTAGCCGACCATCAGATGCGGGGAGCGGTGGACGATTTCGCCAAGCTCCCCCGCCGAGGCATCGTTCATCTCGGGGTCTACCACGCGCGTCTCGACGTTGAGACACGGCCGCCCGGCGGAGGCAAGCAGTTCTTCTTGGTGCTCCTCGGGACGGAGCACGGTGGCTAGAGGCGCGATCTCGCTCTGGCCGTAGCAGTTGTAGAGCCTGGGAGAGGGGAGCCTCTCGCGCAGTTCCTTGAGTATTGGCGTCGGCATGATCGAGGCACCGTATTGCAGCTTTTCGAGGCTTGAGAGGTCGTATTGTTCGAAGGCTGGGTGTCTTAGAAAACCGATCCAGACCGTCGGCGGGGCGAACATCGAGTTGATCTTTGCCTCCTCGACGATCTTGCAGCACTCCTTGGGGTCCGGCGCGGTGACGATGTGGCTCATTGCGCCCACCAGCAGAAGTGGCATGAGTGAGACGTGCATCTGGGCCGAGTGGTAGAGGGGCAGGGCGGCTATGGCCCGGTCGTCGGACCGGTGTTCGAGCGCCGCGATGCAGCTTGCATACTCGGACATGAACGACCGGTGCGTCAGCATCGCACCTTTCGGCGCAGCGGTGGTCCCCGAGGTGTAAAGAAGCTGCGCGATGTCTTCCTCCCCGAGATCCACCTCTGGCTCCGAGGCGTCTCCCTCCCGGACAGCCGAGAGCAGGTCGAAGCCGTCCCCGCCATATAGCGTACCCATCGTCTCGACTCCCGCGCGGCCGCGTACCTCTTCGACATCCCTGGCGAGTGAGGTATCGTAGAAGAGCGCCTTCGAGCCGGACTGCTCCAGGATGTAGAGCAGCTCTTCGCCGCTCAGAGCGAAGTTGATCGGGACGTGGATCACTCCGGCCCGCGCGCAGGAGAGCCAGAGGATCACGTACGCATCCGAGTTGCGCCCGTAGGCCGCCACCCGGTCACCTTTCTCGAGCCCCTTCCCTAGTAGGGCGTTCGCGGCGCGGTTGACGGCATCATCGAGCTCGGCGTAGGTCCAGGAACGGTCGTCGAAGACTATGGCCGTCTTTTCGGGGTCGCGCCTGGCCGAGCGCCTCAGGCCGTCACCTACGGTGTTGCGGGCGCTCCGGGCTATCTCGGCTCGCATGGTTCACCCCCCGGGTCTACGCGAGCGTATAGTCCTTGAACTGCTCGCGCAGCTTCATCTTCAGGAACTTGCCGGTGGCGGTCTGCGGGATCTCCTCGACGAACTCGTAGGCGTCGGGGAGCCACCAGTTGGCGAAGTCACCCTTCAGGTGCTCCCTGAGGTCCTCGGCGGTCGCGCTCTGGCCTTCTTTCAGGACTATGGCCGCCAGAGGACGCTCGTCCCACTTCTCGTGGGGGATGGCGATCACGGCTGCCTGGGCGACGGCCGGATGGGCCATGAGGGCGTTCTCAAGCTCGACGGAGCTGATCCACTCTCCCCCCGACTTGACGAGGTCCTTGTCGCGGTCGGTGATCTTGATGAAGCCGTACTTGTCTATGGTGACGATGTCGCCGGTCCTGAACCATCCGCCCTCGGAGAACTTGTCGTCGCCCTCTTCGGTGTTGAAGTAACTCTCGATGATCGAGGGTCCCCTCACCTCGAGCTCTCCCATCGTCTCCCCGTCCCACGGTACGAACCCCTCGTCGCCGCGTGCCCTCACCTCGACGAACGGTGTCGGGTAGCCCTGCTTGGACTTGTACTCTAGCTGCTCCTCCTCGGGGAGTGCCTTTATCTCCGGGGTGACGTGAGCGACGCTGCCTATTGGGTCCATCTCGGTCATCCCCCAGGCGTGGATGATCTCGATGCCGTGACGCTCCTTGTAGGCTTTTATGACGCCCTTTGGCGCCGCCGCCCCGCCGATGACCATTGAGTGCAGCGCCGAGAGGTCGTGCTTGCCCGGCTCCTTGTCCAACGCCTGCAACATCGCTAGAAAGACCGTGGGCACCCCGGCGGTGAACGTGACCTTCTCCTGCTCGTAGTCCTCGATGAGGCTCGCCGGATCGAGGTGCTGCCCCGGTAGGACCTGCTTGGAGCCCGTGAGCGTGGCGGTGTAAGGTAGGCCCCAGGCGTTGACGTGAAACATCGGTACCACCGGCAGCACGACATCGTTGTCGGAGAGGGAGAAAGCGTTGCCCATCGCCGACATCATCGAGTGGAGCACGACCCCGCGGTGCGAGTAGAGCGCGCCTTTTGGACGCCCCGTGGTACCGGAGGTGTAGCACAGCGCCGCGGCCTGCCTCTCGTCGAGCTCCGGGTACTCGAAGTCGTTCTGGTCGGTGCCATCTAGCAACTCCTCGTAAGAGATCATGCCATCCGGCACGGGCTCGTCGCCGTAGTTGAACACGATCACGTGCTCGATGGTCTCGGCGTTCTCCCGGAGCTTCTCGAAGATCGGCAGGAGGGGCTCATCCACCATCATGACCTTGTCCTCGGCGTGGTTGACGATGTAGGCGAGGTCGTCCTCGTGCAGCCTGGGATTGAGGGTGTGCACCACCCCGCCCGAGCAGGGCACGCCGAAGTAGACTTCGAGGTGCTGGTAGGTGTTCCAGGCGAGCGTCACGACCCTATCGCCGCTCTCTACTCCCAGACCTTTGAGCGCCACGGCGAGCTTCTTGGTGCGCGAGACGAAGTCGGCGTAGGTGTAACGGTGAAATGACTTATCTGGCCTCCTCGTGACGATCTCCCTCTCCCCGTAGAGCTCGTCGGCGCGCTTGAGGATAGCGGGTATGGTCAGCTGATACTCCTGGGTAAGCCCTTCTAGCATCACGTCTCCTTTGTTGTCGTGCTCTGGGTGGACGTGTCGCGCAGCGCGGCAACGGGAAGGTCTCGCTCCGTCGCCCACCTCTCCCATTCCTCCGCCGTCTCGCGCCGGAGTACCTCCGCGAGGTCTTTCTTGCTCGTGGTACCGTCGAGACCAAGCTCTACAAGCAGCCTCTCCCAGAAGTGCGGCTCCAGGGCGGCCACGGCGACCCAACCGCTCTTCGCCTCGTATAAGCTGTAGCCTGAGAACCCGCCCCCTAGGTGCTTCCCCGGTCTGGTGATGCCGAAGTGCCACGGTTCCGCAAAGGATACCGCCGCCTCCGAGAGTGCTACCTCGACATAGCCCGCGCCGCGGCCCCTCTCCCGGTTCAGGAGGAGCGCGAGCGCCGCCGAGACGGCGCGTTCGGCCCCGGCGAGGTCGGCGAGCAGGGTACGGGGCATCTCGGGTGGGGAGAGGAGTCCCCCCTCCGCCAGGTACGTAAGGTCGTGGCCGGGCTCGTCCACGCACGGGGCCGGGTATCCGACGATGGCTACTACGCAGAGGCGCGGGTAGCCGTCACGCAGCTTCTCCGGGCCGAGCCTGAGCCGTCGCAGTGCGCCGGGGCGGCTGGAGGTTAGGAGTACGTCGGCGCTCGCGAGGTAGTCATCGAGGCGGGCACGGTCGGTGACGTCCTTGAGGTCGAGCTTGACCACCTCCTGACCCGTTGCGAGATGATCGTACCAGGCGGGATTGAAGCCCTTTAGGGGGTCTCCGGCGGGTGGTTCGATCTTGACGACCGATGCGCCTAAAGAACGCAGCCGGGCAGCCGCGGCGGGTCCCGGCACGTTCTGGGCCAGGGTTACGAGCCGCGTCCCGTCTAGCACGGTATCCTTCTAATCACCCGTCACCGCGGGATCACGGACGCGACGTCCGGGCGTTGGTATCGTGGCCTCCGAGCTTTCTCGGGCACGTAGATCCTTTCCCCAAAGGTGTTGTGAGCCTTGATGGTAGCAGGCAAAATGAACGCGGGTCAAGGAGAGGGAGACCAAGCCGACGCGCTCGTCCTTGACGCCGAGCACAAGGTGCGACTGAAGATTGAGGAGCGGAATTAGCTTCATCATATGCTGACGCTTACACACACGCCCCTACAACCGGTCTTCCGCGCCCGCTTCTGGCCGAAGGGACCCCTGATCTGCAGCTGGCTTGAGTTTAGACTGGCCCAACGCCTGATCCTGCTAGAAGTTTATTAATCTGAACGCCTGGAGTGCAGTTTCTCGGAATTAGTCTTCTCGGAAATTCGGGTCATCCACCCCCAACGTGGATGACGGGACGCCGCGCAAGGTCTGGTTCGGCTTCCCTCAAGACCTCATGGGTGACCGGTGCGGTGTCTCCTTCTCCGAACAGTATGAAACGGACTATGTACGCAATAGGGTTGCCCTGGGTCCAGCCGAAGTAGCAATGTGGTCTCTTGCCGGTCATGTCGCGCACGTTTAGCAGGAAGGCGGCTATAGCGTTTGGCACGGTCGAACTCTTACCGCGTAGCACCCTGTGTCCGCCGATCTCTACGCCTTTCACCTCTAGAACATCCGCAAATTCTGAAGGATCTTCCACATCGATCTCTAGAAAGAGAACCGGCATATCCTCCGGGGTGTGGTTGTACTCTCGCTGCTCGATCAGCTTTCGAAAGTACTCGTCCGGGTCGTCTCTATAGCGGCGGCGGTGAGCGATGATGTGGATCTCGCCTCTCTCGCTGCTCTCTTCTATGAAACTCCTTGCCGCCTCGTCCATCTCTATACTCTCCTGGCGCAGTTCGAGCGAGCGTTTTACCCGCGAGATGAGCGAGACAACTATTATCGCGGCGATGAAGAAGGAAGCTATCTTGATGCCATCGGGACGCTCGATGATATTAGCAACAAGGGTATAGACGAAGATCAAGGTGACCAGCCCGAAGGCTAAGGTCCCCGCTAGGGAGTTCCCTCTCCAGAGAGCGGAAAGCGCCACGGCGAAGGCGGCAGATGTCATGATCACCAGGACACCCGTGGCGTAGGCACCGCCCTGCGCGTCCACGTTAGCCTCGAAGATAATCGTGATCGCAAAAGCTATCGCCGTGTAGATCAAGACCAACGGCCTGACCATGCGTCCCCACTCTGGCGCCATGCCATAGCGTGGCAGGTAGCGGGGCACGACGTTCAGGAGCCCGGCCATCGCGGACGCCCCCGCGAAGGCCAGGATCGCTACAGTGGAGAGGTCGTAGACGGTGCCGAACACGTTGCCCAGATGCTCGTGGGCAAGGTAGGCCAGCGCACGCCCGTTGGCGCTGCCCCCTGGCTCGAATTCTTCGGCTGGAATGAGCACAACCGTAACAAAGCAGGTCGTGCTCAGGTAGAAGCTCATGATGAGAGCAGCCGAGGTTAGGAGCTTGCGCGTGTTGCGGATGCGCCCAGCAGGGTGCTGTGGATCATCCTCCTCATCACCTTGCACAAGCGGCATCACGCTCACACCGGTCTCGAAGCCAGAGACCCCCAAAGCCAGCTTGGGGAAGACCAGGAGTGCCACTCCGAGCATAACCCAAGGGTTGCCATAGTCGGCGAAGAGCTTGTCTTGCCAGTCGGCTAGGATCCACGGTTGGGTAATCGCTTCGTAGAGCCCGACGCCAACGACGAGAAGGTTGAGCAGCATGTACACCGCTACGACCACCACTGCGGTGTTTATGGCCTCTCGGAAGCCCTTCAGGAAGACCGCGCCGAGCATCGCCACCAGCGCTAGGGTGACAAGGACAACGTAATCTCGGAGGCCTTCAGGCACGAGCGGGTTATCGGAGATATGTACCGCGGCATCGGACGACGAGAGCGTTATCGTGATGATGAAGTCGGTGGCGAGGAAGCCCAACAAGACGAGTACCGTCAGCTTGCCAGGCCAGAACGAAAGCAAACGTTCGAGCATCGAGATCGAACCTTGCCCGTGGGGGCTCTGCTTGGCGACGCGCCGGTACATGGGTACCATCCCGAAGAGGGTCAAGAGCACGATGAGCACCGTAGCGATAGGCGAGAGGGCTCCTGCCGCTAGCGCTGCGATGCCGGGTATGTAACCCAAAGTGGAGAAGTAGTCCACCCCTGTCAGGCATAGCACCTTCCACCACGGCTGTTGGCGATTCTCGCTCTCAACTGACTCTGGGCCCTCAACCTGCTCGATGCGCTCGGCGAGTAACCACCGCTTGAAGCGGCTGGTGGATTCTTCCGGGGCGACTGGCGGCGTAGCCATCACGCCACCCCCGCGCAGCAGCGGTACGAGCAGCCCGAACGGACGGCTCGGTGGGATCGATAATCGGACATTAGCTAACCTCCTTCTTCGGCGCCTGCGAGGTTAGCTGTCGGGTTCGGGCCGAAAGAGAAAAGCCCTACGCTCTCAAAACGTCCGTGAGAGTGTTTCACCCCGAGACCAACTGGGTCAAATATTGGGTCCCCCACCCCCCCAGAGCCATAAGGGGGTTCGGCGTCTCGGCTCTATTTAGTTGTTAGTTGAGGTATACGCCTGCTTTGAGGTGTTGTCAACGTTGCTACAGAGTGTCCCATACTCGACGTACTTCCTTGGGACACTAGATGTGTGTTGCATGGATTGACGGTACAACGGGGCCATCCGAACCCTCGACGAAAGGAACCTCGGATGGCCCGACCCCAGCATACCCCCTCGCTCGCCCACCTGGAAGAAGCCCTGACCGTG
>JAABVA010004183.1_pt1 | contig 13433 bp, 31 predicted proteins | sample 5560331 | NCBI WGS metagenome assembly JAABVA01 (sample SAMN12812661, study PRJNA571458) | rock metagenome | isolation source: Antarctica rocks | place: Antarctica: Victoria Land, Mt New Zealand sud | collected 2016-01-07 | reverse complement strand
CAACCTTGGCATGCCATTGTTGGGCAGGGACGGTCGCGTAGCATGCCTTGCACAGGTAGTCAGCGGGCTCACCGAAGTGCTCCATCTCCTCGCTTGACGGTCGCCGTTGACCACAAAGCGCGCATGTAAACATCACCTTGTTGGCGGCTCGACAATCCACGCACACGCCATCGGCAGTCCTGGTAGCCCACCCCGCCCGCTCACGTTGCGCGTTAAAGCCGGCGCGGTAGTAGGCCGGAAATGGGTTGCCAAAAGACGTGGTTAAGTCGTGAATCATCTGCCTGTCGCAGATCGTGCATCGCTCCACGCGGACAAGCATTGTGGCATACTCTTCGGACGCGTCACGCGCGATGATCTGCGGTGTGAAGTCCTCTATTCTAATGCTATCCATCGTCCCTCCCTCTATGCATGTTCTCAGGTGTCACGCGCCGAGCCAGAACTGTAGCCCAACCGCATAGCATCTCTATCCGGGCCTTTGCGCCCCGTTATATGAGCGCGCATCTCACGCTCATACGTGTCCACCGCCCCGGACACGATGCGTTCCCACTCCGCCTTATCCACGACGCTCTCACGCAGGCAGTCGGTGGTATGGCACACGGTCTGTGCAAGGTCGCTGTCCAGTCGGTCGTACGGGTCCATCATGCCCCCTTTCAGTGTTTGTGCGGTCCATCAACATGACCGGCAAAGAGTCCCCTGGCTGTAGCCATGTGGAGGAATTGCCGTCCTTTCTTTGTAAGGCTATATCTTCACGAGCCACATCATGATTGCCTCTCTCGTGAAGAAATGGTATACTATGGCTATGGAACAGATCATCACGGCCAAGCTTAGACTGCATGCGGACGCGGGGCAGTTCGCCGCTCTGCGCGCCACGCAACTGGCCTATCGTGATGCCCTGAACCACGTCAGCCAGCACGCTTTTGGGGACGGGAAGACCAGCAGCGCGGCCCGCTTGCAGAAAGCCACCTACGCCGACATACGGGCACGCTACGGGCTGCCCGCGCAGATGGCGTGCAACGTCCCTCGGCAGGTCGGCGCGACCTACGCGGGCCTGTGGACCAGGGCCAAGGCCCATGCCGCGCGCGTGAAAGCGGGCGCGACCAAGAAGCGGTTCAGGGGGCTGGACAAGCCTCCGACGTACAGCGCGCCAACCGTGACGTACAACGAGGGGCGCGACTACGGCTTCAAGCGCGACGGGCGCGTGAGCGTGATGACCCTGGACGGCCGAACGGTCATGCCCTACAGCGGGTACGACAAACACACGGCCCTGATCCGCGACGGGGCCAGGATCGGGGCGGCGAAGCTCTGGTATGACAAGCCCAAGAAGCGGTTTTACCTGCTGGTCTCGCTCGCTGTGGAACGCCCCGATGTGACGCCCACGGACCTGACGGGCGTCGTGGGCGTGGACGTGGGACAACGGTACCTGGCCGTCACGAGCGACACGCGCGGGAAGACGGCGTTCCATAGCGGGAAGGAGGTCCGACAGAAAGCGAACCACCTGGCGCGGGTGAAGAAGCGGTTGCAGCAGAAAGGCACCCGAGGGGCCACACGGCGACTTGTCGCCATCGGCCAACGGGAGAGACGGCAACAGGCGGCAGCCAATCACACCATCACCCGGCGCATTATCAAGGCTAATCCCACGGTCCTGATAGGGGTTGAGGATTTGACCCATATCCGTGAGCGTACTGGCCCGCGCAAACGGGGCAAGCGGGCCAGCCGTAAGCAGCGGAAGGCCAATCGGGTCCAATCCAAGTGGTCGTTTGCTGAGATGCAGTCCATGCTCGCCTACAAGGCGACGCTGGCAGGCGGTCAGGCCATTTGGGTAGACGCCCACTACACCAGTCAGGCGTGCCCACGCTGCGGGTATACAGCGCGGGACAACAGGCCCAACAAGGGGCTGCTGTTCGTGTGTCAGGCTTGTCACTATACCCTCCATGCCGATCTAGTCGGGGCTAAGAATGTAGCCCTGCGAACGCTGCTCATCCGGCAAGACTGGATGGGTACGGGCGTGTTGTCGGTACGCCCCGATGTCTCGGACGATGAAACCAAAGCCGCGCGCCTCACGAGGTACGCGGAATTGCGGTGGAGTCCGGAGGCAAGCCCCGCCCTGTAGGGCTAGGGTCACTGACGCCAGGTAGTGTGCTAGCCACGACGTAAGGGCCTGCGCAAGATCCGCAGACACCTCGCTCACGGGGCGCTCCGTCATCTTGTACGCGGCTAGGGCGTTCGCCAATCGCTCCTCTGGGTGCAGGCCAGGCACCGGCTCTTGTCGTAAGACGATGCGCGTCCATGTGTCGCGTATCTCGCTCTGGACACTCGTCTCTATCTGCACCCACTCCCCCTTGAAGCCTCGCCGGCCGCGCAGGTCCGTGATTATCTCGTCCACGATACGTTCAGCTTCGGGGCGCGTCATGTCGGACATGTTTCCTCCCTCGTCTTTATTCATGTGTCGATCCCTGTCCGAGAAGTCCTACAGAATGTGGAGTGTCAAAGATCGTCAGGCTCTGCGATCTTGATGACCTCAACCTCAACGGGTGAACACCCGTGATATTTGCACAGCCACGCGGCAATCACCTCGCCGCGGTTCACCCCGTCGTAACCTAGCATCTCCCGCCATCGCGCCCGGTTATCCTCAGCCATTGCATCGTCGGCCGGGCTTTCATCCGCAACACGCACCGCGAACTCATCCCATGTCTCTGTCGGCAAAGGGTCGAACGCTCGCTGTGGCGGGAACGTCGCGCGAAACTCACGCACGAGCGCATTGACGCGCTCGTGCGTCGTGGCAGGGGCATCCACGTACGCATCGGGGTATGGCTCGTGGTAACTGCTGGCAATGGCAAGTAGCATATATCCTCCTTCACTTAAAAGTGCAAGACCTGGCGGTGTGCATTGCGGGCTATTCCTCGCTCTCGTCGCCCTCGCCATCGTCTAACGACGGCAACTCTAAGATGTGCTCCACTTCGGAGAGGATGAAAACCTTCGCCGCATCTATGTTCTGTTGCGCTGACCACTTGCCATGCATCATATTGAATGAGAACAGACAGTTCTCAATAACCGCGGCCAGTTGTGCTTTCGTTTCGGCGTCGTACGTCATCGTTTAGCCTCCTTTATGCTAATTTGTCAGGTCTCAAACTGTGCTCCGGCCTGCTTGTTCCTATCACCCGCGTCGCCGGCGGGGTAGCCCACCCGTATCTTGCCGCGCCTGACCACTTCTAGGTGCCCAGCACACCACGGGTGGCCGTAGTGCCACGCTACGCAGGGTGCGCCGCACTCGAAGCACGGGACGGGCTTCCCGCTCGGCAGCACCAGCGTCGGCTCTCGCGTCCGGTTCACGCCTCAATTCCCGCCAACGTTCAGGTCAATGGGGCCAGTCTGCAACACCAGACACGCATACTCGCTGTAGTGACTACTAATACGGGCGTGTATGTCGTGTCCGCCTATCTTGCCCGACTCCTGAACGTACTCCTCGCTCGTTATCTCGCTGTAGTAGTGGGTGTAGGTCCTGTACTCGCCCGATACGATACCGTTGGCGTGATCAGCGGCGATCGTCGCCATGCGGTCGCGCGTGATAGGTTCGTCACTGAACGCCAGCGCGGTATAGACGGGCATGCCGTTGAACGCCGCGCACAAAAGCCCGATGGACACCCCGTTGATGCCATACGATTGGTTGCACTCAGTGTCGGAGACAAACTCAACTTTGCCCGATAGGAACAGGCTAAAATCCTTCACCCGACATTCCTTCCCTTATTTCAATGCACCTAAACCGATCCACGCCGACGCCCCAGCGATCACAGGCCGCCAGGATGGCGGCTTCCGGCGTTGTGTGTGGACGAATTTCACCCAGGGCATAAAATCCCGCGCCACAGGGCGAAACAGTGATAGCCATCTTGGAATAGTGCGTTGCTCCAACGATGACATGCCCAGCGCGCAAGTGCAACGTGAGCGTTTCCATGGTCTCATCCGCCGATAACTCTCGCCACTCAGCATCGCGCCGCGCCCGCCTCTTGCGCTCAAAATCAACGTTCGTCGCGCTACTACCCATATTGTCCTCTGGCAGCACCGCCAGATGGCAATGCGGGCAGGTCGGGGCCATCCCGCCACGCCATGCCTGCTCAACCGCTTTCGCGGCCCGCAAGATAATGTACTTTTTGCTCTCCTCAGCGACCCGCTCTTGATCGGCCGCCACGCGCTCCCTCGCACGTTTGTATTGTGAGGCGAAAAACGTTAGCGCCCAGTAGGCCGTGACCTGCACGCCGCAGTCGCGGCAGCGCACGACCTCGCCCTCATCGTCCATGCTCAGGCGACAGTGCGCGCACGCGTCGCGCATACGCCGATCCTGATAGTGGACGCGCTGAAGTTGCAGGTCGCCAATCGTCACCACATTGTCGGGCGTATCGGGCGTATCAAAATCGTCCCGCTCCACTATCGGCGGCCGGTTGGTCGTATCAGACATTTTAGGCATACCACTTGTCTAGCGAACGCCACACCTCAACCGCCTGGTGCGCCGTGTTCACCACGTCGCCGTCCTCGTGCGTATTCATAGCGAATAGCAACAGGTCGCACAGGATCATGTCAGCGTAGATGTGTCGCTGCTCTCTATCATACGCGTGATCTCTGCCTGCGGATACCGAGTTCAGCGCCTGCACGAAGAAGGCAGGGGCCGTGTCTATCGGCACCTCGTACGGCTCGGGCGGGTCATCCTCAAACGGCTCGCCATCCTCCTCAATGTTCTTACGGCGGCGCAAGTCTGCTAGGTAGTCTGTTAACGACACCACTTTTGCCTCCCCCCCCCCTCATTGATGACTTCAAGCCTCAATGCTTGCCCCTTTCGAACATCGGGCACCCCTGATGTTCGAAGGTAAGAAGCCCTGCCCTTGGACTCAGCGCATTGGCACACACGCCCCAGTCATACCCGACGGCGCCCTTTAACTCAGCAAACCACATGCATCCCGATGAGCAATCGCCGATGTCCGCTTCGGCCGCCACGTCGCGGTCGGCATCGCCGTACGGCTCGTAGTCGCTCGAGAGCCGCTTGCAGACGGCCCATAGTTGCTCACGAGTTATCATGAATAATCCCCCTGCGTGGCCGTTGCAGCCAGCCCTGCGATAGCTTTGTTGTAGGCCGCTACCGGCATCACGTTGGCCCCGCAGCGCGGGCACGTTCCGTAGGTCGGCGCTGCGGGCGTACTGTTGCGCGGCCTGCGCTCGCTCCTGAATGGGCACGGATAGTTGACGCATCTGACCGCAACTGCAACAGACTGACTCTGTATGAGCTTCATCCCTCTACCCCCAATAACTCACGAGCCACCAACTTGGCTCCTTCCCCTCAATAGACAACCCGTATGCTTCAGCCGCAGCACGTAGCCGTTCATCCAATCCCCTGCCCCACGCTAGGGCGTGCGGGTCAATGCGCTCAGGGTAGCCGCGCGCCGCTTGCGTTTCACTCTCTTCGATGGCAAGATAAGGCATGGGGTATTCTGCGCTGCCGTGGCGGCCCAATATAACGCCATACGCGTTGCCGATCGTCTTGCTCCAATCGTAGTCCTCATCGGCTTTTTCTACGACAGCCGTCACCGCTTCCCCGGTGTCATCATCCTCTGGGTCGAAGGTGTAACCATAGAATAGGATTGCGTCCGTTGATACGCTCATCGCTTGCCCCTCCTTTACTCCTTGCCTTGCAAAGCTAGCAGATCGTCCTTCGTGATTCGTCGCCGGCCGCGCTCGTAGTCACGCAACGGGTCTTTCAGGAAACGGCCCGTATCGTCGTCGCGCACCTCGACATGGTACGTGCCCACCACGGGTATCACGGCCGGCGAGAGGTGCGTTCCAATAGCCCGGATCGCCTGCACCAACTGGTGTTGCACGTCCGGCGGTAGCGATTGCAGAACACTCCTGGTCTGCAAGGGTAATAGGGAATACATAAAGCGGCACCCTACGCCACGCTACTCTATACGGTCCTGCATCAGGGACGCATACTCGCCTAGAGCAAACTGCTTCAACGCTGTCATATGGTCCACGTCTAGAGCACTGTCCCCCGCGTCGGCGTGATGCTCCACGACCCAACTATCTCCAGTTTCATTGTCGAAAATGCACGTTTCAGGATGCTCGTTGTATGGGCCAGCACTAACGGTGCTCACGTCGTAGCGCCCATCCCCAACAGGCGTCACACGAAGATATCTCGGATTTTCGGGCCTTGCCTCGCGCACAAAGCCCGATACGGCGTTCACGATACCACCGTCCCGGCCGCGATGCGATCCTCGCTCAGGCGCTCTATCATCTGCTCACGCGTTTCTGGCGTCAGGTGCAGGCTGCGCGCCATGCGCTCGTAGATGGTGAGGAACTTAGCCGCCAGGTCTCCGTCAGGATGGCGGTAAGCGATAACCTCGCTAGCATGCATGACGTGTGAGAACCAATGCAGCGGGTAGTGCCCGAAGGCCGACGCCTTCCACTGCATCGGTGGCTCCGGCACAAAGAAACATCCTCGCTCTAGCCCTACCTCGCGCTCGTCGGCGGGGTTCATAAACGCGCACCGGATGGACGCCACTAAGCGCCGTTCTACGCTCTCTAACGGATACTTGGGGGTTTCGTCACAAGATCGGACGGCGGTCAGGAGGGCCCCTTGCTCACGTAGGGGCAACTCCATAACCCAGTCCTGTAGTACCGACTTCATTACCTGCCCCCTTTATCACCAACCCGCTTGAGCATCTGCATCACGCTCAGTTCATCAGGTATCGTGGCGCCGTGCTGCCCCGTCGTCGCCTCCGCACACGAGACGACGGTCGCGTAGTAGCGCACCGAGCGCGGCATATGCCGGCCAACCCAAAACAGCAGATGCTCTCGTGTGGCGCGCACCTCCCACCGGACCTTGAACGCTATTAGTCGCCGTGTTCCCCTGAACATCATTCTGCCTCCTCTGCCTCCTCTGCCTGCAACACAATCGCCAACACCTCCGGTTGGTCATGGTTGGAGCCACGATAATGCACTAACTCGATAGCCCACCAATTGCCACCCACGCCTTCAAGGTGATATGGTCGAGCCACCAAGCCCGGCACAGTGTTGACCCTCGCTGCAATTCGCCGTGCTGTTTCTTCGTTCATGTCAACTCCTCAACGTGCCGAGATAACTCGGCAAAAGCATGAATGAGCGCGCTCAGGCCGATGGCGCTGATGTCGATGCTGCGGCTCGACCACAGGATGTTGCCCATAGCGTCATTCCCTCCTATACTGGTGCGCTCAATTGCACATCGACAGCAGCCAACACGTCGGCGGGCACGTCCCATAAACCGAGGGACCCTTTGCAGGGGATAGGCTCAGGCAGTGCCTTAATGTCGGCGAGCAACCATCCAAAACGACCCGGCGAATAATCGCCGAAGTGTATTTCAAGGGGTTCGGGATCGGCGTCGAAGTCGAAGCGGTCGGCCCAATGACGCCAACCCGTCAGGTCCAGCGTCCAGTCCAGCGCCTTCGCCTGGGCGTCGTTGGGATAGACCCTGTACTGGAATGCCCTATGCGCTTTCACCGCTTGCTACCCTTCTGTACTTCTGTATCTAATGCAGTATACCATACTTCCGTATTTCTGTGCTACACTACGTACATGGCAAGAGAAGGAATCAATAGGCTCACGCTGGACCTCCCCGCCAATCTCCACCGAGACTTAAAGGTGAAAGCGGCGCAAGAAGGCGTATCCATGCGCGACCTCGTTGAGCAGTGGATACGCGCCAACCTGGAGCAACACCACTCTAAAGCCGCTAAAGCGGATGAAGCCCTCATACCCCACGGCTAAAGTTCGTGGGCTCTACGGGCTAGTTTTGTAGACGTACATGTTACTGTCGGTCAGGAATTGCCGGAGTGCCAGCAGATGCGCACAGGGCGGTTTTACTCCGAATTGGCTCCACATGATGCCCCCTTTCTATCGCCACTTTATATATGTCTCCATGTGGGCTTTTACGGCTCGGTCGGCAGCATCACTGTAACCACGCGATCCCTACCGACCATCTCCTCCAGTTCCCTGATGGGGTCGCGCATAACCCGTTGCGCAGCCGAGATAGGATCAACGGGCAGATACTCGCCGTACAGCGCTACTTGCCGCCTCAGCCACGGGCTGACCCATGCGCCTTCCTCATCACGGTCTACGCGTGGCGGGGCTTCAACAGCGCGTAAGTGCGGATGCTGTTCTAGCAGCATGGGCGCGCATTGTTCTGACGCGCGCGGCAACTGGTGCGTGAACAGGTTGTCTCCCGTCATGTAATTTAGAATCTCGTAGATACCGTCCATGTGACGGGGAGACACGAGCATCCCCGTTGTGATACTTAAAATGTCACCTAGATGGAAGGGCGTCGATTGCTGCGCGGTCATTGCTGCTTCTCCTTGCCCGTGCCACCGCACGTTGGACACGGCACGAAATGCCAGCCGTCGTCGCTCGGGGCTTTCGCCTCTGCCACTCTCCACAAATCCACGTAGCGGGGGTTAGCCTCATTGATGATCCGAGCTTCACTCTCTCGGGGTGGTGGCAAGTGCGTATCCATGAAGATCGGCACCATACCCGTTCCCTCGCAGTCGCCATTGCACACCGTTGCGGGGTCGGGGTAGGGGATGCCGAGCGCCTGGTAGCGGTCTGTGAACTCAATAGCCATGGTCCCTCCTAACCGATGAGGACGTATCAATTCCCACCTCGTACGGTGGGCACGCCCCATTCGTCCGTCGCCAGCACGAGGTCGATGGGTCGCACGCCGTGATAGCCAGCCAGCGCCTTGATCGTGCCGAACGACGGCTCACCGCCCCGCTCTATGTCGGATAGGTGCGATATGCTCAGGCCGGTCGCGGTCGCCACGTCGCGCAACGTGTACCCGCGTTGCGCGCGCATAATGCGTAGCTTTGTGCCGAGCGTCATGGTCAGAACCCTGCGACCTTACTCAGTCTGAATTGCTCCCAGCACTGACCGATAACGCCCGTGCCTGGGTATAGGTCATTGAGCGTGTCGCCCGCTTCCAAGCCGAGCAGGGCGAACAGCCAATAGCAGAAGTCGGGTGGCTTCGCGCCGGCTAGGCCCTTCTTCAAGGTGATGGGCTCTGCTATCCAGTCGCGTACAGTCGGCACGTCACGACTCCGGCCCTTGCGCTCACCGTGGAAGATGACCGGTTCCCACGCATAGGCCGGGTTGACGCCCGGCTTGAACGATGCGAACGGCTTGACCCACGCGGCCACACGCACGTCGGCGGGGCATAGCGAGAGGATGTATTTGAGCGTCGGCGAACTCAGGCACAACGCCCACGCATCGTAGTCGCGTACCAGACGGGGCACGAGCTCCGCGTGATCCACCTCGGAGCCGCCTAGGTGGCCGTAGTGCTTGATGGCCTGCCCGATGTACGGCGGGTCGGCTATCGCCGCGCGCATGATCAATGCCTCCTAATTGACGATGGTGGTAGCCCGTGTCGGTGCTACTATACCGGGGCGATAAGGGCTATTGTCGCCTCAGTCCGCGTTGGCAGGGGAGTGGTATAGTAGCCCTGACCACCATCTCTGTCACACCATCACGCCGCCGTGGTTCTTCCATGAAACCCTCCCTCTCACGAAAATGCTAAGGTATGTCTCCAAGCCTCAAACGAGCACCACCCCGCGCTGGCGTAGGGCGGTGGGCGCTGTCGCATCTTCCACGCGCTCGGACGCGTCGATCTGCCGCCACGCATCTATGAGACTGGGGTCACGCATGAGCATCAGATACCTCTCCACCACGTATTGCGCGACGAGACTGGGGCTAATCCCTTGCACCCGCGCACGCTGCTCCAACTCTTCTTGCATAGTGCCCGATACTGAAAACTGAACTTTGCTATATGCCACGATCAAATCCCCTCTGTCTTGATGATGGCAGGGACACCGACGCCTAAGCGCCGGTGTGCCCCTGCCCTGCCTCGCCCTGCCTGCCTAGCCACGCCACGCCTAGCCACGCCATGCCCAGCCTGCCTCGCCTAGCCTGCCCTGTCGTCACTTGCCAACGTCGCTACCTGTGTCACCTGCATAAGCCCCATCAGGTCGCGTCGCTTTTTTCGGCCGCGCCACTGGTTCTCCGTTCTCACCTATGCCAAGTAACACTTCTAGCCTACGGACTTCGACTTCCAACGCTGTCGCGCATAACTTGGACACATTGATGTGCACAGGCGCGTCTTTAAGGCGTTGGTGCAACGCAGCGTTAATTGATATATTCAACCGCGCCATAACCATTTTTCCCCCGTCCTGTTGTTCGTCTGTGTCGTCATGGGTAATGGCAAGAGCAGCGACGCCTAAACGCCCGTTGCCCCTGCCTCTTGCCATGCGTGGCTCGGCCACGCATGGCATCGCAAGCGATCTACGGTCTATACAGCGCCTTAATCTCATCGTGAAGTTGCGGCACCGTCATGTCGCACGCGGACGCCCACGCTAAAAGTCGTAACAGCGGCGTCAAGTGGTTACGCAGCAGGACGGTCATATCAGCCAGTGTCGGGTCGGCCACATAGCGCGGAGGGATGGGCGCCAGGGCAGCGCCTGCCTGCTCCTTGTCCTTTGGCAGTACCGCCTGCACGAGGGAATCGCGCGTGTCCATTTTGACCAGTAGCCCCGCATCACCGTCCCTGTTTTCCCATGAGAACACGTTATGTGTGGGTCGCGTATGGACAGGGGGCGGCGCGGCGACCACCGTCGGATGATCGGTGCGCACGGGAAGAGGCGAACGCGCTGCGTTGAGAGTTGGCTCCTCCACGTCGCGTGAGAAATAGTTAGGCTCGCGGGTGAGACGTGCAGCATCTTCGGCGTCTTGAGGCGCGGCGATGACCCGTCGCACATCGTACTGTGACGACCAATCATTATCATCAGCCACGGTCACGAAAGCGCGCACCGGCTCACGCAGCGGCACCGTCGTATCAGTCACTACCACAAGCCGAATAAGATGACCCGCTTCGATAACATGCAACTTGTGCATGCCTGCTTCGGGGTCCCACGTAAACGCCCAGCGTAACGGGTGGTTCACCGACTCGGCCTCAACATCGCGGGCTATTCCCTCGTCTGTCAAAACACCTTGCCTATCCTTAATATCAAGCAACTGCTTGACCGTCGCATCGGCCGTCACCGTCGCCGGAACGTTCGCCCCTGTCTTGAATTGATGAATCATCGCCCTGTCTGCTCCTTCACTTCTCATTTGACGACAACCCTGCCATGCCTGCCTCGCCTTGCCACGCCCCGCCTAGCCGCGCCCCGCCCAGCCTAGCCTGCCTTGCCACGCCAAGCCTCGCCACGCCTTGCCCTGCCGCGCCTAGCCTGCCACACCTTGCCTCGCCGTGCCGTACCCTGCCACGCCCTGCCCAGCCGCGCCTGCCACGCCTTACCGCGCCCAGCCCAGCCGTACCGCGCCATGCCCCGCCTGCCACGCCGCGCCTTGCCGTGCCCTGACGGGCCATGCCCAGCCTCGCCTGCCTTGCCAGGCCACGCCTAGCCCCGCCACACCCAACCGAGCCCCGCCCTGCCCCGCCATGCCACACCCAGCCACGCCCAGCCTAGCCCCGCCTCGCCTGCCATACCGCGCCCTGCCGCGCCTCGCCTTGCCACGCCTCGCCTTGCCCCGCCTGCCATGCCATACCGCGCCTCGCCTGCCGCGCCATGCCACACCCCGCCTTGCCCTGCCGCGCCTCGCCTGCCGCGCCTCACCTTGCCGCACCCAGCCCAGCCGTGCCGCGCCATGCCCCGCCTGCCTCGCCTAACTTGTGGCGACCTCAAAGGTGCCGAATGACCCGTTCCGCTCGGGACGCCACTCTCCCACGCCGACGGAAAAGCCCGCCACCTGAAAGAGGTTTAGGATCTGTTCCGCACTAATCGCCCGTGCGTTGTAGCGAATTGTCAGCGTCGTGTGCCACGTCGGGAACATCCCCCGGTAGCGGATGTCAGGCGCACCGTTATTCACCCGCACCATGTCCTCGCGTGGCTCTGGCGTCCCTTCGATACGCGCTAATTCACCAATGACATGGAACGCCCCGCGCAAAAAGGTCATCTTCATATCTGCGTAGGTGCCTGCCCGCACCGCCGCTGCCTTGAACGCCACGGCCGGGAAACCATAGCCGCCCTCAGGATGAAGATAGAGCGAATCTTCATAATCTTGGTCGGGGTCTTTGGTCTCACGCCCGTTCTTCGCTTGCTTCGTCTGCTTGTCGAGCATTTGCTTCTTCGCTTTTTCCGACCATTGATGACAGATCAACGGCGACGTTCCTGCAATCCCTAACTGAATTACACGCAGGTCCGGCGCAGCCAACATAATCGTCTGTGTCTCTGTCGCTACGGCCTGTCCATCCTTTGCCTCTGTCGTTTTCGTGGTCATCGCTTGGTCTCCTTGTTGTCTACAAGAGCGTTCAATACGACACGCTCCACCGCTTCGGTTGTAACAGCATAGAAATGGTGTTCCGCTTCGCTCAGGTCTTCCCACGCCTTACCGCCTACCAAGACGACGCTCGCATCCCACCAAGCACGACCTAGCGGGTGATCGGCGTAGGGGTCGGTCGCCATCATTGTCACCCCTTCGTATGCCATGTAAGACATGCCCCCTTTCTATCGCCGCTTTATACTTATCCCCAGGCCGAAAGCGTCCCGTCACACACGCCCCCTGTCGGGCGGCGCACGCCCCATCTCGTCCAGGCGCGCCCATCGGGCCGTGGCCTCTGCCGCGTGCCGCGCACACTCAGCCGACCAGCACACCGCGCAAAAGCGGGCTTCGTCGTCTACCGGGTCCCACCCCACGGTGCGCGCGTACCCCGCACCTGCCGCGATAGGGGCCGCGCATGCACAGCAGCGCGTCCCGACCGGCGCTTCTCGTCGTGTCCACCAGCATGTGAGTGGTCTCACCTTCTATTCTCCTGCCGTTGGTAGAGGTAGGCCGACATGCGCGATCGGGACTGCAATGGCACCCTTGGCAACTAGCGTGTCTATGTCCTGCCCGTCCGCGTCTTCCCAGTCATCCCACGCACGCGTCTGTTCGTTCCAGACACACAAGCCCTGAGCATTCGAGGCTACCCGCTCTTCGCCTTGATACAGATCGTATTGGGCCAGGATGTGCAGCACGAGCGCGCCCGTCTCCACATCCGGCACCTCGACCGTAAAGTGTGGCTCCGCAAACTTGCTGCTATGCCAGACCAGCAAACGCTCCATCTCCTGTTCCTCCTTTTAGGCTTCATGCGCATCAGTGAAGCACGCCCTTTTAGCTACGCGACAGCGCTGCTGTCTTCTTCTTCCTCCGTCATATCCCCACTTTGCGGGTTGTGGTAGATATTCAGCTTTGTTTTGAGATTCTTGACCACGCGCCTATGCGCGTCAATTTTCTGCGGAGCGAATTCAACGCAAAACCGCTCATCGCTCGGCAGTAGCGGGCGCTGCACGCTAACCCGCTTGATAGCTGCGGCCAGACGGTCGATGTGCGCGTGTTCC
>JAABVA010004181.1_pt1 | contig 13434 bp, 9 predicted proteins | sample 5560331 | NCBI WGS metagenome assembly JAABVA01 (sample SAMN12812661, study PRJNA571458) | rock metagenome | isolation source: Antarctica rocks | place: Antarctica: Victoria Land, Mt New Zealand sud | collected 2016-01-07 | reverse complement strand
GTAGTAAAGGCCGACTTTCGGGGCTGAAGATAGCGGAGAATCGGCGGAGCTTGAAAAAATGCAACTTTGCAGTATAATTCCTTAACTGGGGTAAAACAAAGACAAGCCTTTTCCTAACTGACGCGCGGAGACTAGTTGGTGCGCCCGGAGGCGGGTCACAGACTGGGATATTGCGCGGTATGGTGGCTATTAAGCGTTAAACGGAGGTAGCGGGTTGAAGACTGTAGAGAACAGTAGCAAGAAGCGGACGGAGCGCGAGACGGAGACGCCGGAGTTGTTGGCGAAGTATCTCTCGCACATAGGGCAGGGGAAGCTCCTCACTCATCAGGAGGAGATAGACCTCTCCGAGAGGGCCAAGGCCGGGGACAAGCAGGCTCGCCAGAGGCTCATCGAGAAGAACTTGAGGCTCGTCGTCAGCGTGGCCAAGAAGTACCGTGGTATGGGCCTGCCTTTCGAGGACCTGATCCAGGAGGGCAACATCGGGCTGATGAAGGCCGTCGAGAAGTTCGACCCGGATAGGGGTTACCGATTCTCGACCTACGCTACGTGGTGGGTACGGCAGGCCGTGCAGAGGGCCGTGGCGGACAAGGGGCGTACGATCCGGGTGCCCGTGCATATGGGTGAGAAGATCCGGAAGATGGCTCGCGCCTACAATGAGCTCTCGGCCGAGCTCGAGCGTGAGCCGGACGACGAGGAGGTCGCCGGTCGGATCGGCTGGACGGCTGAGGAGGTGCGCGAGGTGAAGGGCGCGATGCCGGATGCCACGAGCCTCAACCAGCCTCTCGGTTCGGACGATGACGCCTCCGAGGTGGGTACCTTTGTAGAGGATGAGAGGGCGTCGGACACGCCGGGTGAGGTCATGCGCGAGATGGAAACTCAGGGCCTCCAAGCGGCCATCAAGCAACTCCCCGAGCGGCACAGGCATGTCCTGCTGCGTCGGTATGGCCTCGACGACCGCGATCCGGCCACCCTCGCCGAGCTCGGCGACGAGTTGGACGTTTCGCGGGAGAGGATCCGCCAGCTCCAGCGCGAGGCGGAGCGGATGCTCAAGAGCGGCGAGTACGGACAGTTTCATGTGGGCGCCGCTGCCTGAAAGCAAACCCATTAAAGCTTTGAGAGGGGTCGCCACTCCGGCGGCCCCTCTTTCTTTGGAGCGGCCGGTACTACGGCTCTTCAGGTAGCCGTCTATACGATATGGCACACCTCCGGGCGCGAGCTCGGGAAGATCACTCGAATCGGTCCCGGGTGCGGGATGCGTATTCGCTCCGTCGGCGGGGCCGCGTCTATCGGGGAGGACTTTAGGGGCGGTTGAGTAGCGGGCGCAAGTCCTCCAGCCGGTCGTAGATCCACCACAGGTAGTTACGTGTTCCATCCTCGCGTAGCGGGTGCAGTTCCGCATGTTCGGGATCCTCAAGGAACGCCCGGAAGGAGTCGTGGGAGGGCAACTCGACGAGGACCATTGCTCCGCGCGGCTCCACTTCGGGGTCGCCTTCCTGGACCTCGCTCAACTGACCCAGCGCCACGACCTTGCCGCCATGCTTGCCAACGGCGTCTACCGACCGGCGTGAATACTGCCGGTACGAGTCGTTGTTTGCGAGATCGAACAGATTAAGGGTGTACACCGCCATCTTGATACCTCCCCAAGCATCAACTTCTCAAGAGCAACAACTCCTCCGCCCGTGCCTGTAAACCTGCTGAGCCTACTCCATTAGCAAGGCCCCGAGCCGCTAAGACCTACCCCATCGTAAGGTGAGCCACACGTACGCCGCCGTCAAACCGGAGTCGGTACAGACGAGTGCAAGCCGGGGGCGGGAGAACCCTATCGAGACCCGTTTATACGGAATCCGGCTGTATAGTGACGCCACGCCTGATGCTCCAGCTAGCGTTTCGCGCTCATGACCTTTCGCTGGCGCTTCGAAGCAGTAAGTGAACAAGCGGATCCCGTATTAGCTCCCCACGATCAGTACGGACCTACTCGCCGTATTGGAGGAGTCGTACCGCGGCATTCGTGGTGTGGATCTTAAGATAGCCTAGCGTTCGTGGACGTTTACCGTGACCGGCTCGGTTTGACCTTACGGCAGGAAGCTGGTATAAGTGTCCGCTGGGAAAGAGATTCTGTCGTTTGCTCGGTGGTCAACCCCGGCTGGCAGTGCTCCTTCTGGCCTTATCAAGAGCCGGTTGCTCGAGAAGGGTGATCGCTTGAGAAGAGAGCAGCAAGGATACGCTATCCAGACGATTTGGGCGGCAGGGGAGATTGTCCGTTGGCATTCCACGCCCGCCTGCGGCGACGGAGGCTCACAAGCGCAAGACAGAATAGGAGGAGAATATGCTCGAAAAGTACACGACGACTGTGGTAGGTGCTCACAGCCTGCCGCGCTGGTACGAGGTGCTGGAGAAGCAGGTCGAGGCGGGTGCGCTGAGCAAGGAGGACATGGTCGACGCTCAGACGCGCGCCTCGCAGGCCGCGCTCCTGGACGAGGAGGTGGCCGGGATCGACGTCGTCAACGGCGGCGAGATGCACCGGCGCCAGAACAACCGCCACGCCCCGCCGAACGCGATGCTCAACTTCTTCTGGGCGAAGATGCCCGGGTTCGAGAAGGACCCAAACTCGGAGTACGGCCACGTGACCCGGCCCAAGCCGATCACCCCGAAGGACGAAGGTGTCTTCCACCCGGCGGCCGTATGCACGAGCAAGATCGAGTACGGCGACATCGGGCTGATCGACGAGTTCAAGTTCGTCTCCCGGTACGCCCGCGACCCGGAGAAGGCCAAGATCACCATGACCGGACCGCACATGCTCGCCAAGGTCGCGCACGACGAGTACTATGGCGGTGACCTCAGGGCGATGATGCTGGACATCGCGGAGGTTATCAACCAGAACTTCAAGGAGTTGGAGAAGCTGGGCTGCAAGCACCTCCAGCTCGACGAGCCGCTGTTCGCGGTCGGCGGCATCACGCGCGAGGAGGTGGAGGCGGCGATCGAGGCGAACAACGCGGCCTGGGAGGGCATCACAGCCTTCAGGTGGGAGCATGTCTGCCAGGGCAATTACGCCGTCGGCGAGGACTACGACGGCCAGATCGGCCATCGCTACTTCGACATCGAGCCCTATCCTACTGAGGAGATCTGCAACCTCGAGGTCGATGCGATCATGAATGAGGGCGACATGACGCCCGAGTACGAGGGCAAGCTAAAGAACCAGCAACTCGCGGTCGGTGTCGCGAACGTGCAGGACCTCAACGTCGAGACGCCGGAGCAGCTCGCCGAGCAGATGCACGAGTGGGGAGTGGGCGGCTGGCTCTCGGAGGAGCAGGCGCTTATCACCAGTTCGTGCGGGATGAACCACCTTTCGCGCGACGTCGCCAGCGGGAAGCTGGCAGCGATGGCGGGAGCCAGGGACCTTCTGCGCAGCGTCTAAGCCCTACCTTAACCAACAATCACCGCCTCCCTGGCCGCCCCTCGGCGGTCAGGGAGGCGTGCCATTTATGGCGCAATGTCAATGTGCGAGCAGCAGGGAGCAGATCTCTCATGCTCACATCCTTCTCTTGGTGACCGCGAGAGCACCGGCTGAGGTCCCAGACGGTCCGCTCAAAGCTGGGGTGAGGAGCCTCGAGAAGTAACGCGAACTCTGTGTGGGCGCTCACGACGTTCCACGCTAGCCAGGCTACAATCGTAGATCAAGGGGCGTCCGACACAGACATTATTGGCAGCGGCGAAGTGGATCGGAGGACCAAAAACAATCCTATGTCGCACAACGCCATGCTTGGTCACTTCTGGAACAAGATTCCGGGCTTCTCGAATGAGACGGGGACCAAGCCGATAAGACCCCAACGTTTCGCATTCCGGCCAGCCTTATCGGGATCGAGTACGATGACCTCGGGCTGGTGGGTGAGTTCCAGATAGTCTCCAGGTTCACCAACCGCGACGTAAGATCACGATGACGGCCCGCACATGCTGGCTGGGGGGCCACGACGAGCACTACGGCGGTACCATTCAGGTGATGCAGGATTTGGCGAAGGTAATCAACCGGAATCAATGAGCCATGGTTCTCTGCCATCGACCGTGATTAGGGTGAGGCCATCGACCTTCGAGGGCATCGCCGGGATTACGGTAGATCGATATTTGATAGGGTAACTACTCGTCTGCGAGGAGCTCGAGCAGGGGGGGCCAGATCGGACACCGTTACTTCGACTTCGGCGGCTACCCGGCGGGCTTGATCTCTAAAACCGACTGTGGTGCGCTGATGGTCGAGCGTGACTTCGTCGACCGCTATGAGGGCGTGTTAGGGAACCAGCGGCTGGCCGTGGGCATCACCGACGCCGTGTCTCAGGGGCGGGTTCTGGAGCACCTGATACAGTGCCAGGGAGACATTGCAGAGAAGACCTTGCCGGAGGTGTTTCGCCGTCCGTTCGTGCAGACGGAGGAGCCCTTTATACAGGCCATCTACGACCTGTCGGTCCCTCGCATGGCCTTTGGCCGGGTCTGCCTGACCGGCGACGCGGCGTTCGCCCTGCGTCCGCACACGGCCGCGAGGACCTCCAAAGCGATAACCAACGCGACCGCGCTCTCGGAGACCCTGCGCGGGCACGGGAGCGACGTTGCCGTGGCATTAAAGGCATGGGAGCCGGCGCAACTGCGGCTCGGGAAGCGGCTGGAGGAGCACGGTAAATCCCTCGGGGACAGTTCGCAGTTCGATCGGTAAGCGGACGCAGCGAAAAGATCCTGGAGCTCCTTCAGTGATTCCTCCGGCTCGTGACTACTTGGGCGGTGCGAGGAGCAAGCCCTGCTCGTGTCAGCAGAAGGCCGGACCCGGGCTGTACCTCTCCTTGGAAGCCGGCGACGGTGCAGGTTGTCTACCTGGACATGCGTCGAAGCGACCGGCGGGAAGAGGCTGAGGGATCAAAACGCCGCAACACAGAGAGGTTGGCCGTATGGGTACATCGGTTTGCTCTTCCCCTGGTAGGGGCTTCCCGATACTGTCCCTGAAAGTGCGGCGCGGTGAACACCCGGCGCGTTATGCGGTAGAATCAGAGCTTGGAAGCTCGCGCCGCGCTCGCGCCGCGCTCGCGCCGCGCGGCTTTTATTCGTTGCCTTGATCCCCGACACGCGTGTCTTACAAGGCGCTGATGACGCAATAAGACAAGCGGATCAGGAGAAAGCATGGAATATCGGAACATCGCTATTATCTCGCACGTCGATCACGGCAAGACCACCCTCGTAGACGGCCTGCTCAAGCAGACCCTGGAGCTAGGCCACGGCCAGGAGATCGCCGAGCGTGCCATGGACAGCAACGTCCTCGAAAAAGAGCGCGGCATTACCATCCTCGCCAAGAACACCGCCGTGGAGTACGGCGGCGTCAAGATCAACATCGTGGACACCCCGGGCCACGCAGACTTCGGAGGCGAGGTCGAGCGCATCCTCGGTATGGTGGACGGTTGCCTACTACTGGTGGACGCGGTCGAGGGTCCGATGCCGCAGACGCGCTTCGTGCTGCGCAAGGCGATCGAGTTGGGCCTCAAGCCCATCGTGGTCATCAACAAGATCGACCGGCAAGACGCCCGGCCCGAAGAGGTCGTCGACCTCACCTTCGACCTGATGGCCGAGCTTGGCGCCTCGGACGAGCAGCTCGACTTCCCGATCCTGTACGCCATCGCGCGCGAGGGCAGGGCCTTCAGAGACATCGAAGCGCCGCGCGACGACATGCGGGAGTTGTTCGAGACGGTTCTGGAGCAGATCCCCGCTCCCAAGGTGGACCTCGCCGCCCCCTTCCAGATGCTGGTCACCAACCTCGATTACTCTGAGTACCTGGGGCGCATCGTGGTGGGGCGCGTGCGGCGCGGCGAGGTCAGGCGCGGCGAGTTCGTCAACCTCATGCACAAGGACGGCACGATGACCAAGACACGCGTGGTCCAGCCCTTCACGCACCTCGGTCTGCAGCGCATCGAGGCCGAGGAGGTAGGTGCGGGGGACATCGTAGCCCTCTCCGGTATCGGGGACGCCCAGATCGGCGAGACGGTCGCCGACCTGGCCGACCCGGAGGCGCTGCCCATCATTACGTTTGACGAGCCGACGGTCAGCATGCTGTTCCAGCCAAACACCAGCCCCTTCGCAGGCAAGGAGGGCAAGTACGTCACGTCGCGCCACCTCGCGGAGCGCCTGAAGAAAGAAGTTCAGACTAACGTGTCCCTGCGCGTCGAGGAGTTGCGCCCCGACGAGTTCGAGGTCTCGGGACGCGGCGAGCTGCACCTGTCGATCCTGCTGGAGACCATGCGCCGCGAGGGTTACGAGGTGCAGGTTGGCGGGCCGCGGGTCATCACACGCGAGATCGACGGCAAGCGGCACGAGCCCTTCGAGCACCTCGTCGTCGACGTCCCCGACCAGTTCGCCTCGGCGGTGATCGGGACCCTCAGCAGCCGCAAGGGCCAGCTCGTCGACATGCAACCCCAGGGCTTGCGCACCCGCATTGAGTTCAAGATCCCATCTCGCGCCCTGTTCGGCTTCCGCACGCAGTACCTGACGATGACCCAGGGCGAGGGCATCATGAGCCACATCTTTGACGGCTACGCACCGTGGGCGGGCGACCTCAAGACGAGGCAGAACGGTAGCCTGGTGGCGACGGAGGCCGGGAGCGCCTTCGCATACTCGATCTGGAAACTCCAGGAGCGCGGCAGCTTCTTCATCACGCCCGCCACCGAGGTGTACGTCGGCATGGTCGTGGGCGAGAACAGCCGCGAGAACGACCTGAACATCAACTTGTGCAAGAACAAAAAGCTAACTAACGTCCGCTCCGCCGGCGCCGACGACGCGCTTAACTTGACGCCAGTGCGAAACATGACCCTGGAGGACGCGCTCGAATACATAGGCGACGATGAGCTGGTCGAGATCACGCCCTCCTCTATCCGGCTGCGCAAAAAGGTCCTCGAACCCGGGATGCGAAAGTAAACTCCTCACCGACCGTAACGACCTATTTGACCGCCGGTACCAAGTAGCAGCCTATCTCGCGTTAGGGTGGGACGTCTTCCTCGACCGGGTGTTCTGGCCGTATGTCGGAAACGATTCGACCATAAACACCCGGTCGATCAACATCGCCATACTGCTCCTGCTGGTGTTCGACTTGGCGAGCGGTCTTTCCACACTCAACTGAGCCATGCGAACACGACGACAGACAGAGCGTACAGGCCGATGATCAGCGCAACCCCGACGGCCGTCACCCACCTGGGACCGTTGGGCATCGGGCGTAGCCACCAGTCTAAGACGCGGTTTGCCGGGGGCACCAGCAACCACCCCAGCGCCGCGACGCTGAGCAGGTTGCCGATGAAGGTGGCTTCCGCTATGCCCAGCGAGTTTAGCAGCGGGTTGAGGAACAGCAGTTCGAGCATCACGATCGGGTACAGCATCAGCAGCACGATCATGGATTGCTTCCAGTTGGGTGGCACCTCATCAGTAACATCACCGAAGGTAAACCAGCCCGAGAAGGATGTGGCGATCTGCTGTTCACGCTTATCGATGAATGGTGCGACCTCCTGCAAGGCGGCACGGCGAGCATCGGACTCGAGCCAGGCATTTAAATGCTCTGAAGTATCGAAGCGCAGCAGCGAGACCCAGTTATCCTGCAGCCCGGGGATGGGGGGCTGAAGCTGCAGTCCCTGGTATCCCGGAAATCTTGCCTCCACCTGCCGAACGCGGTCCACCCAGTCACGGTACGCCTCCTCCATGCCGGGCTTGACGCTGACCGTGATGATCTCGGTCACCATATCGTGCGGGGAGAGCTCCGTGTTTGTTCCCTGGATTACGTTGGTCGTGCCCTCGTCCACCAGCAGTGAGGCGCTCTTGTCCAGCAGCGAGCGACGCGCATCCGAATCGAGCCAGGCTCGCAGTTGCTCGATGGTCTGAAACCGCTGGACCATCACCCAGTCCGACTGCAAGGGCGGGACCGGCGGTATCACCACGGCGCTGACGTAGCCGGGAAAGGTTGAGATGGTCTTGTTCAGCTCGGTTAGCCAACCGGTGAACGCGCCCTCCTCGCCCTGGCGGACCTGAACGGCAGTTACGGCCGTGGCGACGTTGGGAGTCTCCGTTTTTACGCTCATGACGACCTCGTTAATTGTGTGGACAGTTCGCGGGAGAAGCGATTGTGGGCTTCGATCACCGGGGCCATATCGACCGTGGTGATCCGCCCGCTATCCACGACGACCCGGCCATTGATGACCGTGTACCGCGCCTTTTGCGGCGCGCAGAACACGGTTGCCGCGACCGGGTCGTTCAGCGCGCCTGCATAATCGACCGTGTTCAAGTCGATGCTGAAGAAGTCGGCGCACATCCCGGGGGCCAGCGCGCCGATATCCGAGCGTCCCAGGACGGCGGCACCTCCGCGGGTCGCGATCTCCAGTGCCTCTCGCGCCGTCATCCACTCGTCGCGCCGTAGTGGATCTGAGGTCGAGAGCAGGGTCTGCGGACCCTCCGGCGGGAGCAGACCTATGCGGAGCCGCGCCAGCAGCATCGCCTGCCGCGCTTCGAGTAGGATGTTCGAGGCGTCATTGCTAGCGGATCCGTCAACGCCCAACCCGACGCGCACGCCGGCTGCGAGGTACTTCTTGACCGGAGCGATACCGGAGGCGAGCCGCATGTTCGAGCAGGGGCAGTGCGCAACCCCAACACCGGTTTTGGCGAACTCGCGGATCTCGTCGTCGTTGACATGCACAGCGTGGGCAAACCAGACATCGTCGCCGAGCCAGCCCATCGTCTCCATCCACGCGACCGGACGCTGCTGGAACTGCATGAGCGTGAAGCGCTCCTCATCGAAGGTTTCGCAGAGGTGGGTGTGCAGACGCACCCCGTGAGAGCGAGCGAGCTCGGCCGATTCCCGAAGGAGTTCGGGGGTAACCGAGAAGGGCGAGCACGGCGCCAGCACGATCTGGGTCATCGAGCCGTGTAGGGCGTCGTGGTACGTCTCAATCACCCGCCGGGAGTCGTCGAGGATCGCCGCTTCATCCTCGACGCAGCTATCCGGCGGCAACCCGCCCTGGGACTCGCCCAGGGACATGGAGCCGCGAGAGGCGTGGAACCGCACGCCGATCTCCCACGCCGCCGCGATCTGGTCGTCGACGCGGCAGTCGTTCGGAAAGACGTACGCATGATCGAAAACGGTCGTGCAGCCGGACGCGGCTAGTTCGGCCAGGCCGACTAGCGTGCTCCAGCGCGACGCCTCGGGAGTCCGACGGGCCCAGATCGGATAGTGGGCCCGAAGCCAGGGGAACAAGTTGATGTCCTGGCCCGCTGGGAGCGCACGGGTCAGCGTCTGGTCAAGGTGATGGTGGGTGTTCACGAAGCCGGGCAGCAAGATCTGGCCCGTCATGTCCAGCACGACGTCGGCTTCCTGCGGAAGCTCCTCCGTGGAACCGACCTGCTCGATGATCCCATCCCGGACGAACAGACTGGCATTGGGAAGTTCGCGACGCCCATCATCCATCGTGACCAAGATATCGGCGTTCTGGGCTAACAACGTTGGCATGACTAAATCCTCCTAACGGACTCGAACTCCGATCATCAAACCGCGTGACGCTCGAAGATACGACGGTAGATCCGATCGGGCGTGAACGGGAGGTCGCGGAAGCGGACGCCGGTCGCATCGGCCAGTGCGTTGGCCAGCGCCGGCGCGACGGGGTTGACGGGGCATTCCCCCATGCCCTTTGCGCCGAGCGGGCCGAGGGCGTCCCGCGTGTCCGCGAAAAAGACCTTGGTGCGCGGGGTGTCGGCGAAGGCCGGGATGCGGTAGTTGCGGAACGTCGGGTTGACCACGCGCCCCTGCTCGTCGAACACCATCCGTTCGTACAGCGCCCAGCCGACCGCCTGCGCGACCGCGCCCTCAACCTGGCCGCGGCATTGCATTGGGTTGATCACCGTGCCGGCGTCTGCCGCGTGGACGCTTTGCAGGATGTGGATCTCGCCGGTGACGCGGTGGACCGCGACGCGGAAGCCCTGCGCGTTGAACGCGACGCTGCGGGGGGCGCCGTGCGCCTTGCGGACGACTTCGAGTTGCTGGCCAGCCGCGCCGGCCGCGGCGAGGAGATCGGGCAGTGAGATTCGGTCGCCGTTGCAGCGCACGGCATCGTCGTCCAGTCGGCAGGCATCGCGGCTGGCCCCGAAATGCTCCGAAGCGAAGTCCAGGATCCGCTCGCGCAGGGCCTCGGCGGCAAACCGGACGGCGTTGACGGCCACGGACGTACCGGTGCTGGCAAACGCGCCCGTATCGTATCCCGTACGATCCGTGTCAGACTGGACCAGGCGCACGCGGGACATGGTCGTCTTGAGCACGCTGGCGACGACCTGTCCGTGCACGGTGGTCGTGCCGTTGCCGAACTCGCACGTTCCGATGGCGAGGTGGTAATTGCCATCTGCTCCGACGCTCAGGCGCGCTGTGGAACGGTGCTCGGTAGGTGGCGCGGTGTCGTGCATGGCCATGGCCATCCCTCTGCCCACGAGCCAGTCGTCACCCTCGGGCGCCGCGTCGCCGTTGCCGCGGGCCAGGGCCAGCTCAACCAGGTCCAGGCACTGGTCGAGCCCGTAGCTGCCATACTCGGTGTCCTCCGGCTCGTCACTCATGGAAACCATCGGGTCGCCGGGGCGCACGGCGTTGCGGCGTCGGAGCTCGAAGGGGTCCAGGCCCAGCGCGCGGGCCAGTTCGTCCATCGCGGATTCGACGGCGAAGACCGGCTGGGTCATCCCGTAGCCGCGGACGGCGCCGGCCGGCGGAAGGTTGGTGTAGACCGCGTATGCGTCGACCTTCTTGTTCGGGCACCGGTAGACCGACAGCGGTGCGCTGCAGGCGGCGTACGTCGTCTCGCCAGCGTGGTTGCCGTAGGCGCCGGTGTTGGACACGATCCGCATCTCGAGCGCCGTTAGCGTGCCGTCGCGCCGCGCCCCGGCTTTGACCCGGATCCGCATCAGATGGCGACCCATGGCCCCAACGAACTCTTCTTCGCGCGTGAACTCGAGCTGGACGGGCCGGCCGGTCTTCAGGGTGGCCAAAGCGCAGATGTCTTCGGTCAGCACCTCCTGCTTGCCGCCGAAGCCTCCGCCGACGCGCTCGCAAAACACTCGAACGTCGATCGGGTTGAGGCTGAACAGGTGGCTGAGCTTCGCCTTCGCGATAAAGGGGGATTGAGAGCTGGTGCGCACGTTCAGCCGTTGTTGCTCGTCGAGCCAGGTGATCGTCTGGTGAGTCTCGAGATGGGCGTGCTGGACCCGGTGGGCCTCGTACTCGGCCTCGTGGATGGCGTCCGCCTCGGCGAAGCCGGCCTCGACGTCGCCGAAGCCTCCGTGCACGTCGAGCAGGACGTTTCGCCCGTAATGGCGGATGAACGGGTCCTCGCCCTTCTTGTCGTGGATCACCGGCGCTCCGACTTGCATCGCCTCCTCCGCGTCGAAGACCGCCGGGAGCACCTCGTAGTCGACCTCGATGCGGCGGCAGCCTTCCTCCGCGGCAGCCTCGCTGTCGGCCACCACGGCCGCTACCCGTTGCCCGACGAACCGCACGACGTTGTCCAGCATGTAGGTATCGTCGGGATCTACGAGGTGGTCGTCGTGGATGGCGGTGGTGTACAGTCGCCGGGGCACGTCCTCCCAGGTGAAGACCTCGTGTACGCTCGGTGTAGCCAGGGCGGCATCTTTGCGGATGGCGACGATGCGGGCGTGGGCGTGCGGCGACCTGAGCAGCTTCAAATGAAGCAGGCCCTCAACTTCGGTATCGAGAGTGTAGCGTACCTTCCCCGTGACGATCCCCTCGCTCGCGGGGGCGGGCAGGCTCGCCCCGCAGGCCGCGCCAGGCCGGTCGTCCTCAATAGCTTTGTTCCCGTGGATCGCATCCTCGATCGCGCGGTACCCGGTACAGCGGCACAGGTTGCCCTTCAGAAACCGTGGCAGATCCTGGCGTTCCTCCTCGGTGAAGTTGGCCGCCGCCATGATCATCCCGGCCGTGCAAAAACCGCACTGAAAGCCCTGGGCTTCGAGGAACGCTCGCTGCATCGGGTGCAGCTCTTTGTTTTGGGCAAGGCCCTCGATCGTCGTAATCTGGTGGCCTTCGGCGCGGAAGGCCGGAATGATACAGCTGTTGACCGTAACTCCGTCGAGCCAGACGGTGCATGCCCCGCAATCGCCGGTATCGCACCCCTTTTTGACGCCGAACCAACCTAATTCGCGCAGGAAAGTACGCAAGCATTGTCCGGGCGCCGGCTCGTTCGAGAACGTCTTGCCGTTGACGTGATAGCTCATGTGTCTCCTTACGCGGACTGGTTGCCGGAGAGCTCGCCGCGGATCTTTTCGGCAAAGTGGAAGGTCAGGTGTTTGCGGTAATCCGGTGCTCCGTGAACGTCGTCGTGATACATGGAGTCAGGGATGGTCTCCCGCAGCTGCTCGTGCAGGCTTCGGGAATCCGGCACCCGGTCAAAGCTCAAACGTATCGGCCGCTTTGCCGACGCGGAGATGGTCAGCATGAAGGCGCCGTCCCGAGAGTCGAGCGTGCCGATCAGCAGCGCGGTCGAGCGGCCCAGGTGCGTTAGCGACATGCGACGGAAGCTCGTTTGCTTTTGCAAGGCCGAGATCGGCAGCTCGATCGAAAGCAGCAAGTCGCCCGGTTGGAGAATGTTCTGATTGTTACCCGTAACGAACTCCTCCGCGGCTACGCGACGCTCGCTGCCATTCCGAAGCCGGAGGGTGTAGATCCCTTCGAGCGCAACCGTTAGTGAGATCATTGGCCCCGCCGGCAACGACATGCAAATGTTGCCGCCAACGGTCGCCGTGTTCCACACTTTGAATGACGCCAGGAATGCGTTACAGCACTGCTGGATCAGCGGCGCGGCCGCCCACTCCGGAGGCGATTGCAGGGCATGCAACTGGGCGATCGTGCAGGTGGGGGAGATCCGGAGTCCCTGCTCACCGGCCACCAGCGGCTCCCAATGGAATCCCTGCAGGTCCAGCAGCCGGCGCAGATGCGGCTGCGGTTCGGAGAATAGCCAGGTGCCGCCAGCCAGCCAGCTGTCTCCCTCCCGCCAATCAAAATCCTCGTTCCCGCTTCCGGTTACCCGCCGAACTGCGGCGATCGTGTTCAGATCCACGTGACAAGTCCCCCTAACAATGCTTAAAGTACAATCTTAGCTGAATAATCCGCGCTACCCTCAGGCCTAATCGCATAAATCTCATCGCGAATTACCCAGGTCGTCGACCATCCGTGATGGTTATCTCCACCGCCTTACCGATGGTCGCCCTGAACAACAGAACGTACGTCTCATAACGTAACTCCCTTTCCCATCCATCTTACTAACTCACCTTACGCACTAACTTGAGATAGACGCAAGTCCTGCAGCTCTTGAAAAGCTGCTTGAACGGCTTTCACGCACAGACGAGAACGCAGGGCGAAGTGGTTCATCTTCGTGGACATCT
>JAABVA010004180.1_pt1 | contig 13440 bp, 13 predicted proteins | sample 5560331 | NCBI WGS metagenome assembly JAABVA01 (sample SAMN12812661, study PRJNA571458) | rock metagenome | isolation source: Antarctica rocks | place: Antarctica: Victoria Land, Mt New Zealand sud | collected 2016-01-07 | reverse complement strand
AGATCGCCGCCCTGGTGCATGAGGCCGACCTGGCCGACGACCGTTTCTTCGCCCCCGCCGCACCCGGCCTGGACCTGGTCACCCGGGGCCTGTCACTGGTCTGCGACGACCAGGAGGCACTACGGACCGGGATGCGGCTCTTCGACGGGCTCTACGAGCACAGCCGGCGCAGACTGTTGCGCAACTCGCCGGCGACATGACCCCTACGCCATGACCGCTACGCCGTGAGCACCGCCTGCGCCTGCGCCCAGCTCGGGAGTGCGAGCCCGCTCCCGAGCCCGACGAGCACACGGCCGGCTTCGGGCGCCGCGCGGCAGCGGTAGCCCCCGGTGCGCATCCACCGGCGAACTGTGCTGCTGATCGCCGGAATCCTCGCGGCGGTCACGGTGGCGGCGGCGGCTGTTGTGGCTGCGGCATACGGGGTGCACCGGGCCGCCCAGCCGGGCGTGGTCGCGTTGCCGCTGCGCACGGTGACCCGGGCGGCGTTGCCGGGCAGCACCAGCCGGTTCGACTACGCCAGCATCGACCCGGCCGCCCGCCGGCTGTTCCTGGCCCACCTGGGCGACAGCGAGCTGCTGACCGTGGACACCACGAACAACCAGGTGGTGCGCCGCACCCCCGGTCTTGCCGACGTCCACGGTGTGCTGGTCGTGCCGGCGCTGCACCGGCTGTACGCGACCGCGACCGGCACCAACGAGCTCGTCGCCATGGACGAGACCAGCGGCGCCCAGCTGTGGCGAGCGCCTACCGGCTCCTACCCCGACGGCATCGCCTACGCCACCACAACCGGGCAGCTGTGGGTGTCGAACGAAAGCGGCGGCACCGAAACCGTCGTGGACGCCGCAAGCGGGCGGGTAGCGGCAACGGTGCCGCTGGGCGGCGAGGCCGGCAACGTTGCCTTCGACCCCGCTAGCACCGGCGGAGCCGGCGGGGTGCTGGTGGACGTCCAGTCCAAAAACGAGCTCCTCAACATCGACCCGCTGCGCCGCGTGGTGCGGCAGCGCACAGCACTGCCCGGCTGCGACCACGACCACAGCCTGGCGGTACTCCCCGCCCGCCGCCTCGCGTTCGTCGCCTGCGACGCCAACGCGGCCCTGCTCGTGGTGGACTTGACCAGCAACAGGGTGATCCAGCACTTCCAGGTCGGACGCGAGCCCGACGTGCTCGCCCTGGACCCCGGTCGGGCCCTGCTGCTGGTCTCCGCTGAGAGCGGCTACGTCGCCGTGCTAGGCATCCGCGACCGTTCCGTCCAGCTGCTCGGCCGGGGACCGCTCGCCGCCGCCGCGCACGTCGTTGCCGTCGATCCCAGCACAGGCCGGGCCTACTGGCCGCTCGCCGACGTCGCCGGCCGACCGCAGCTGCTGGTCACCACCACTACGCCAAGCCCGTAACCGGTCCTTGGCGCGAACAGGGCTCCTACCCGGCCAGGTCCCCCGCCGGGAGCCACCCCACTGACGGGAAGCAGCACGTGGGACGCGCCGACACCCACAGCCAGCCCGGCGCACCTGACCCCGTCCTGCCAGCCGTACGGGTTCACGACACGGTCGTGGTGCTCCACACCTGGGCAGCCGGGGCTCGACTTCCGTCGATGCTGCCTCCCACCGGTTCGCTGCCATGCCGAGCCTGCACGTCGGCTGGGCGCGTAGTGCACCGTCACAGTCACGGTCCGGTTGCGGGACCGGCACCGGCTGGGGGCGCCTGCGACGCCCTCACCTACCCGGTGCTCACGGCCCTCGTAGTGCTGAGCACGGCCACCACCACCTGCCTGACGTCGCCGCGGCGGCCGCGGTGGGTGCTGTTGATGTCGGCCTCGCTGGACTCCGACCAGGTGACGGAACGCTTCGCTCACCGGGCGCCGGTGCGGCACTCGCCCTGGTGGTGCATGACCGGGCAAATCGCAGGCTGTTCCTCGTTCTCGCCGTGGCTGTCACCGCCGGCTACAGCATCGTGCTGCCGTTCGCGTTCACCCAACGCCTGGGTCTGGCCAACTGGCAGTTCCGGTGGCGGCGAGCAGCGCCAGGCTGAAGGCGAAGAACGCCGTCTGGCGTGAGGCGAAGAAGCGCTGCAGCGAGCTGGTCGTGCTGTACACGCTGACCGCCAACAACCCGGCGGTGGCCAGCAGGGTGGGGATCACCCGGGGTGCAGCACAAAAACGTTAGGAGCAGGCTGACAGCGAAAGCCAGACCGCTGACGGCGCCGCCGCTGGCAACCCGGCGGCAGCGCGGCGCACCGCGTACACCTGCACGCTGAGCACCAGGGCCATGCCGGCGCCGAGGGCGATCGCGAACGCCAGCAGCCGGCTGGTGAGGCTGGTGGAGCCTGCGCCGTATCGCCCGGGCCAGCTGCCTGAGCAATGTGCCGGCTGCCACCGAGCCCGCCACTGACGCTCTGTACGAGCCTAGGAAGGACCGACCATGACCAATTTGCTGGCCCAGGGTCGCTGAGCGGGTACGCGCGGGTGTCGGGTGGTCAGCGCCAGTAGGTGAGGGCGGAAAGTCGCCGGGCGTACTCCTCGTCATCAATCTTGCCGGTGGCGTAACGCTTACGCAGCTTGCTCTGCGCAGCATCGTTGCTCGTCGGCTCGCCCCTTGTGAGAGCCGGGCCGCTGACGGTCGGGTTCCCCTCCAGCGACTGGTGGTAGAGCCAGACGGCTCCAAGCACGGCGAGGCCGAGGAGGGCCAGCATCGCAAGCAGCATGACGGGTCCCCAGGCTCTCAAGCCCGCGCCCATGCCCGATGTAATCCCGTTCATCATCGCTCTTCTCCTTCGTCTGAGCCGTCGGTGATGGACGGAGGCCGGCTTCCTCGCACGCGACACGCAGTCGATCTCAGCGCTTGGCTCGGCGTATTTCGCCCCGTCCGGTCAAGCACTTGGGTTGCCGATGCCGCCGGTGCAGGACGCGCCCTTTTCCGGGGTCTGCGGTCCCTGCCGGTAAGTGCGAAGGAACTGCTTCAGGCGAGGGTCCCCGGAATTAGGGAGTTGTAGTTGCTTGCCCCAGGCGGAGGCGACCACGGGCGCGGGAAGGCCGGGGTAGGGGCTGAGCACTACGTAGGACAGGCCGTGGACGGCGTCGCGCAGCTGCTGGGTCTGCGCCGCGGGCAGGTCGGGGCGGTAGGTGATCCATGCGGCGCCGTGCTCCATCGAGTGCACGGCGTTGACGTTGGGGACGGGCGTTGAGTAGGTACCGCAGTTGAGCCAGACCTGGCTGTGCGGGCCGCCGACCGGCGGCGTTTGGGGGTAGCGGACCTGACCCTCGACGTGCGTCTGGGCCAGCCGGGGGTAGCTGTTCACAGCGGCCAGGCTGGGGCGGCTGGCTCTGCTTGCTGCTATGCCGAATCCGAGGGCGGCGACGACGGCCAGGGCTGCTGCTGCGCCGGCAGCGATCAGCAGGGTCCGCCGTCGTCGCTCCCGTACCAGCTGCTGGCGGCGGATTTCGGCGGCCCGCTCCCGGGTCGCCAACCGCTGTGTGCCCCTGGTGTTACTGGCCATTGCGGCAACCGCCTCGATTCGTCCTGCTGCGGCACTCGGTTGGAGGAGACCGGATACGCACTGCCTACTAGGAACCATAGTAGACCGGCTCCTCGGCCAGGGCTTGGCGGCGGGATTGGACCGCCGGGGTGAACCCGGGTCTGTGCCGCAGCGGCGTCAGCCGTGAGCGCCCGGCCGTGCGGACGACGTACTACGCTGCATCGTAGAAGTGTGGCTGGCAAGTGTGGCGGCGGGAGAGCGGCGTGCGGCAGTTCGGCGAGCTGGAGGCGGTCGTGATGGAGCGCCTGTGGTCCCATAACCGGCCGATGCTGGTCCGGGAGGTGCTCGAGGACATCTCTGCGGAGCGACCGCTTGCCTACACGACGGTGATGAGGTGCTGGACAAGCTGCACCGCAAGGGCTGGCTTCGCCGGCAGCCCGAGGGCCGGGCGTACCGGTATGAGCCGGTGCAGAGCCGCGACGCCTACAGCGCGGACCTGATGCGTGACGCGTTGGCTGCAAGCACCGACCAGCGCGCAGCTCTCGTCCACTTCGTCGACCAGATGTCGGCCGCCGAGGCCGAGGCGCTGCAGGCGGCCCTGCAGGCCGCTCGCCGAGAGCCGGGTCGGTGAAGCCGGCACTGGTGCTGTTCGCCTACGCCGCTGTGCTCGCCGTTGCGGCACCGGCCCTGCTGCGCCGGGCGGACTGGCCGCAGCGAGCCCCCCGGCTGGCGATCGCGGTGTGGCAGGTCCTTGGTGCCTCGACGCTGCTGGCAGTAGTGCTCGGCGGCCTGGCGCTCGCGGTGCCGACAGTTGCGGTCAGCACTGACCTCGGCGTCCTGCTGCGGGCGTGTGCGATGGCGCTGCAGGTGCAGTACGCCGGGCCGGGTGGAGCTGCGCTGAGCGCGACCGGGCTGACCCTGGCGGCAGGAGTGGCGGCGCGCTGCCTGTACTGCGCGGCAGCCACCCTGGCGGGAGCGGCCAGGCAGCGGCGCGTTCACCGAGAGGCGCTGGCCCTGGTCGGCCGTCCGGCCGCCGAGACCGGGGTGACCGTCGTCGAGCACGCTGCACCCGCGGCCTACTGCCTGCCCGGTCCGGGCGCTCGAGTGGTGCTCACGTCCAGCGCGCTTGCTGCGCTCGCACCTTGTCAGCTTGCTGCGGTCCTCGCCCACGAACGCGCGCACCTGCGCGGCCGGCACCACTGGGTCCTGGCCGGCGCCGACGCAGCCGCCCGGGCCTTCCCGCGGGTGCCGCTGTTCGCGGTCGGCCGCGAGCAGGTGGGACGGCTGGTGGAGATGCTCGCCGACGACCGGGCCAGCCGAACTCACGACCGGCTGGACATCGCCGCCGCGCTGATCACCCTGGGTCGGGGCGGGGCGCCGGCCGCCGCGCTGGCGGCGAGCGGGGCCAGCGCTCCTGACCGGGTGCGGCGCCTGCTCGGCCCGGCCCGGCCGCTGCGCCAGCCAGCGGTTGCAGCAGCGGCGCTGCTCGCCGCCGCGATCAGCGTGACGCCACTAGTCGTCGCTGCGGCCCCGGCCGTCGCCGCGGTCAACCAGAACCTCTGCCCGATCACCGCGGCTCCGTACTGAAGGACCCCGAGCCCGGATCGGCGATGCACCGGCTATTTACTATGCGGCATCGTAGAGATCCGGGGTGAGTCGAAGGAGGCTGGGCGTGCGCGAGCTGCTGGTCGGCCGGCCGTTCAGCTACGGCCGCCTGTCCGAGCGGGCCCTGCGCCAGGCCGTCAGCCTGCCCGCCCCCGGTCCGCCGCCCGACAATCGCCGCATCACCCCACCTGGAGGATGAGATGAGCCACCTGCTCTACGCGCTGCCGGTACTGGCTGCCCGATCGGGATGAGCCTGATGATGTGGCTGATGATGCGTGGCAAGACCACCTCCTCGGCGCCGGAGACGACAGGAGGCGAAGGCACTGTGGAGCAGCGGCAGAGCCAGCTGGCCCGGTTACAGGCCGAGATCGACGCACTTCGCCGGAGCCAGCAGCCGACCTCGGTCGGCCCCGTCCACGACTCCGTCCGTTAGTCCGCCGGCCGCGCGTAACCCGCGGTCGCAAAGCCGGCAAGAGCCGGCTCAGCGGACCCGAGCAGTGCTGCGCCGGTTGGCCGTCCTGGCCGCTACCGCGGCAGCGCTGGTAGCCCTGCCGGCCGCCCCGGCGCTCGCGCACGCCACCCTGCTCGCAACCACCCCCGCCGCCGGTTACTCGGTCGCGAGCAGCCCCGCGACGCTCACCCTGATCTACGACGAGCCGGTCAGCGCGCAAGGCCCGGCACTGCGCCTCACGGACCCGGCGGGACAGGTCGCGCTCGGGCCCGTCCGGCTGACCAACGACGGCCGGTGGCTCTCAGCACCGGTGCCCCGCAGGCTGCCCGCCGGCCAGTACACGGTGAGCTGGCAGGTCGTCGCCGACGACGGCGACGTCGTCGCCGGCAGCTACCAGTTCGCGGTCGGTGCCCCCGTAGCCGTTCCCGCCGCCGGCCGGCAGGGCGCTGCAGGCACCCGGGGGCTGACCGCAGCGTCGCTGCTGCGCTGGCTTGTGTTCACCGCGCTGGCGCTCGCGCTCGGCGGCCTCGCCGGCGAGGTCCTCACCCGCCGCCGCAGCAGACTCGCGAACAGCCCCGTGCCGCACCAGCCGGCCGGCGACGTGGCGCCGCGGGCGCCGCTGCGTGCTGCGAGCCTGCTCGGGACGGCGGCGGCGGCAGGACTCGGCGTTCACCAGCTCGGCGGCGGCAGCATCCTGACCGGTCTGGGGCACCTGTCCCTGCCCGCGCTGCTCGGCAGCGGCCCCGGCCGTCTCGCGCTGGCTGAAGCCGTCGCGTTCGCAGCAGCGGCCGGGCTGGCGCTCACGGCACGCGGGCGGCTGCTCGCAGCCGTCCCGCTGCTGGCGGTGGTGCTGGCGGAGGGGCTGCGCGGGCATGTCGAGGCGGCACTGCCCGGATGGGGGGCCGCGCTGGTCGCGATCCACCTCGCGGCTGCGGCGCTTTGGGTCGGCGCGTTGGTCCACCTGTGCCGGGTGGGCTGGGCCTGGCGCAGCACCCCAGTCTTGGTGCGTCAGCTCGCCGGCGACTACTCCCGGCTGGCGCTCGCCCTGTTCGTGGCCGTCGTCGCCACCGGCACGTTGGCGGCGCTGCTCCTGCTCCCGAGCTGGGCCGCGCTGTCCGGCACCAGCTACGGCCAGCTCCTGCTCGCCAAGCTCGCTGCCGTAGGGGCAGTCGCGGTCCTTGCCCTGGCCGGGCGCCGACGGCTGCGGCAGGCACCCCGGTCCGCCGGCTCGACCAACCCAATGGCAACGACGGAACCCGGCCGGGCGGCGCGGCTCGAACGCTGGCTGCTGGTCGGGGTCCTGGGGATCACCGCGCTGCTGGTGTCGGTGGCGCCCGCCAGCCCGGCCAGCAGCGCCCTGACCCTGCCGCCGCCGCCGGCCGGCCCGGTCGTGCGACTGGGCACGCTCGCCGGGCAGGTCAACGTCGCCGTCGCCGCCAGCGACGGTCAGCTCGAGGTACGTACCAGCACCCCCCAGCCTCGGCGCGGACACCGGAACCGGCAGCACCGAGACCGGCAGCAGAACCGGCGTCACCGCCGAGGTCGCCGCCGCCGGCAGCCGCGGGCAGGAAATCGCCTTGCGGCGCTGCGGCCCGGGCTGCTTTGCGGGACCGGCAGGCTGGGCACCTGGACTCAACCGGCTCCGTGTCACGGCGACCGCGGACGGCTGGAACGGCGGGACCGCCAGCTTCACGGTGCCATGGCCCCCGGCCCCCGGCCGGCAGCTGCTCGGCCAGGTCGTCGCGGCGATGCGCGCCGTGCCGGCCTTCACCCTGCACGAGGCAGTCACCAGCGACACCTCACGCCCGACACCTGTACTCCAGACCCTGCCGCTCACCGGGGCCCGCTTCCTGGCCAGTGAGCCCTACACGAAGGAGACCGGCCAGGACTCGACCGTCCTGAGCCGCAGCCGGGACAGCACCACGATCGCCTTCGCTCTGGTGGCCGAAGGCTTCTGCTTCGAACTGACCGTCGGCCCGGGCCACCGGATCCGGGCAGAGACGCTCACCTCGCCCGGGCACCTGATCACCCGCACCTTCGACTACCCCGGCGCCGGGCGCCGTTAGCGCTGACCAGGCCCCGCCGCTGTCCCGCTCGACCGACCGGCGGCCGCGTCGCTACTACGCCGCATAGGACATACTGGGGGTGTGCAGAGGACCGGGGCCCGCCTCGCGGCCGGCATCGGCGCCGCGGCGAGCGTCCTCGCCGCCTGCTCGAGCAGCCCAGAGCAGGGAGCCGGCGGGGACACAGCCTTCGTCAAGGTCAACAGCAACCGCCAGGACGTTGCCCCAGCAGCCCGCCGGCCGGCCCCACCACTCGCCGGCACCACGCTGACCGGGCACAAGATCGACCTCGCCTCGCTGCACGGACAGGTCGTCGTCATCAACTTTTGGGGCTCCTGGTGCGCCCCGTGCCGCGCCGAGTCATCCGGGCTGCAACACAGCTTCCAGGCCAACCGGGCGCGCCAGGTCGCCTTTCTCGGAGTCGACGAACGCGACGGACTGGCAGCGGCGCGCTCGTTCACCCGAGACAAGGGCGTGACCTACCCCAGCCTGTTCGACTCCGACGGGACACTGGTCTCGCGCTGGCCCGCCGGATCAGCCATCCCCTTCACCTTCGTGGTCGACCGCCGCGGCAGGATCGCGACCCGCTTCACGGGTGCGGTGCTGCCCACCGACCTGCAGCCCGCCGTGACCCGAGTGGCCGACGAGCAGTGAGGGGCAGTAAGCCGACGACCAAGCGGCGCATCGTGAGCGGCACGCCGTGAGCGTCGGGGACATCATCTCGGGCGGCCCGCTGCTGCTCGCGCTGCCGATCGCCGCGGCAGCCGGCGTCGTCTCGTTCGCCAGCCCCTGCATGCTCCCGCTCGTCCCCGGCTACCTGTCCTACTTCACCGGGCTGTCCGGCGCCGACCTCGCCGACCCCGCTGACCCCGCCAGCCCCACTGACCTCGCCGACCTCGCCGCCTCAAGGGCCGGCCGACCCTCAGACCAGGTCACCGACTCCCGGCCGGCCAGCAGCCCGCTGAGCCCGCAAGCGGGACTGGGCTCAACGACGGGAGTGCTGACCCGAGGGCCGGCACCCGACCAGGTCGCTGCGTGTGAGGGCCCCTCTCGCGCACGGGGCCGGGTCCCGCTGGGCGCGGCGCTGTTCGTGCTCGGGTTCACCGCGGTGTTCGTGGCCTACGGTTCGGCGCTCGGCACCTTCGGTGCGGTCCTGCGCCGGCACGAGGGAGCCGTCGAGCAGGTACTCGGGGCGCTCACCGTCGTGCTGGGCCTGGCATTCGCCGGTGTGCTGCACTGGCTGCCGCTGGCGACCCGCCAGTGGCGGCCGCGTCACCGGCCGGCGCCCGGCACCTGCGGCGCCCCCGTGCTCGGGGTGCTGTTCGCGGTGAGCTGGACGCCGTGCATCGGCCCGACGCTCGCCGCGGTGCAGGCACTGGCTCTGACCAGCGCGAGCGCGCAGCGCGGCGCGGTGCTGTCCGCCGCCTACTCCCTCGGGCTGGGCATCCCGTTCGTCGCCGTCGCCTTCGGGGTTCGGCGCGGGTTGGGAGCCCTGGGGCTGATCCGCCGGCACACCCGCGCCGTCATGGTCGCCGGCGGCGCCCTGCTCGTCGTGACAGGCCTGCTCGAGATGACCGGCGAGTGGAACCGGCTCGTCATCGGCCTGCGGCTGCTGTTCCCGTCCTCGACGTCCTCCCCGCTGTGAGCGTCACCTCATGACAGCCACCGGCTCGTGAAAGCCACTGCGGACAGGTTCACTTCTGCACCGCAGGAGCTCGCAGAGCAGCCCGGCCCGGCCCGGCGCCGCGGCTCGGGCCGGCTGCTGCGCACCTGGCGCCAGCTGACCAGTATGCGCACCGCGCTGCAGCTGCTCTTTTTGCTGGCGGTCGCCGCGGTACCCGGCTCGCTGCTGCCGCAGCGCGGCGTCAGCCCCATCCGGGTCCAGCAGTTCATCTCCGCGCACCCACGGCTCGGCCCGCTGCTGGACCGGCTCGACGGATTCGACGTGTTCGCCGCCCCGTGGTTTGCGGCGGTCTACGCCCTGCTGATGGTCAGCCTCGTCGGCTGCCTGGTCCCGCGGGTCCGGCTGCACGCCCGGGCGGTGCTGCGGCTCCCGCCACCGGCCCCGGCGCACCCGTCCCGGCTGTCGACCGGTGCCGGCTGGGTGTGCGAGCTACCCGTCGACGTCGTCCTGGCGCGGGCAAGGCGCATTCTGCGCAAACGACGCTTCCGCACCGCAGCAGACGCCTCCAGCGTCGCCGCGGAGAAGGGCTACCTGCGCGAGAGCGGCAACCTGGCGTTCCACGTCGCCCTCGGTCTGCTGCTGGTCGGCGTCGCCCTGGGAAGCCTGCGCGGCTACAGCGGCACCGTGCTCACCGTCGAAGGCAAGTCGTTCTCCAACACCACGGTGGACTACGACCAGTTCAAGCCAGGAGCGCTCGTCGACACCGCGAGACTGCAGCCGTTCACCTTCACCCTTGACAGGTTCAGCGCCGCCTACCTGCCCGGCGGTGAACCGACCCACTTCGGCGCCCAGGTGACCTACCGGTCGACACCGACTGCGCCCGCCCGCAGCCAGCTCATCGAGGTCAACCACCCGCTGCGGCTCGGGGAGACGAAGATCTACCTGATCGGGCACGGCTACGCACCGCACGTCATCCTGCGCGACCGTCACGGCCACGTGGTCTTCGACGACAGCCCGCCGTGTGACCCGACAGCTTCGACCGGCCTGGACTCCACCTGCGTCATCAAGGTCCCCGACACCGGCCTGCCGGCGGCAGGAGCGCTCAAGGTGCCGCAGCAGCTCGCCTTCTACGGTCCGCTGACCCCCACCCCGCCGGCTGATGACAGCCCGTTCTCCACCTCCCCGCAGCTGAACAACCCGGTCCTGCGACTGCAGGTGCTGCTCGGTGACCTGCACCTGGACGCCGGCAACCCGCAGAATGTGTACGCGCTGGACCGCAGCGGGCTGCGTCCGGTCCCCGTCGACGGGCCCAGCGGCCGGCGCAACCCGGTCGGGCAGCTGCTGCACCCGCAAGACCCCCGCCTGCGGACACTGACCGGGCTACCAGGCGGGATGACGCTGACCGTCGATGGGATCCGCAACTGGTCGACGTTCGCGATCAAGAACGACCCCGGCAAAGGTCTCGTGCTGTGGGCCGCCGTCATCATGCTGACCGGCCTCGTCGGCTCGCTGCTGATCCGCCGCCGGAGGATCTGGGTCCGCGCCACCCCCACCGCGGCGACACCAGCCGGAGCCGCCGGCCCCCCCAAGGCAGAACCGGGCCGGGCAGCGCCCCGGACAACCGTGGAAGTGGGAGCCCTATCCCGATCGGGCGACATCTCCGAAGAGTTCGAGGACCTGCTGACTCGACTGCATGCCTGCCTCCCGGAAACAGCCCACAACGGGGCCGAGCACGTCATCGAGTGATCCCCGACCGCGAACCGGTGACCCCGCACCGTGGCCAGACCCCTCGAGGTGACTCGCCTGGCTCTGGCCAGCCCAGCAGGGTGCGTCCCGCGCCGGCGGAGTATTGCGGCAACTGCCTGCCGATGGTCGCGATGCTGCCCGGCGCAGCAGCAGCCACCGCATTGACCACCCACGGCCGCTGACTCAGTGCCCGGTCCGCCCGAGGGGGTTACGGGGGGGCTGTCGTCGGAGTGCGCAGGCCGGCCCATCCGACGGCGGCAGCCAGGAGCAGGAGGACGCCGCCGAGGTAGTAGACCGCGCGGATTCCGAGGGCGTCGGCGGCGACGCCGCCGACGAGCAGGGAGCTGAGGCGCCCGAGCTGCCAGAGCAGGTCGAAGCTGGCCAGGACCCGCCCACGGGTATGGCGGGGGGCGTGGGCTTGCAGCAGGCTGTTGAACGTGACGGCCCCGGTGCTGGTGCCCAGCCCGTAGACGGCGAGGGCCGCCAACGCGACGGGCAGGGCCGCGAAGCTAGCCAGGATGAGGTCGACAGCGCCGCGCAGCAGGTAGGGGCCGAAGACGAACGCGGGCCGCCGCGGATCGCGGATCAGCCGGGTGAGCAGCAGCGGCCCGGCGGCGGCGCCGATGCCGATGGCGCCGAGCAGCAGCCCGTAGCCGCTGGGCCGAAGGTGTAGCTGGTCGCGGGCGAGGACCACGAGCAGCGCGCTGGTGGCGCCGGCGGACAGGGCGGCGAGCAGCTGCCCGGTTACCAGTGCCCGCAGCAGCCGGTCCCCGGTCACCACCTGGATGCCGGCGTCGGCGTCGGCGAACCAGCCGTGGCGCTCGGTGCTGGCCGGCGGGGTGGGTAGCCGCAGTCCGCACAGCAGGGCGGCGCTGGCCAGGAAGCTGGCGGCGTTGAGCTCGAAGGCGAGGCCGGGACCGAACGCGACGAAGGTGAGCCCGGCCAGGGGGGCCAGTGCGATCTGGCTCAGGACCGCGGCGGTCCAGATGCCGCTGTTTGCCGGCACCAGCTGCGCGTCGTCGACCAGGGTCGGCAGGGCGCTGCCGGCGGCGGGGCTGAACAGCACGTTCCCGGCGGCCAGTCCGAACGCGACCGCATACACGGCGCTGAGGTGGCCGTCGAGCAGCGGCAGGACGGCGGCGAGCGCTGCCCGGAACAGGTCGGCGCCGACCATGACCCGGACCCGGGGGAGCCGGTCGACCAGGGTGCCGGCGAGCGGGGCAAGCAGCAGAACCGGGACGATCTCGGCCAGCACGACGCCGGTGACGCCGAGCGCGCTGCCGGTCAGGCGAAGTACCAGCAGCGCCAGTGTCACGGTGGCGAACACGTCACCCCACTGGGAGACGGTTCGTGCTGCCCACAGCCGGCGGTAGGCCGGCGCGGCGAACACGCCTCGCAGGCCACTAGCCGGAGGCGGGGCGTTCACAGCCTTGGTGAACGCGAAGACGCCTGCATTCCTGCCAGCCGGTCGGCTGCAAGCGCGAAGGTGTCTCCTCGTTTGCTAATCAGCAGTTAAAACGCCGAGGTCGAGCAGTTCTACGCAGACCACGTGGCCAACAACCGGGTCTGCCGAGGTGTGGCCGTGTGCAGGCCGCTTACTTATGGGTGCAACGCGCTGAGGATCCAGGCATCCGGAGGTGTTCCGGTCAGGCCGGCCGAAGTGGCGTAGATTCGGCACTGCAATGCATAGCCGTTGCGCTCGTCGGCTCCGGGCTCGACGTCTTGGCCGTTGACGCGCAGGCTCGGGGAGCCCAAAAAGCGCAGCCGCTGGGCGTCCTGGTCGTTGGTGAAGTTGACCAGGCGCACCGGGCAGTCGATGCCGTGGCCGATCAGCAGCCGCTGCAGGTGCGGCAGGAAGGCGCTGTGGTTGGGGCAGCCGTCGAAGTAGAGCAGTTCGATCACTGCAGGATCGGCGCGGTCGTCTTCGACGTGCCGGATGTCGGCGACCAGACCGTCTTCGACGGTGAGCAGCACCCGTGCCTCGCTGGCCCCATCGGGGGCGCCCTGAGGCCGGGTGATCCGCAGTCGGGCAAGGACCTGACTGTCGTGCACGCTGACCTCAAGCACCTCCAGCTGAACACCGGCGGCAAGCAGGCCGGCGTAGAAGTCGCCGGCCTGTCTGCGGTCCTGGCAGGTCTGCTCGGTGTCTTCTGGGCCGCCCCAGCGGACGTCTGCGGCGAGCATGCGCTCGAACGCGTCGCGGCTGCGCTCGGCAAGGACCGCCGGCAGCGCCGCGGCCACAGCGGCCGCTTGGGCGTCGGACGTGGCCATGGCCGGCTCCTTATCGGGCGGCCTGCGACGGCCTGTGCTGCTGCGACCGGCGGGCCGCATCGGGGCTGAGTGGGTGCGAATGCTCAGCAGCATTGTTCGCCGCGCAACGCTTTGCGGCCTTCGGTGACCGCGACCCCTGCCACGGCGAGAGCGACGAGCGGGTCGAGCCACCACGCGCCGCCGGCGGCGTTCGCGACCAGCCCGACCAGGAC
>JAABVA010004176.1_pt1 | contig 13451 bp, 9 predicted proteins | sample 5560331 | NCBI WGS metagenome assembly JAABVA01 (sample SAMN12812661, study PRJNA571458) | rock metagenome | isolation source: Antarctica rocks | place: Antarctica: Victoria Land, Mt New Zealand sud | collected 2016-01-07 | reverse complement strand
GAGATGACGGGCCGAGGACTGCAATGTAATGGAACGGTTGGAATACTTGATAGATGAAGTCTACCGTACCGTAACGTCCGCAATGCTGTGTCCGGGGACACAAGGAGACAGATTGAACCCGAGCCCGACGCATCCACGTGCTCGACCACCTTACCGTCCTTGTCTGCAGCAGACCGGCACCTGATATCTCCGCCTGCGGTGCGAAAGACGCACTCTACTCCCATCTTTTTTAGCCCTAACCCTTTCTACGTGTGGAGTGGGTCAAGGTTAGCAAAGCAAATAGATGAGGCGCAGTTCCCGTTGATAGTGGATCTCGACACACCAAATAATCCATGCAACTGAGTTCATGTAGATTGCTAAATATGGTGCAGTCGATCATTGCCAAAGGAGCACATTATTATTTATTATTGTTCGCTACTGTACCTAAGGTAGGGTGAGAGTCCCGGTACCGTATCATTGCGAACCTCGGGAGAGAGCTGCCGAATGAGGGTGACGTTACATCAAGTACCTTACTGTAGGGTAAGGTACCTCATGGAAGAAACCGCGCGTCTTCCAGAAAGAAAAGTTTTTCGGCGATCCTTCATGCCGATTGGTAGCTTGATTCTTTTGCTGCAAGCGACGACTAATCTCCTTCGAGTTAGTCTCGGTCATGCCCTGCAGAAGATTTACACCGATGACGTCGAGCACTCTGATGATGTGTTTGCAGGTGATGGAATGGAGGGGGAGCACATCTGCACGACAAATAGTTGAGAGGGACGGAGAAAGACCGTTCAAGCATCCAGGCGTGTATACCTTAGTTATTGATTGATAAAAATACTAATAATATCACTGAGAGGCCTCACCCACACCATCTCAAGACTTAATATCCATTGTTATTTGAAAGACTCACTCCCCCATAGCCTCCTTGTCTACGAATACATTATTCCTCATCCGTCCATCAATCGATTGTCTCCTCGCCCTCGTCGATATCCTCTACTCTCTTCCAAGACTTTCCATTGTCATCTGTCACTATCTCCTGCGCACACACACCTTCTTCGTTCGGCATAGAGTCGATTGCTCAATATCAAATTCGACATTCTATTTTGCCACCCGTCGAATTCCGAAGTCTTTATTCCACTATCTCCGGAGTCTACGTCTATGATGTTAGCTCATTATCCACAACCGCAACAGTGGTCTGAGCACTTCCCGTACTCCGGCCTACCTTCACCCTCTGCCTCCTTCATCCCTTCCTTCTACACTGCTGCATACTCGACCTCGACGCCCTCGCCATCCGAGTTCAAGCAGAGACCCCTACGAAATCATTACTTCGACCAGACGGCTCCGATCAACACGTCCGAAGCATACAACTTCCCAGACAGTCATTGGGATAGCTCGGCAACTCAACATCTAAACCACCCACCTATCCGACTTCAACAAGCAACCCCAAGCCCAGGAGGCTTTCAGGACTCAGTCCCGGCGCAGATGTCAGTGCTCTCACAGGCCGCAGTACCTTTGGACGTCTGGGAGCAGTATGATGGTTCGCAGAACAACTTGAACTTTCCCGTCGGGCCGCGTCAGCACTTAGGACACAGACGAGCATCTTCCAGCTCACCGGCTGGCTCGGTCGGGCCGGCTTCTCCCTACAGCCAGACGATATCCTATCCGAGGATAGCACAGTCGGGGACGCCGTCTCTTTCGCCACCCGGCTTCGACACATACGAAGCTGACCAAGCGGCCACGCTGAGCTACACGAAATCACCACCCACACCCTCGCACAGCCCGTCGCAGAAGTCTTTACTCGCGCCCGTTTACCACAACTACAACCCTGCAATGCACGATGCTGCGTCGCAGTTGGCCGCTCACATGGCCAAGCAACAAGTTTTGATGGAACAACACAGCTCGGCAGAGGAGGAGACACCAGCATTCTCATATTCTGAACGTCAATCGGTGTCCAGCATTGGTCACAACGACCCAACGACTCCTCGGACGGCATACACAGAGGACCTCGACGATGGTTTAAATGGACAGCCAACCGGTAAGAACGAACCTTTTATGGTCAGCCACTTGATGGATGAATACTTATTGGGCTCATATCCAGGCTTTCAAAGTCAAGTCCCGAACCTCGACGGAACAATGCCCGCAATCTATCAAGACGAGCTTTTCAACCCAGCTTCCGACTCAACCACATCGGCGCCCGTACAGCCATCTCAGCGTACACCCACCAACAACAAGGCGCTCCTCTCACCATACCGAACAGTATTTTCGGAGCGGCTTCAAGCGGCGAACAACAATCATTTATCTGCACGCTCACAGTCACCGGCCAGCACCATATCACGTCAACGTTCACCCTTCCGGGAGGGCTCACCATACGCAGCTTCTATCGACAGCTACAGTGGCCAGCATGCGGTACCAGCAAGGCTCGGCTCTGCCGCTCAGCTGAGAGAACAGCAGAAGACAGAGGCTGCTGCGTTGGCGCTTGCTCAGCACCATGCAGCGATGGAGGACGTGTCTACTCCGAACACGATTTCGCCAAAGGACGCTCTTCTTGAATACCACGAGTCCGAAGAAGAGTCAAACACCCCTCTATTTCCCCAAAACCACCCAGCAATGCAATACGGATCTGCCCAGTTCACTGGTGGCACGAGTTCGGTGGAGAACACCGTGAGTGACATGGACGATGACATGACCGAACAGAGTTACAACAGCATGACGACTACGAGAAGGCAAAGCTCGTCGGACTTCTCGACGGCTTCAGGTGTTTTGCAAAGCGCTCCGTCGTTCAACTTCGTGCCACCGTCCGTTCCGGGTGGCATTCACATGCCTCAGCAATATCCCTTCATCGCCCAGCAACAGCGGCGACAACAGAGTCTACGGAGAGCATCGGATTCGATCCCAGAGTTCCCGGCACATCTGACCTCGATGGAGTCCAGCGCGAGCGATGCCGATGTCGTGGATATCTCAAATGAGATCAAGCGGCCGACAAACACCATGGCCGACGGCGGCACATACACTTGCACCTACCACGGCTGCACCCTCCGCTTCGAGACGCCCGCCAAGCTGCAAAAGCACAAACGCGAAGGCCACCGGCAATCGACCCCTCAAATCGCCGTCTCGGCTTCACATGTGGGCACAACCGGGATTCTCGGCGGTGGTGGGAGCAGCGGGATGACGTCAGCGGCGCTCATGCGAAACAGCCAGGCCGGACCACACAAATGCGAGCGCATCAACCCCTCCACCGGCAAGGCGTGCAACACCATCTTCTCGCGCCCCTACGACCTCACCCGCCACGAGGATACCATCCACAACGCACGCAAGCAGAAGGTCCGCTGTCACCTCTGCACCGAGGAGAAGACCTTTTCGAGGAACGACGCGCTGACGAGGCATATGCGTGTTGTGCACCCGGAGATTGATTTCCCTGGGAAGACGAGGCCGAGGAGGATTCACGATTGAAAAAAGAAATATAATATACCACGTCACTTCTTGGGAGAAATGTCATACGATTATCGCACGGCTTACGGAGTAATCGGGGTCGAACCATTAGCGAGGAGATTTCTCTGTTCTCTGTTATAATATTCAGCACACAGCGCAATAAACGATCATCATCATTACCCCGGGAGTTTCGGGACAATCTTCCAGTGAGGGGGATTACGAGATCATGACATCACGGAAGACGGGCATTTTTGCGTTGCTTTGCTTTGTACACACCACCCACCCTGTGGTTCTTTCCTTTCTGTCTGTCAGCCAGCGCACACATTAGACACAACGAACGTTTTTGATTTGCTTCTTTTTCGGATTGGGGTGGGAAACAGTTGACGGATCAATGCGTCATCTGTGCGATACGGCCGGAAAAGACATGGTGGCTGGTTTTTTAATACACATATAATGCACAATCTTGCGTTCATGGGTGGCGATGCCCTTGTTTACAAGCAAGCAACAACAAAAGAAACAAGTGTTTTGGTTATCCTAGAGTACGCACTGAAAAGTCCTTGGGATTTTGTACTTGTATGTATCTTAATGTAATATCACGTTTGGAATGATACGTCGATGTTTCTAGTCGCAAAAGTAAATTAGAAAGAACAGATGCTGTACGATCTCACCTTCTGACCAGTATGAGCCGAAACCAACGGTCTCAAGGACAGAAAACATAGCATTTACGAATCCGGCTATTCATGGGTTAGTCCACAAGACAAACAGCTCTGCTCCTACCCGGCACCCGGAGTCGAAGTTGAAAGTCGACATCAAACACGAGCTCGAAACCACCCTCCCCTTCAAACCCCCATAACAACATCCTGCACCATCGACGCCAAGCATCAGTCCCATCCATTGAAACCCACCCATACAAACATAGGGATGGGGCACAAAAGGGGTGAAAAAACGTACCCGAGCCTTCTCAAACAGCGGCTGGATGCCCGTCCAATACTCGAACTACCAGCCACGCCAAACACGTCAGCCCCTCTTCCACTACTTTCCTTCCCTTTCCTTCCCTCTCCTCTCCCCGCCACCATCCCACCACCCAGCACCACCTCGCCACCCGTCCCAGCAACGTAGCATCGTAGAGCAAACCAGAAAAAACATACCTGCCAAACCCCCTGCCCCGCCAAAACCTCCAGCCCCGGCACCGCAACCCAGCCCGCATCCAGCGCAAGCTGCATGAGCGCCGTGACGCTCGGCTTATACGCCAGCTCCAACAACGTCCTCTGCCCCTTCCCCTTGTTCGCCGTCGCCACTCCTTCACCTTCCTTACCCTTCCCCATCTCCCAGCCCCTCCCATCACCATCCCCACAAAAGACCCTACAAACAACCTCGCGCACATTCCCATCGATCGGCCGATCCGCCGGAATAGTGCCGACAGCGACGTCCGGGACGGAGCTAGCGTCCAGGGCGTTGACGTCAGCGAGCGACGCGAGGACGCGCAGGCCGTAGTTCGCGGGGAAGGAATCGACGAGGGCGGCGAGTTTGGCGGGGGAGCGGGCGACGAGGTAGATGGGGGCGTAGCCCATGGCGTGCAGGGCGTAGATGGCGGCGCGGGCGGTGCCGCCGGCGCCGACGACGAGGGCGGAGGCGGTGGCGGTGACGGCGTGGTGCGTGGGCGGGTGGGCGCCGGCGTTGAGGAGGGCGAGCGTGATGCCTTGCCAGTCGGTGTTGCGGCCGACGAGGTGCTTGCGCTTGTTGGTGTCTGTGCCGGAAGAAGAAGAATCCGGGGCGGCGGCGGCGGGGGCATCGACGGGGACGATGGTGTTGACGGCGCCGATGATCTGGGCTTCTTCGGCGATGGAGTCGAGGTGCGGCATGATGTCGAGCTTGAGCGGGATGGTGACGGAGGCGCCGCCGAAGTCGGCGCGACGGATGAGGTCGAGGACGTCGTTGGCTTGGTCGGTTTCGAAGAGTCCGTATCCGTGGGGTAGGCCGGTTTGGTGGAAGAGGGCATTGTGCAGGGCCGGGGAGCGGGAGGCCGAGATGGGCTTGCCGAAGAGGTAGAATCGCTTAGGCTCGATCTCGCCAACGAGCGCCAAACCTTTCCGGATCTCAGCTGCAGACAGCTGGCCTGGGGCGGCTTTGAACGGTAGGGCGGGGTGAGAGACGGGGGTCATGAAGGAATTGAGGATCCTGCTCAGCTGCCCTTGACGACCCATGTTGATAGCGATGACCCTGACCGCGTGTGCTTCTTCTGTCCAGGCTTTGAACTTCATCAGCGCGAAATTGTCCTCGAGGCAGGATGCCACTCCGACTAATTTGACGACGTCTCCGTACTGTAGACCTTTGTTGTAGTAAGGGATCCAGGACCCGTTGCTCCAGGATAGACGGCCGTGCGGGTCATGGTGGGAGGCAATGATTTTTGAGAAGCCTTTGTCTTCCGTGACAGCCTGGAGTAGCTCGACGGGGAATTGAAGTTCCAAATCGATAAAGTCGATGCCCATGCTTATCGCCTGCCTATACAGATCTAGAGCTTCCGCATTTGCATCATCCGGGAATCTGCCTCCTTGGGACCTTGTCCTCACCGTGAAGATTAACGGAATGGATATCACACTTCGGAGAAGTGCGACTTGTTTTGCCACGTAATCCAGTGAGGGTATGCCACCGCGGTTCTGAGGGTCCTCCAGGAGGTCTACTCGTAGCTCGATCGCGTCAGAGCCCACACTGATCTCCTTCATCAGACCGACCGCTGGGGCAATTTCAGGGATGGTTAATGACACAAAGAACGAATGTCGTTTTTGTCGAATCAAGTCAAACGCTCTACCTGACCCCGATATCTGTTTTAAGAAACGAGAAAGATCGTCCACGATCAAGGCGCGAGTCTCCGTCTCCGCATGTTGAGCGTAATACTGGTAATTACTACATTCTCGATACCAAGGTTTTCGCCTGAGCCACACGCCCTCGATCTCATCCGAATAGGCAGGTCTGGTCTTGTCAACATCCAAGAATGCCAGAACCTTTTCTATGTCTCGCTGAACAAACAGGACTGGTCCTCCAGACTTGTGGTACTTGATCAGCAGTTGACGAGCTTCGGGTATCTCAACAATGCCCCCTCCACATGCGAAAACGTGATCTCTCGGCCGCTCGGCCATCATCTTTTTCATCAGAGAGAGTTCTTCAGCTCTGAAGCCTTCCCATCCTCTTAGCTTGATAAGCTCAGGTATCGTCGTCCCGAGGGTGGATTCGAGCTCTGAATCCAGGTCAATAAATGGACGATTCATAATCCGAGCGATGTGACCTCCGGTTGTAGTTTTTCCCGCTCCTCTCATGCCGATAATGAAGATTGAACTTTGCGTGTGCGCCGAGGCATTGACATGGTTCACCTCTGCCCTTTCCAATTCCTTGCCGTCGAGTTGTACGTGGAATACTCGGTTGAGGGTGTCCCACCATCCGGGCCACGTTTTTCCCACGCACTCTCTCTCCAAGATCAGTGTTGGTTCCGGTGCCACTAATGCGAGAATACTGAAGGACATTGCAACACGATGATCGTCATAGCAGAAAACGCCGTCTTTTGGCTGTTGGAGGTCTGTGTAGGATTGCCCTCGAATCTCAATACCGTCTGAATGTTCCTGGCAGACGACTCCGAACTTGGCCAACTGATCTTTCATGGCCGCTATCCTATCGCACTCTTTGACTCGCTGGTTGGCAATGCCAACAATTCGAGTGGTACAATTTGTATCACCACCTTGTGCGACTGCAGCCAAAACAGATGCAGTAAGGAAAGCATCAGTCATTGGCTCCATATCTATTCTGGAGAGCGGCTTCAATTCTCCACATGGTGGCCCTGTGACCGTAGTAGCGTCTGATGTCTGCTCGACCACGCAGCCCATTGGTCTCAGGACGTCGATGGCGAATCTTGCATCTCCTTGAAGGGATTTGGATCCAATATTGGGAACCGTACACGTAGTACCGGTGATTGCGGCCGCCGCAAGAGGATAAGTTGCTGAGCTTGCATCGCTCTCTACCAAGTACTCGGCCGGGTTTACGTAGACGCCTTGAGGGATATGATAAGTGTGTTCTTCCGTTTCAGACCTCTGGACATCCACTCCAAAACTTCGCATCATCGCCGTCGTCATGTCGATGTATGGTTGCGAGATCGGCTTCCCTCCGACCAATCGGAGTGTTACTGGCTTTTTCGCGTAAGGGGCACACATCAGCAGCGATGAGACGTACTGAGATGACACCGTCGCTGCGAGTTGTATCTCACCACCAGAGAAACCGCCAGATGCTGCTACTTTCAAGGGCAGGCTGCCTTGGGCTTCCACGTACTCGATATCCGCGCCATTCCTCCTTAGCGAGTCCACAAGAGGTCCAATGGGCCGTTGTTTCATCCGTGCGTTTCCTGTCAGCACTGTGAAGTCTGTGGATGAGGGCTTCGCAAGTGTAGCAACGGTCGTCAGAAATCTAGAAGCAGTGCCTGCATTACCAAGATACACTCCAGCCTCGCATGCGTTCAGGTTGCCCCCTTTCCCATTTACGACCAGTATCTCACCCTCATCCTCCCACGCATACGTAGCCCCATCTAGCTTTGCCAGTGCTGTAAGCATGACCTCTGTATCATCAGAGTGTAGTAGGTTCTTGATGCGACAAGTGCCGGAGCCGAGCGCGGCAAGCACTAAAGCCCTGTTGGAGATGCTTTTTGACCCTGGCGGCGTACAGGATAATTTTGAAGATTCAGGAACGCCTGGGGAGACGAGAATGCTTGGTGAAAGGACGACCTTTATAGCGCGGTCCGCTACAACGCTGGCCTTTGGTTCGTGAGTTCGGCCGATTGCGGATAGCAAAACAATCTTCTTCTTCTGGCCATCGTTCTTTTTGTCAACGCCCATGATGGAAAGTACCCTGTCGACTGGACAGTGTTTTCCGGCGCAAAGCCTCCGGATTCGACGATCTTCCAGCGAAGTGGGCAAACCGTAGCTGGATAAACATTTGATCAACCTTGCTACTGCTCCACTTCTTAAGACACCCAGATAACGCGCCAGTTCCGCTTCTTTGACCATACCGACGGCGACACATTCACCATGGAGGATTTGAGGTGTAAGAATAGCCTCGTATGCATGCCCTATCGAGTGCCCAAAGTTCAAAAGATTCCGCAATCCTCCCTCATGGGCATCGGCGGAGACTACTTCGGCCTTAACCCTGACCGACGCGAGGACGATTTGCTTGAGCATCTCCATAACGCTTTGGAATCTGCTGCGGTTCTTACTTGGCTTAATTCGAATTGCTTGCATTATTAAGCCCGCATTGTCCTCGAGCGTTACGAAGTCTTCCTCGCTCCAGATGGCAGCGGTCTATTATATCCATGAGCTTAGACAAGCCACCAAACGAAGCACAACTTACCTTGATCACTTCCGCCATGCCATTGATGCATTCCCTTTCCGGCAAACTGTTCAGAAACTCAAGGTCAATGTAAACCCGTTCCGGCTGGTGAAAGGCGCCTATAAGATTCTTTCCCTCTGGCACATCAATTGCTGTCTTGCCTCCTATTGAAGAGTCCACCATAGCAAGCAAAGTCGTTGGTACTTGCACGAATCTCAATCTCCGCATAAACGTCGCCGCAACAAAACCAATCATATCGCCAATAACTCCTCCACCAAGTGCAATGATGATAGTGTCTCTTGTGCATCCTTGCCTGACCATCCATCTGCTCACCTCTTCCCAGGTGTCTACAGATTTCGAGGTCTCACCGGGGGGGATTTCGTGAACAAGGAGGCGAGCATCCGAAGACAGTCGTGATGCTTCATATTCAAAGCTTTTTCTGAAACCCGGAACGTACAATGGCCCAAGATTGGTATCCGTAAAAAGTACATATATGGAAGATTGGAAACTCGACAAAAGGTCTTTGGCAACAAAATTCAACCAGAGGTTATGGTCCACCACAATAGTCTCTTCTCCGAGGATCTGCACCCTAGTTGGGCCTTCCTTTTCAGCACTTCCCATGTCTTGAATTCAGTGTGCACGTCTCTGTTATCGAGCTCATGTGGAACGAATCTTTTGGAACTTTAGAAGATCTTACTTGGATCGAAAAAAGTAATATGTTATTCGGAACTTTGGGTACTTCGTACTTGCGCCCCGGGTAAATATTTATACGGAATCCGGGTTAGAGTGACTCAGCATCTACGACACGAACCTGAAGGTATGTAAGATAGGAGACTCATGGACGACTACAACGACTACTATTATCGATATCTCCGATGGTCCGTTTGTTCGTAGGCTATTAATTGTCTTGCTACATTTGAGATTGAAAACCCTACAACTCCCCTATGCCTAAGCCTGGGCGAGACAACAACTCATATCCTATGGGTACGAAATACAGTAAGGTTTCGAGATCGATCGCACGTCAGTACCTTCGATATTGAGCACCGCCACCGTTGTGTCCATAATCTGCCGGATGAGGTGGTCCTCTGTAGGCGTCGGTTCTCCGGCCGTTGTCCACGTAACCTCCGTTATACTGGCCCCCGTTCTGATATGCGTTGTGCGACTGTGACGGCGGGGTATGTTGGTAACCCTGTGGTTGGCGTGGGTACCCATACGGATTCCCTGCTGTGGGTGGCGGGGGCGGCCCTCTCAAATAGGGGTCCAAGCCAGGCGGAGGCGGTATCCAGCCAGATCCAGCGGGTGGTGGTCCTCCATAACTTCCTGGAGCGTTTACAGGGTTAAAGCCAGGCGGCAAATGCGCAGCGAATGGATTCGGACGGGGATCAGCGTAGTTGAACTGCCCACGGCCACGTCCATTCCCATGATCACTTCGTAGCGGGGCTCCTCCATAAGACCGTCCGGATCGGCTAGCTTTACCTTTGATGGCTTCGATGTCCGATCGGTCTAGTGCGGAGGACGGGAACCTCACCCCCTTCAGTAGCATAGACTTGTGTATGTGACTCGACCGTGGCATCTCATAATGTACACTGGGCGACGCTCGTCAATAAAGATCGGACATAGACAAAGAATATCCGCATACCTTATTGAGTGATCGTTCTCTAGATCCGGCATCCCACCAGTATCTATAGGAAATGTTAAAGAACTCTGTGGTAAATAATCTTCGTTCTTTTCCACCTTTCCAGCGAGTCCTTCACTGACCCTGGGATTCAGCTTAAGATGTGGCGAACCCTGTTTCTTGGAATAGAATTTCGTCGCTATGTCATCATATAGCGGATGTCGGTCCGACAGAATCAAAACGTCGCGGCCCGTCTCATTCCTGGCCGCATCCTCTGATGATAGGAGAGGATATTTCTCAGCCATAGCTTTCAGTAGACGTTTCTCATCTATGAATGGAAGAAGTGCAACGCCCTGCCAAGCGAATTTCTTTCCGTTCAGGTCGATTGGGAAGTCCTCCGGATAAAAGTCGTGAATATCACTTTCTTCGTCAGTCATCAAGGTTCGGAAAGCTTCGGGTATGGCATGATTCGAAGCAGCAGGAAGAACACCCATTAGTTGTTCAAAGGGCTTGAACGGGATGCCTTTATCAAATGTGAGAGTCATCTTGGCCAAATCCACGAAATCGGCTGCGAATGGTGCGTAGTGATAGGGATAGTACCAAGTCCAGGATGGGCATCCTTGAAAGTAGTACAGCAAAACCCACGCGAGGCCTTCAACATACGCTTTTGCAACCTTGTTACGGAAAGCAATGTCTTTCGGATCAACATGAAATTTGTGCTCGTAATACCTATCAGCGTATCCCTCTTCCCACAGGCGAACATTATCTGGAGGTGGCTCATCGGTGTCGATTTGCGGCGTGCTTGGAGTGTCCGGACTGTTGCGGCCAGGCGTACCACTGTCATCCTCCTCTATCAGCTCAGCCTTACGCTTGCCCAATGCTGAAGCAGGAGCCTGGGGATCATCGGGATTCGACAATGGCTTTGCATCTATGTCGACCTGGGTTTCTGCATCTGCTGATTGAGTAGAATCTTGACTCGTATCCGGTCCGTTGGTGTTGCCACCGAGAAGACGACTTTTTAACGCTGCTGCAGCACTCTTATTGGCAAGATTAGCTTTGTAGATTGCCCCTCGGTTCACAGCCATGTCGTGAGTCATGGTCCGCACTTCTTTAGAGATTTGGCCCTTCCCGGGTGCGAAAAGAGGAAGATCAGGCGGTGGGTTGTTCGAATTAGAAACTGGGTTCCCGCTTGTACTGTTATTAGTTGGTGTAGAATAATCAGGCGATCTGCGACGTCCTCCACTTCCACCATTGTTTGCACCGACATAAGACTGGCTGTTGTTGCGGTTCTGCTCCCCAAGTTTCCGGCGTTTAGCGTTAGCGTCCCTCCGTTCCTCTGCCTGTCGGCGGCGGCGAAAGATGGCATCTTCTTGCTTAGCCAGACCGTCGAGAATAAATTGAGCTCTTTCCAGGTCTACGTGCCCATCCTTAGTGAGATAGCCACCCATTGATGGAATGTTATCGCGCCAGATCGCAATCAAAGTGTCAACTCCGTTATCTCTGATATCCAGACTTGGCAAATGAGGGAGAAAGTCGTTTCCGACAAAGAACCACATGAACACCCAGTCGTCAATGGCCCTCTCAAGGTCGAATCGAAACGGTTGCTGTGGCACATATAACTCCGCTTCGAGATATTCCCGTAGGACGGACACATGTAGCCAAATAAAGGGCTTCAAAGGGGCAGCGTTGTCCTTCTCGTCAAATTGGCCATTCTTTTGTTTCGCTTCTCCCTTACACTCCTCCGCCTTATGGCCCTTTTGGCCACATATACGACACGTACGCGGCCTTGAATCTTGCGCGAAGACATCCTCCCGTAGCACGCGAAAGTGTGGTTCGTGTGTAGCAAGACCAAGCATGATGAGATCAGCATCCTGTAATAACCTGTCAGCGTTCAGATCCTCATGCGGACCGGTCAATATATACCAGGCCATAGACTACATGTCTAGTATTAGGATCATGCTCTGGAGACGATCTCTGGGATCTTATGAACTCCATGACCTTATGCTCGCCTTCGCCAGGCACTGTGGCATCAGAAATGATCACCTTGATCTGCTTGATAATTAGTGGTTATCAACAATCAAAGTCCCAATCACGCCTACCTTCTCCCAACCCGGATCAGTGTTGAGTTTGTACGCTGTCCAATATCGGAGACATGCAGCGAGAATGTCCATGAAGGGCGTACCTGGCGTGATAGCGTTACTATCCCAAGTTTTCTTGCCCATAACCGAGGTCGCGCTCTCGCTGAGTACACCGTTGTTCTTAGACTTGAGCATTTTGAGGAACTCCTGATTGTCTTCGTCTTTCTCTTTGGCCTCTTGAGCGGATCGAAAGCGCCGAGAGCGCTGTTGGTTCATCTTCGCTCTTGGTGCGACGCCATCTAAAATGCCTGGGGTCAGCAGATTGCGGACCCTCCACGACTGGTATGAGAAGAAACGGCCCCCCCTTTCTGCGACCCTTAGATCTATGGAATAGCTAGCCTTCCAGAGGAAGGCACGCATCCAGTTGCAAGACATACCAACAGCGATCATCAACAATTTCCGCGGCCGGACCATATTTACCACCCTATCCGTATACTTAAAAACTTCCAACATCATCTCTTCTTCCGTTGCTGGCGGAGGCCTATCTTCTGGATGCGAGCAGGGGTGTACGATGCCATTCATGTCCAGGTAGAGGTTATCCATCTCTTCGCCATTAGGATTCGGAGCAGTTGTGTCCACCGGGACCTCTTGGCCATCAACCTCGGAAGGCTGCGACTCGATGACCGGTGATATTATCTTCGGATACTTTTGTGCAAGCCACCGGAACCCTTGGGGGATCCCCATTCTAGCGATGTAATCCTTATGAGGATGCTGAAAGGAGTGAGGTTATTGCACGTTGTTGACAAAGAGGCGTCGACTCGAAAGGTAGTGACTTGTGTTTGCGCAATCAAACCATAATATGTGATAAAGGTCCAGGTTTTGACTTGGAAGAGTGTCCCGAGCCGTCGATGCAGACTCGAATCCGGGGGGAGTCGTAGGGTAGGTTCTGTTAATGTTTCAATGGATTTGCGCAGGGCGAAGGTTGC
>JAABVA010004175.1_pt1 | contig 13452 bp, 7 predicted proteins | sample 5560331 | NCBI WGS metagenome assembly JAABVA01 (sample SAMN12812661, study PRJNA571458) | rock metagenome | isolation source: Antarctica rocks | place: Antarctica: Victoria Land, Mt New Zealand sud | collected 2016-01-07 | reverse complement strand
TTCGAGTTGGCGGCCACCAGGCTGCGGGCCGCGTCGACGATGTGCCGGGCGGAGATGCCGGCGGCATCCAGCAGCTGCGCGGGGGTGCCGGAGGTGGGCAGCCCGGACACCGCGAGGTGCGCGAGCTGCAACGCCGGGACCGCGGCGTCGGTGAGGGCTTCGAGAACGGCGGAACCGATGCCGCCCTCGGGGTAGTGGTCCTCGACCACGACCAGGCGGCCCCCGGTCTCCCGGCAGGCCGCGATGAGGGTGTCGCGGTCGATCGGCTTGACCGAGTAGACGTCGATCACCCGGGCCGCGATCCCGGCGCCGGCGAGCTCGTCGGCGGCAGCCAGGCACTCGTGCAGCGTCACCCCGGCCCCGATCAGCGCTACCTGGTCGCGGGGGCCGGCGCGGTGGACCTTCGAGCCGCCGATCGGGAATGCCTCGCCCGGCCCGTAGAGCACCGGGTAGGCGCCGCGGGTGGTGCGCAGGTACACGATGCCCGGGGTGTCGGCCAGCGTCGCGACCAACGACACGGTGGCGGTGGCATCGGCGGGATAGAGCAGCACCGACCCGTGCACCGCGCGTAACGCAGCCAGGTCCTCCAGCGCCATCTGCGACGGCCCGTCCTCGCCGATCTTCACCCCGGCGTGCGACCCGACCAGCCGGATGTTCACCTGCGAGATCCCGGCTATCCGGATGAAATCGAACGCGCGGGAGAAGAACACCGCGAACGTGCACGCGAACGGGATGTAGCCGCGCACGGCTAGCCCGACCGCGGTCGCCACCAGCTGCTGCTCGGCGATGAACATCTCGAAGTACCGCTCCGGGCAGACAGCCTGGAAGTCCTCGGCGTGGGTGGAGTTGCCCACCTCGCCGTCCACCACCACCACCTCCGGCCGCGCGGCCAGCGCCGCGATCGCGGCGCCGAACGCGACCCGGGTCGCGACCTGCTCGCCGAGCTCGTAGGCGGGCAGGGTGAGGGCGGCAGAGGGGTCGGCGGTGATGGCCGGAGTCCCGGGCAGCGGCGGCTCGCGTGTGGTGATGTGCAGGTCGGTGCGACCGCCCAGGGCTGCGACGGCGCGCTCGGCCATGTCGGGGGGCAGGGCCTTGCCGTGCCAGCCGTTGCGGTCCTCCAGCTCGGGCACGCCCTTGGCCTTGACGGTGCGGGCCAGCAGCACCGTGGGCTGGTCCGGGTTCTCGCGGGCCTGCGACAGTGCCTCGTCGACGGCGGCGGGGTCGTGGCCGTCGATGACCAGCGGGCGGGCACCGAACGCGGCCACCCGGGCGGCGTAGCGATCGAGGTCCCATTCCAGCTCGGTGGGACCGCGCGGCCGCGGTGGTGAACCACGCGTTCTGGAGCGTGGACCGCAATCGCACGAACATGGAGGTTTCCTGTTCTTCCGCTCGGGGGCGGGTGTCAGTAGGCGGCGGGGACGGACTTGTAGCCGGCCTTGGCCATGACGGCGACGAGCTCGTCGACACCGATCACGGCCGGGTCGTGGTCGATCTCGATCCGGGCCGAGGAGTAGTGCACCTTCACCGCGGTGACGCCTCTGACACGGCCGACCTTCTTCTCGATCTTCGATACGCAGGAGGGGCAGGAGAAGCCCTCTGCTCGCAGGATCGTGTGCATGGTGGAGACATCGGTGGCGCTCATCGGAACCTCTCTCAGGTGCTGGTGGTCGGGTCGAGGTGGTAGGCCTCGACGGCGGCGTCCCGCACCGAGGCGTCGAGCTCGTCGCGGGTGATCAGCTGCTCCAGTACCCGCAGCACGATCGAGGGGGCGTCGATCCCGAAGTGGCGGCGCAGCGCAGCGCGGGTGTCGGAGTGGCCGAACCCGTCGGTGCCCAGCGAGGTCCAGTCGCCGGGCACGAACGGCGCGATCTGGTCGGGCACCGCCCGCATCCAGTCCGAGACCGCGACCACCGGGCCGGGCTCGTCGTGCAGGTACCGGGTGACATAGGCGGTTCGGCGGGGCTGCCGGGGGTGGTTGCGGTTCCATTCGTCGACGGCGAGGGCGTTGCGGCGCAGCTCGGTCCAGGAGGTCACCGACCACACGTCGGCGTGCACCCCCCAGTCCTCGTGCAGTAGCCGTTGGGCCTCCAGTGCCCATCCGACGGCGATGCCCGAGGCCAGCACCTGCGCCCGCGGTCCGGGCCCCGGATTGGCGGGGGAGTAGCGGTGCATCCCGGCGAGGATGCCTTCGACGTCGGTGTCGTCGGGTTCGGCGGGCTGGATGATCGGTTCGTTGTAGAGGGTGAGGTAGTAGTAGACGTTCGGGTCTTCGCCCGGCTGGGGCTCCCCGTACATCCGGCGCAGCCCGTCACGCACGATGTGGCCGAGCTCGAAGCCGTAGGCGGCGTCGTAGGCCACGCACGCCGGGTTGGTGGAGGCCAGCAGCAGCGAGTGGCCGTCCTGGTGTTGCAGGCCTTCCCCGTTGAGGGTGGTCCGCCCGGCGGTGGCGCCGAGCAGGAACCCGCGGGTCATCTGGTCCGCAGCGGCCCACAGCCCGTCGCCGGTGCGCTGGAAGCCGAACATCCCGTAGAAGATGTAGACCGGGATCATTGGCTCGCCGTGGGTGGCGTAGGAGGTGCCCGCGGCGGTGAACGACGCCACCGACCCGGCCTCGGTGATGCCCTCGTGCAACAGCATGCCGTGGGCGTCTTCCTGGTAGGACAGCATCAGCTCGCGGTCCACCGACAGGTAGTGCTGTCCGTGCGGGTTGTAGATCTTCTTCGTGGGGAACAGGGCGTCGAGCCCGAACGTGCGTGCCTCGTCGGGGATGACCGGCACGAACCGGTGGCCGATCTCGGGGTCCTTGATCAGGTCCTTCAGCAGCCGCACGAACGCCATGGTCGTGGCGACCTGCTGGCGGCCCGATCCGCGCCGCGCGATCGTGTAGGCGGGGTCGCCGGGTAGCACCAGCGGCGCGCTGCGGACCTGGCGCTGTGGCAGGTAGCCGCCCAGGGCACGGCGGCGCTCGTGCAGGTAGTCCAGCTCGGCGGACCCTTCGGGTGGCCGATAGTAGGGCGGCAGGGTCTCGTCGAGCGCGTCGTCGGGGATGGGCAGGAACAGCCGGTCGCGGAAGCCCAGCAGGTCGGCGCGGGTCAGCTTCTTCATCTGGTGGGTGGAGTTGCGGCCCTCGAAGTGCGACCCGAGCGTCCAGCCCTTGACGGTCTTGGCCAGGATCACCGTGGGTTGTCCGGTGTGCTGGGTTGCCGCGGTGTAGGCGGCGTAGAGCTTGCGGTAGTCGTGCCCGCCGCGTTTGAGGCCCCAGACCTGCTCGTCGGAGAGGTGGGCGACCATCGCCGCGGTGCGGGGGTCGCGGCCGAAGAAATGCTCGCGCACGAACGCACCGGACTCGGCCTTGTAGGTCTGGTAGTCCCCGTCCGGGGTGGTGTTCATCAACGCGACCAGGGCGCCGTCGGTGTCGGCGGCGAGCAGCGGGTCCCACTCCCGGCCCCAGATCACCTTGATGACGTTCCAGCCCGCGCCCCGAAAGTAGGCCTCCAGCTCCTGGATGATGTTGCCATTGCCGCGGACTGGGCCGTCGAGACGCTGCAGGTTGCAGTTGACGACGAAGGTGAGGTTGTCCAGCTCCTCCCGGGCGGCCACGCCGATGGCACCCAGCGACTCTGGCTCGTCCATCTCCCCGTCGCCCAGGAACGCCCACACCCGCTGACCGCTGGTGTCGGCGATACCCCGGGCGTGCAGGTAACGGTTGAACCGCGCCTGGTAGATCGCGTTGAGCGGGCCGAGGCCCATCGACACGGTCGGGAACTCCCAGAAGTCGGGCATCAACCGGGGATGGGGGTAGGACGGCAGCCCGGCACCGGGGCCGGCGTGGGAGAACTCCTGACGGAAACCGTCGAGCTGCTGCTCGGACAGCCGGCCCTCCATGAACGCGCGGGCGTAGATGCCCGGCGACGCGTGGCCCTGGTAGAAGATCTGGTCGCCGCCGCCGTCGGCGTCGTGACCGCGGAAGAAGTGGTTGAACCCCACCTCGTAGAGGGCCGCGGCCGAGGCGTAGGTGGAGATGTGCCCGCCGACGCCGACCCCGGGGCGCTGCGCCCGGTGCACCATCATCGCGGCGTTCCACCGGTTGTAGGCGCGCAAGCGCAGCTCGATGTGCTCGTCGCCCGGGAACGTCGGCTCGGACGCCGTCGGGATCGTGTTGATGTAGTCGGTGCCGTGCAGGCCCGGTACGCCGACGTGGCGCACCCGGGCCTGTTCCAGCACCCGCAGCAGCAGGGAGCGGGCCCGGGGGCGGCCGGCGTGATCCACCACCGCATCGAGGGACTCCACCCACTCCTGGGTCTCCGCCGTGTCCACGTCGGGCACCTGGCTGGGCAACCCGTCGGTGATCACGAGGCGCTGCTCTGCTTCCGAGGTCATGGCGTCCAGGTCCAGTCGCGTACTTCGGGCATGTCGTGGAGGTGGTCGCGGACGTAGTCGTGGTGGCGGGCGAGCATGGTGTGACAGTGCTCGGCCAGCGCCGTCCCGTGCTCGGGGGCGCGCCCGGAGCGGCGCAGCGCCTCCAGGACGAGGTGGTAGCGGCTCATCCGGTTGAGTACGACCATGTCGAACGGGGTGGTGGTGGTGCCCTGCTCGATGAACCCGCGGACGTGGAAGCGGCCGGGGTCGGTGCGCCCGTGTAGCAGTTCGTGCACCGCGCGGGGGTAGCCGTGGAAGGCGAACACGACGTCGGTGCCGGTGGTGAACAGCCCGTCGAACTTCTCGTCGCTGAACCCGTGCGGATGGTCGTTCGCCGGGAGCAGGGCCATCAGGTCGACCACGTTGACCACCCGCACCCGCAGGTACGGGACGTGCTCGCGCAGCAGCCGGGCCGCGGCCAGCGTCTCCAGCGTGGGCACATCCCCAGCGCAGGCCAGCACGACGTCGGGCTCGTCGACGCGGCCGGGAATGTCGGTCTCGGTGCCGGCCCAGTCCCACACCGACGCCCCGGCGGCGCAGTGCGCGTTCGCTTCATCCAGGGTGAGGTACTGCAGGTGCGGCTGCTTGTCGACCACGATCAGGTTGACGTGGTCGCGGCTGCGCAGGCAGTGGTCGACGATCGACAGGGTGGTGTTGGCGTCCGGGGGCAGCCAGATCCGCACCACGCCCGGCGCCAGCGGGATCGCGGTGTCGATCAGGCCCGGCCCCTGGTGGGAGAAGCCGTTGTGGTCGTTGCGCCAGCACGTCGAGGTGAGCAGCACGTTCAGCGACGACACCGGTGCCCGCCACGGCAGGTCGGCGGCGTGCTGCAGCCACTTGGTGTGCTGGATCAGCATCGACGCCGACACCATCGCGAACGCCTCGTAGGTGGCGTAGAGGCCGTGCCGGCCCGAGAGCAGGTAGCCCTCCAGCCAGCCCTCGCACAGGTGCTCGGAGAGCACCTCCATCACCCGGCCCTGCGGTGAGAGGTGCTCGTCGGTGGCCAGCACCGGGGCCTGCAGGCACCGGTCGGTGGCCTCGAACACGGCGCCGAGCCGGTTGCTGTTCGTCTCGTCCGGGCAGAACAGCCGGAACTCCCCACCGCCGTCGTCGGCGCGGGTGGTGGCGGTGTAGACGTCGCGCAGCATTTCTCCGAGCGGGCGGGTCGTCTCGTACTGCCGCACGCCGGGGGCGTCGATCTGCAGGGCGTAGCGCTGCAGGTCCGGGAGGTCCAGCGGGCGCAGCAGCCGCCCGCCGTTGGCGTAGGGGGACGCCGACATCCGCTTGTCCCCGACCGGGGCGAGCGCCGCCAGCTCCACCACCAGCCGCCCATCGTCGTCGAAGGCGGTGTGCGGGGAATAGGAACGCAGCCACTTCTCCAGCCGCGCCAAATGCTCGGGGTTCTCCCGCACCCCCGAGAGCGGAACCTGGTGTGCGCGGGCGGTTCCCTCGATCTGGACGCCATCGACGACGTCCGGGCCGGTCCAGCCCTTCGGGGTGCGCAGGATGATCGCCGGCCAGCACGCCGGCACGCGCGCCGTGGTACCTCCGGCGCGGGCCTCCTGCTGGGTGCGCCGGATCTGTGCGTGCGCACCGGTCAGCGCAGCGTGCAGGTCGGTGAATACCGTGGCCGGGTCGTCGCCGGCCACGATGACCGGATCCCAGCCCTGCGCGGCGAGCAGCCCGATCACGTCGGCGTCGGTGGCCCGGCCGAGCACCGTGGGCCCGGAGATCTTGTAGCCGTTGAGGTGCAGGATGGGCAGCACCGCGCCGTCGCGGCGGGCGTTGAGGAACGCGGGGATCTTCCACGACCCGGCCAGCGGTCCCGTCTCGGCCTCGCCGTCGCCCACGACGCAGGCCACCAGCAGCTCCGGGTGGTCGAACGCGGCACCGGCGGCGTGGGCGAGGGAGTAGCCCAGCTCGCCGCCCTCGTGGATGCTGCCCGGGGTCTGGACGCTGACGTGGCTGGGCACCCCGCCCGGGGTGGAGAACTGGCGCACCAGCGCAGCGAGACCCTCGTGGTCGGCCGACACGCGGGGGTAGATCTCGCTGTACGTGCCCTCCAGGTAGGAGTTGGCCAGCAGCGCCGGCCCGCCGTGGCCCGGGCCGGTGACGTAAATGGCGTCGGTTCCGGTGTCGCGGATGAGCCGGTTGAGCAGCGTGTAGATCGACAGGCCCGGGCTGGTACCCCAGTGCCCGAGCAGCCGCGGCTTGATGTCGTCGACGGTGAGAGGTTGGCGCAGCAGCGGGTTGGATTTCAGGTAGATCTGCGCGACGGTCAGATAGTTCGCCGCCGCCCACCACCGCAGGTCCAGCCGGCGGTCGCGCTCGGCGTAGGTCCGTTCCACGGTCACAGCGGTCATGGTCATTGCCCTCCCAAGAGGGGGTCAGACGAACACATTCAGCACCAGCGCTCCGATCAGGCCGACCACCGAGATGATCGTCTCCATCACCGACCAGCTGGCCAGGGTCTGGCCGACGGTCATCCCGAAGTACTCCTTCACCAGCCAGAAGCCGGCGTCGTTGACGTGGGAGAAGAACAGCGACCCGGCCCCGACCGCGAGCGCCAGCAGCGCCACCTGCGGCGGGGCCAGCCCGGCGGCCAGTGGCACCACGATCCCCGCGGCTGTGATGGTGGCGACGGTCGCCGAGCCGGTGGCCAGCCGGATCCCGACGGCGATCAGCCAGCCCAGCACCAGCACCGGGAAGTTCGAGCCGTTTGCGATGCCGGCCACCAGGTCACCGACGCCGGCGTCGACCAGGGTCTGCTTGAAGCCGCCACCGGCCGCGACGATCAGCAGGATCCCGGCGATCGGCCCGAGCGCGCCACCCACCGAGGCGGAGATCTTCGCGCGCGGGAACCCGGCCGCGACGCCGAGGGTGAACATGGCCACCACCACGCCGATGAGCAACGCCACAACCGGGGTGCCCAGGATGTCAAGCACCGAGCGGGTCCCGTTGCCCGTGGCCAGCGTCAGCTCGCCGATGGCGCGGGCCAGCATCAGCACCACCGGCAGCGCGATCGTCGCCACGGTGGGCACCAGACGGGGACTCCTCGTGGCCGTGGTGCTCTCGTCCACCCCGCTCGTGGTGGAACTAACGCCACCCGGGCCGTTCCGCACTCCGGCATCGTCCGCGGTCGCATCGCCCGACCCGATCGACGACCCGGAGCCCAACACGCCGCCGGTGGCGGTCACGGCCATCGCCGGCCGGCGGGTCGGGGCCAGCGCCATCGGGGTCGCCACGTGCACGTAGCGGCTGATCACCATGGCGAACAGCGGCCCGGCGATGACCACCGCGGGCACGGCAATGATCAGCCCGAACAGCAGGGTGAGGCCCAGATCGGCGTGCAGCAACGCGATGGCCACCAGCGGGCCGGGGTGTGGCGGGACCAGACCGTGCAGCACCGACAGCCCGGCCAGGGCGGGCAGCCCGACCTTCAGCAGCGGCAGGGCACTGCGCTCGGCCACCAGCAGCACGATTGGCACCAGCAGCACCACGCCGATCTCGAAGAACAACGGCAGCCCGATCAGCGCCGCGACCCCCATCATCGCCCAGGGCAGCGCGGTACGGGAGACGCGTCCGACCACCGAGTTGACGAACAGATCGGCCCCGCCGGAGTCGGCCAGCAGGCCGCCGATCATCGCGCCCAGCGCGATCAGCAACCCGACGCTGCCCACCGTGGACCCGACGCCGTTGGTGAAGCTGTCGACGGTGTTGGACAAGCCGAACCCGGCGACGGCGCCCAGCACCGCCGAGCCGATGATCAGAGCCAGGAAGGGATGGACCTTCAGCCAGGTGATCAACACGATGACGGCGCCGATGCCAAGCACGGCGGCGATCGTGAGCTGCGTGTGGTTGGCGACCGGCGGGGCCGCGGTGAGCACGGAGCCGGCCGCGACCGCGGCGTTCATCGGGCCGCTCCCCGTGGCGTGGCGGCGGGGAGCGGTAGAGCGACGCCGGGTGGGTGAGCGCGCAGCGCCTCGAGCACCTCCGCGGCGACGTCGGTCGGCGGGACGTCACCGGACACGGTACTGCCCGGCTCGTCAGCCCCCAGCGGCTCCAGCGTGGCCAGCTGGCTCTCCAGCAGCGACGCGGGCATGTAGTGACCCTGGCGGTGCTGCAACCGGTCGGCCAGGACCGTGGAGGGCACCGTGAGGTGCACGAACCAGACGGAGTCGTGACCGGCGCGCAGCAGGTCACGATAGGAGCGCTTCAGCGCCGAACAGGTGACCACCGCGCTGGTGCCCGCCTGCTCGTGCTCGCCGATCCAGGTCGCGATCGCCCGCAGCCACGGCCACCGGTCGTCATCATCGAGGGGGTGCCCGGCGCGCATCTTCTCCACGTTGGCGCTCGGATGGAACTCGTCGCCCTCGGCGAACACCCACCCCAACCGGGCAACCAGTTCATCGGCGACAGTGGTCTTCCCGCAGCCGGACACGCCCATGACGATCAACGTGCGCGGCCAGGCGGTGGAAACGGACTGACGTTCCGGGCTGTCCGTCATCGCTTACCTCCCCGAAATCGATGCCGACATGTTAGTCGCCCGGAGTCCCGAGGCGGGTCTGAGGTGGTGGCGAAGCTTGCGCCAGCACAACTATCGCCTTCAGAGTAGGCGGCCCAGCGCACGACGCAACCTGCGCGGAAGTGAATCCCTGGGCCCCTCACCTACGTGCCAGGGTGAGTTGATTCACCAGGTGTTTGGGTGGCCGAGCAGGACCAGAAGCACCAGATCCAGCGGCTGCGGAAGAAGGTCTGGGGAGAGGACCGACTGTGGTCACGGTGAGACGACGGAACACCAGGATCACCAGGGTGATGACCTCGGCCCAGAACGCGAGCATCAGCAGCGCCACGACGTCGCCGCCCCCCTGGCCCTGATCACCGGTTTGGGCATGTCACCGGCGTTGTCGACCCGGTTCCGGCCGATCAGCAAGGTGTTCAGCATCCAGCTGGCCCGTTCCCTGCACTTCCTGGTGCTGTGCTACTTCCTGGTCTTCATCGTCATCCACGTCGCGGTGGTGTTCACCACCGGAATGTTGCGTAACCTCAACTACATCTTTTTCGCCAGCGACTCCGGCGACTGGGTCGGCTTCGGGATCTTCGCGGCCGCGATGGTCGTGTGCACCATCGGCTGGGTGGCGGCTACCCCGTTCACCCTGCGCCACCCCCGGGTGGTGCAACGCGTCGGGTATGCCCTGATCGGCCCGGTCCAGCGGCTGTTCGAGCACGTGGACGCCAAGCCGGGTGAGTACACCGAGAAAGACATCTCCCCCTACTTCTGGCACAACGGTCAGTACCCCGACTCCGCGGAGTACACGGCGTTGTTCGAGGCCAACTTCGCCGACTACCGGCTGCGGATCAACGGCCTGGTCGAGCACCCGGTCGAGCTGGACCTGGTCCAGCTCCGCGCCATGGACCACCACGAGCAGATCACCCAGCACTTCTGCATCCAAGGCTGGTCGGGCATCGCCAAGTGGGGTGGGGTGTCGATGCAGACCATCCTGGACCTGGTCCAACCCAAGCCTGAGGCGAAATGGGTGGTGTTCTACTCCCTGGGCGACGGGCCGGACAAGGGCATCTACTACGACGCCCACCCGATCGAGCAGATGAGCTACCACCTCACCATGCTGGCCTACGACATGAACGACGAACCGCTGTCCTTCGGGCACGGTGCCCCGCTGCGGCTGCGCAACGAGATCCAGCTCGGCTTCAAACTGGTCAAGTGGATCAAGGGGGTGGAGTTCGTGGCGGACTTCTCGCAGGTCGGCGGCGGGCACGGCGGCTACAACGAGGACCACGAGTTCTTCGGCTACCGCCAATCCATCTAGCCGTCAGGGGCAGCAGTGATGAGCGACAACGGTTTCGGTGCACGCAGCACGCTGACGGTGGGCGAGGAGACCTACGGCATCTACCGGTTGGACGCGATCGCCGGCACCGCACGGCTGCCCTACAGCCTGAAGGTGCTGCTGGAGAACCTGCTGCGCAACGAGGACGGGCACCTGGTCACCACCGACCAGATCGAGGCCCTCGCGGGGTGGAAACCGCAGGAGGTCAGCAACACCGAGATCCAATTCGCGCCGGCGCGGGTGCTGATGCAGGACTTCACCGGAGTGCCCTGTGTGGTGGACCTGGTGGCGATGCGGGACGCGATGACCGCCCTCGGGGGTGATCCCGGCACGATCAACCCGCTGATCCCGACGGAGCTGGTCATCGACCACTCGGTGATCGCGGATGTCTTCGCCCGACCCGATGCCTACCGCGTCAACGCCGACCTGGAGTTCTCCCGCAACAAAGAGCGTTACCAGCTGCTGCGGTGGGCCCAGCAGGCCTTCGACGACTTCCAGGTCGTCCCGCCCGATACCGGCATCTGCCACCAGGTCAACCTCGAATACCTGGCCCGGGTGGTGTTCACCCGGGCGACTTCGGAGGGCTTACTGGCCTACCCGGATACCCTGGTCGGCACCGACTCGCACACCCCGATGGTCAACGGCCTCGGGGTGCTCGGCTGGGGGGTCGGCGGAATCGAGGCGGAGGCGGCGATGCTCGGGCAGCCGATGAGCATGCTCATCCCCCAGGTGCTCGGCTTCAAGCTCACCGGGTCCCTCCCGGAGGGCACCACCGCCACCGACCTGGTCCTGACCATCGCCGAGCTGCTCCGCAAGACCGGTGTCGTCGGCAAGTTCGTGGAGTTCTACGGCCCGGGTGTGGCCAACGTGCCGCTGGCCAACCGCGCCACCATCGGCAACATGAGTCCCGAATACGGTTCGACCTGCGCGATCTTCCCCGTCGACGGCGAGACCTTGAACTACTTGCGCCTGACGGGGCGCCCCGAGCAGCAGATCCGGCTGGTAGAGGCCTACGCCACCGAACAGGGCATGTGGCACGACCCCGAGCACGAACCGACCTACAGCCAGGCCGTCGAGCTGGACCTGGCCACGGTCGCACCCTCCATCGCCGGACCCAAACGCCCCCAAGACCGCATCCCGCTGGCGGTCGCCCCGCACGCCGTCGGCTCCCTGCTGGCCGGCAACCCCCAATCGGTCGCACTGCAAGCCGGGCTGGACGAGGCCGGCGCCGAGTCGTTCCCCGCCAGCGACCCCATCGCCATCGACCACGACCGCGACGCCGACGGGCCCACGGCCCCCTGCCGGTGCGGCGGGCAGCACGACTGGCCCTCCAATCCCGTCGCGGTGCAACTCGATGACGGGGCCCAGGCCGACGTGGATCACGGGCACGTCGTCATCGCGGCCATCACCTCCTGCACCAACACCTCCAACCCGACGGTGATGATCGGCGCCGCCCTGCTCGCCAAGAAGGCCGTCGAAGCAGGACTGAGCAGCAAGCCCTGGGTGAAGACCTCGCTGGCCCCCGGCTCACGGGTCGTCACCGACTACTACGACCGCGCCGGGCTAACCCCCTACCTGAACAAGCTCGGCTTCGGCCTCGTCGGCTACGGCTGCACCACCTGCATCGGCAACTCCGGCCCGCTCATCCCCCAGATCAGCGCCGCCGCCACCGGCCACGACCTGACCGTCTGCTCGATTCTGTCCGGCAACCGCAACTTCGAGGGCCGCATCCACCCCGAGGTCAAGATGAACTTCCTGACCTCCCCGCCGCTGGTCATCGCCTACGCCCTGGCCGGCACCATGCTCGCCGACATCCTCCGCGACCCCCTCGGCCACCGCGCCGACGGCACCCCGGTGTACCTGCGCGACATCTGGCCGAGCACCCAGGAGATCCAAGCCGTGATCGAGGAATGCGTGCGTTCGGAGATGTACACCCGCGACTACGCCGACGTGTTCGCCGGCGACGAGCACTGGCGCAGCCTCGACGTCGCGGCCGGGCAGATCTTCGACTGGGACGACGCCTCGACTTATGTGCGCCGCCCCCCGTACTTCGACGGCATGCAACGCGAGCCCGCTCCCATCGCCGACATCACCGGTGCCCGGGTGCTCGCCGTCCTCGGGGACTCGGTGACCACCGACCACATCTCCCCCGCCGGTGCCATCAAGGCCGACTCCCCGGCCGGGACCTACCTCCAAGAGCACGGGATCGTGCCGAAAGACTTCAACTCCTACGGGTCCCGCCGCGGCAACCACGACGTGATGATCCGCGGCACCTTCGCCAACGTCCGGCTACGCAACCAGCTCGCGCCCGGTACGGAAGGCGGGGTCACCCGCCACCTGCCCGACGGGCAGACCATGCCCATCTTCGCCGCCGCCACCCGCTACGCCGCCGAGAATGTGCCGCTGGTCATCCTCGCCGGAGCCGAGTACGGGTCCGGCTCCTCGCGCGACTGGGCCGCCAAAGGCACCCTGCTGCTCGGCGTCAAGGCGGTCCTCGCGACCTCGTTCGAACGGATCCACCGCTCCAACCTCATCGGCATGGGCGTACTCCCCCTGCAATTCGCTGCCGCGGACTCCATCGAGAGTCTGGGGTTGACCGGCGAAGAGGTGTACGCGATCACCGGGCTCACCGCGAACGGCCAGACCGGGCCCCTACCAACGGAGGTCACCGTCCGGGCCACCACCGGTGACGGCACCACCCAGGAATTCAGCACAACGGTGCGCATCGACACCCCCGCCGAGGCCGCCTACTACCGCCACGGCGGCATCCTGCAATACGTGCTGCGGCAATTGCTCGAGAAGTAGACACAGCAGCCGGGCGGCGCACAGAGCGCCCCGCCGCCGCCGCCGCTCGCGGCAACGGCAAACCGTCGGGGCGGTGCACCCCGGGGGCTCACGGGACGGGCTGGACTAGCGGGAGCGGGCGTCGCTGCCACTGACCTCGTGGGGCTCGAGCACGTTGGTGAGCTTCTCCGAGGGAGCCGCGGCGCCGTGGCTCCCTCGGGTGTGGGCCTCGAGACGCATGCGCTCGACCATGTGCGGGTAGTGCAGCTCGAACGTCGGGCGTTCGGAGCGGATGCGGGGCAGCTCCACGAAGTTGTGCCGTGGGGGTGGGCAGCTGGTGGCCCACTCCAGGGAGTTGCCGTAGCCCCACGGGTCGTCCACCGTCACGACCTCGCCGTACCGG
>JAABVA010004174.1_pt1 | contig 13453 bp, 16 predicted proteins | sample 5560331 | NCBI WGS metagenome assembly JAABVA01 (sample SAMN12812661, study PRJNA571458) | rock metagenome | isolation source: Antarctica rocks | place: Antarctica: Victoria Land, Mt New Zealand sud | collected 2016-01-07 | reverse complement strand
TCATCCGCAGCCATGTCCCGCCGGTGGCCGCGCCCCGATCACACGCGGTGCTGATTGGATGCCGCACCCGCACAGCCGCACTCCCCTCACGCAAACCATAGCTTCGTTCTCTCCGACAGACTGCTAGTCCTAATACGGTATAATTAGCCGCGAATGCACGCGTCTATGACTGGTTATTTACGTCTATTCGCGTGCAGGTGCGGCTAATTCTCGTTGGCGCCTGTATCACCGGTCGCGAGCCGCACGAATACGTCGGCGGTGCGTTCCCCCGGAAATCGCTGCGACGAGCGACGCCCGCGAATTTTTTCGGCGGCCGGCCGGTAGACCGTAGCCTCCCACCGGAGCGCCGCGTCGTGCAGGTCGCTCAGCCCATGCGCCGCCGCGTACGCGCGGATCATATCCTCCAGCCGCCGGTAGTGGCCCGGCGTCATCGCCCCGATCCGGCGTAGTCCGGTTGCTCGCTCGAAGGCGCGCCGCTCAGCGGTCAGCCGCTGCGCTGGCGCGTCGCCCAGCGGCACGAACTCGGTGACCTCCGCCTCGATCTCCAACTGGCCCAACTGTAAGGCGGCGGCGACGCGATGATTGCCGTCCAGGACGTAGTACCCGTAGCCCAACTTGTAGAGCGCGACCGGCGGTGCCGTGCCGTCCTCCATCAGCTTGAGCACGCGCTTGAAGCGTTGGTCGTCGCCTTTGCGCCGCTTTCCGGTGCGGAAGGCCGCGTCGAGTTCGGGGGCGCGGCCGACACTGCCGACAATGCGGGCGAGTTCGACGGTGCGCAGGCCCAGTTCGCGCGGCGCCACCGCCCCGGCCCGCCGCGCGTCCTCGGCGAAGCTGCGCACGACGGGGGCCTGCAGGACCTCGCCCGCGGGCGTGTGTACCAGCAGCACGGGGCAGGTGGCCTTGGCCACGACTTCCTCGGCCACGCTGCCCAGCAGCCACTGCGTCAAGCCGCGCCGCACGGTCGTGCCCAGGACGACGAGGTCAGCGCGCTGAGTCACGATCTCGGCGAGGATCGTGTCCGCGGGCGCGCCCCAGCGCACCAGCGGGCGGGCGGTGAGCCCGTCGGCGTGCAGCGACGCCGCGATGGCGTCGAGATAGGTGCGGGCCTGCGCCTCGCCGAGGGAGACCGTGTCGCCCACGGCGCGCTCCTGTGGAGACACATGCAGCAGGATGAGCTCGGCGCCGAAGGCGCGCGCCTGTGCGGCGGCGACGGGTATCTTGGCCTCGCTCGCGCTGTGGAGATCCAGGGGCGCCAGGATGCGCGTGATCGTTTGCATAACACCTCTCGCCTTCAGCATAGGACGCCTGGCGCAACGTGGCAACTGATACAGGCGCTACGGCAGGTAGCGTAGGGGCGTCTTTTGGCCCCGTGGATAATGCACGAGCCCTGGGCGCTACGGGGCGTCCAGGAAGCGTCGCAGGAGCGCCTCCAGGGCATCCAGGTCGAAGGGCTTGTAGAGCACGGCATCGGCCCCGGCCACCCGCGCCTGGCTCGGGTTCACCGCCGTCATGAGGATCACGGGCGCCCTGACGCCCGCGTCGGCCGCCGCGTCGGCGCGTAGCGCGGCGATGAGTTCGGCCCCTGTCATGTGCGGCATCATCAGGTCGGTGACCACTAGCGCGGGGTGTTCGATGCGCGCCATCTCCAACGCCTGCCGGCCATGCGCCGCCAGCACCGGCTGGTAGCCGGCATCCTCCACCACCACGCACACGATGTCGGCGATGGACCGCTCGTCTTCGGCGATCAACACCACTTTCTTCTCGCTCATAATCGTCCCGCCCCCGTGGAATGTGGTTGTTCGCTCTCGCCGCCGGCCTCGTCTCCGAGCACGATGCCCATGGGGGCCACGATGGCGTCGGGATAGCGGGCGGTGGCGTGGGCCGCGAAGCGGGTCTTGAGGATGACGAACTCACCTCGCGCCATCCCCGCGTCGAGAAACTGGCCCAGGCTCAGGATCTCCAGACCGTCGCCAAGCAGATCGGCATCGAAGAAGCGATAGGTACGCAGGTGCGCGATGAGTTTGTCCGTCGACTCGGCGAACGCGGTCACGATCAGGGCGCGCCGCCCGGCCCGCGCGGCGGCCATGGCGAGTTGGGCGGCCAGCGTTGTTTTGCCGCTCCCCGGCGGACCGCTTACCAGAGTCAACGCGCGGCGGGGCAGCCCTCCGCCGAGCACGGCGTTTAGACCCCGTACCCCGGTTGGGTCGACCGGCCCCGCTATTTCCCCCTCAACCATGCCGCGCCCGCTTTCTGTCGTCGTAGATTCCCACCGTGTCCGCCCCCGGCGTCTCTGTCGTCCCGTCAAGTGACCGCGATGCCGTGACGCCGTGCTGCCGCATGATCCGCGCCACGCCGGTAGGTCTCCGTATGGTATCATTAAGATGTAGCAGTTACTTAATCGTTATGATGATACGGAGGGGCGCCATGGCGCGACATTCGTGTCGGCCGCGGTGGGCATCGCCGTTAATCTCTACATTGCCTTCGGTCTCCAAAAAGAGGGCGGCGAGAACCTGAGCAGCCGCGCGGCGCTGTGGCACGTCTTGGGCGATATCGGGGCCTCGGCCGGCGTCATCGTCGGCGGCGTCATCATCGTGCTGACGCGCTGGTATCCGGCCGACCCGCTTATCTCGCTCTTTATCGCTGTGTTGATCGCGCGCGGCGCGTGGCGTATCCTGCGCGAGACGGTGGATATCCTGATGGAGGCCACGCCCAAGGACGTCAACGTGGCCCAATTGGTGCGCGATGTGATCCAGCAACCGGGGATCAGCGACGTGCATGACCTGCACATCTGGTCGATCGCCGGCGGCATGAAAGCGCTCTCGGCGCATGTCCAGGTCGACGATCGCCCGCTGTCAGCCTGCGATGAGCTCTTGACAGGAGTTAACCGGCTGCTGCAGACGAAGTACAAGATCAGCCATTCGACGATCCAGGTCGAGTGCGCGGGCTGCAATCCCAACCACCTGTACTGCAGCATGGGACCCGAGGGCGGGTCCGAGCACCGGCACACGCATGGCGACGACCACGGGCACGACCACGACGGTCCCACGGATGGGCTACATGTCGCGACGACCGTAGCGGGGAGGAAAGAGTAGATGGCGCGATCCACGATCACACGCGCGTCGCCACGTATGCGGGTGGAGCGCGGGCAGGCAGTCCGGGCCGGCGTGCGTGTGGAACAGCTGACCATCGCCTGGATGGTCGTCGAGGCGGCCGTGGCCATCGGCGCCGGCATCCTGGCCCGCAGCGTGCTCCTGACCGCCTTCGGCATCGACAGCGTGATCGAACTCGTCACTGGCGGCGTCCTGCTCTGGCGCTTGATGACGGAGGCACGCGGCGGGTCGTTGGGGCGGGTCGAGCGCGCGGAACACCGCGCGGCCTGGGTTATCGGCGTCGGGCTCGCGCTGCTTTGCCTCTATGTCGTCGCCAGCGCGGCCCTGAGCCTATTGGTCCATAATAAGGCGGAGTCCTCCGGCGTCGGGCTCGCGCTCGCGGTCGCCGCGGTCATCGGCATGCCGATCCTGGCCCGCCGCAAGCGCGCCATCGCCGTGCACATCGACAGCGCCGCCCTGCGTGGTGACGCGGCTTGCTCGATCACCTGCGCCTATATGGCTGGCACGCTGCTCGTGGGCCTGGCGCTCAACGCCGCCTTCCGGTGGTGGTGGGTCGATGGCGTGGCCGCCCTCGCCCTGCTCTACTGGCTGATCCCCGAGGCGCGCGAGGCGCTGGAAGGGGCGCGCGCCGGGCGCGGCGGCTGTGGCTGCGGAGACGGCGCCTGTGGAGCATGAGGCTGTCGTCCTTGTCGAAAGCCCGCACGCTGGCCGGGCCGGCACGGGCCTGCGGCGCGCGCGTGCGGCGCTCGCCTACGCGGGCTTCGACGTGCGCGAAACAGTGACCATCGGGGAGTTGGAGCGCCTGCGCCCCTGGCTCGTACGGCCGAGCGTCGTGTGCCCGCTGATCGTCGCCGCCGGCGGCGACGGCACGGTCGGCGCCGTGGCCGACGCCCTCGCCCACTCCAACGCCGTGCTCGGCATCCTGCCCCTGGGTACCTCCAACGACGTCGCGCGCTCCCTCGACATTCCCCTGAACATCGACGCGGCCGTGCGGCTCCTCGCAACCGGGTCGGTCTCGACGGTGGATTTAGGCCGCTTCGAGGCCACCGACGCGCCGCCCCGCCACTTCATCCACGCCGCGGCGCTTGGGCTCAACGTGGCCTTCGCCCGCGTCGCCACGCGCGCCTCGGTGCGCAAGCGCCTCGGCCGGCTCACCTATATGGTCGCCGCGTCCGCCCTGCTCCGGCGGCGCGAAGCCTTCCCCTGCGCGCTGTATCTGGACGGGGCTGACCGCCCGATCACCCTCTCCCTGGTACACCTCTCCGTAATGAACGCGCCCATCTTCGGCGGATTTTTTGGCCTGCGCCTGCGCGGTTCCGATGTCGATGACCGGCGCCTCGACGTGTTAGCCATCGAGGACATACCGCTCTCACGCCTGGTGACCGCCGCCTTGCTCATCTTCCTGCGGCGATCGCCGCGGGTGGGCGGCGTCCATGTCTACCATGCGCGCCGGCTGCGCGTGCATGTGGACGAGCTGCTGGAGGTCAGCCTCGACGGCGAGATCGCGGCGCGCGTGCCAGGTGACTTTGTGCTGGCCGGCGAGGCCCTGCGCGTGGTGACGGGACCGCGCTTCGTCGACGTGGACGACCCGGACGTCATGCCGTTGCAAACGAAGGACACGTTATGACAAACCCGGCCCCATTCGAGCGCGACGCGCTCAAAGTCCTCGTGCCACAAGGCTCGACGGCCGCCGATTAAGGAGCAACGATGCGCGCGGGGCGCATCAACTCAGCGTCGATGTGCGCGCGGATGGCGTCGCGCACCGAGCGGTAGACGGCGAGTTGGTCGTCCTCCGTGCCGGTCGCCTTGGAGGGGTCGGGGAAACTCCAATGCAGGCGTTCCTTCGCCCCTAGGAACAGCGGGCACGCCTCGTTGGCCTGGTCGCAGACGGTGATCACGGCATCGAAGGGTTCGCCTAGGTAGCGGTCGAGCGTCTTGCTCTCTTGGTTGGAGATGTCGATGCCCAGCTCGGCCATGACCCGAATCGCCAAAGGACGGACCCGCGTGGCCTCGGTCCCGACTGAATAGGCGTCGAAACGGTCGCCAGCGAGGTGGCGCAGCAGCCCTTCGGCCATCTGGCTACGCGCCGAGTTGTGGGTACACAGGAAGAGAACGCGTCGCTTGTCCATGATGGTCCTCCGATGCGTAGTTTAAGAACTCGTTAAGAAATAACTTCCCGCCACTGTGCCGCCTCAGACGCCTGGACGCGACGGCCAAAATGGGAAGTTAATCTTTAACGGCTCCTAAGCGTCTTCGTATAGCGAGGCCGCCTCGCGCGGCGCGACGGAAAGCAACGCGCACGGGGGCGGATGGTCATGCTGTTGCCGCGCGCCCATGCGCGAAGCGGAGGCGGCGGCCGAGCCACAGCGCCACGTAGACGAGCCCGACGAGCGCCGGGACCTCGACCAGCGGGCCGACCACGGCGGCGAGCGCCTGGCCGCTGCCGATCCCAAAGGCGCCTATCGCGACGGCGATGGCCAGCTCAAAGTTGTTGCCCGCCGCCGTGAACGAGAGCGTCGTGGTCTCGGGATAGGAGAAGCCGGCGCGCCGGCCCCACCAGAACGAGGCCCCGAACATGAGCGCGAAGTAGACGAGCAGGGGCAGCGCGATGCGCAGCACGTCGCCGGGCAGGGCCAGGATCACGCCGCCCTTGAGGCTGAACATCACGACAATGGTGAAGAGTAGGGCCAGCAGCGCCAGCGGCGCGATCTTGGGCATCGCCACGTCGTCGTACCACTCCCGCCCTTTCGCGCGGACACCAACGAGGCGGGTGAGCGCACCGGCGACGAGCGGGAGACCCAGGAAGACGAGCACGCTGCGCGCGATGTCCCCGAAGGCGATGTGCACCTGCTGCGCCGCGCCCAGGTGTAGCCACACCGGCAGCACGGCCAGGAAAAAGTAGGCGTAGAAGGCATAGGCCACGATCTGGAAGACGCTGTTGAGGGCGACGAGGACCGCCGCGCCCTCGCGGTCACCGCCGGCGATGTTGTTCCAGACGAGCACCATGGCGATGCAGCGCGCCAGCCCGACGAGGATCAACCCTGTGCGGTATTGTGGCAGGTCGGACAGGAAGATCCAGGCCAGTGCGAACATGAGCAGCGGTCCGATCAGCCAGTTGAGCAGCAGCGAGACCCCGAACAACTGACGGGCCTGGCGGAAGCGTCCCAGTTGCTCGTACTTGACGCGCGCCAGGACGGGATACATCATCAGGATCAGCCCGACGGCGATGGGCAGCGAGACATGGGCGACCTGCAACGCGTTGAGCGCGCCTGGCAGCCCCGGCGCAAGGGCGCCAAGGGCGAGGCCCAGTCCCATCGCCACGAAGATCCAGACCGGCAGGAAGCGGTCGAGCAGCGAGAGGTTGCCGACGACGGCGCGGACGGTCGGCGCGGGGCGCGCGGCGGCGAGGATATCAGCCACGAGTAGAAACCTCCTTGAACGAGTGAGCGTGGGTACGCGCGATCGAACTAATGACCATTAAATCAATATGTGTTGATATATTGGGCAAAAAAGAGCACTGCGGATCACAGGCTTTCGTCCTCCACGCATGGTCGGGAGGGCGTGCTCACGTCGCGCATGTCCAGCAGCGCGCCCAGCACACTCAGGTGATGGTCGAGGACGTTCGCGTCGAGGCTGTAGTAGACCCATTTCCCCTCGCGCCGGTCGCGCACCAGCCCGGCGCGCTTGAGGGCGGCGAGATGGTGCGAGGTCAGGTTCTGAGGCAGACCCAGAGGCGTCTCGATATCGCAGACACACCGCTCACCGCGCACGAGTAGAGTCAGGATGCGCAGGCGGTTGGGGTCCGCGATCAGCTTGAGGAACGCGGGCAAGCCAGCGGGGAGCGGCGGGGCGGCGTCCGGCGCCGGGAGTACGGCCAGTTTTTGTATCATCATTCCCCATTCCCCTCACAAACATAGCGACTGCCATGAGTATATCAGGTGTACATCGCCAGACAACACTCGTCTCTTCGACTTTTCGGACCCGCGTGGCAAAGTGCGGGAGGGCGTGCGCTTCGCATTCGATCTGCTGCGCGAGATCGGCCCCTGGATTGTCGTCGGCGTCGTCGTCGGCGCGGCGGTCGAGACGTTCGTGCCGGACACCTTCATCAAGCAGCACATGGGTGGGGCGAGCGTGCTCAGTCTACTGGCCGCACTCGTGCTCGCCGGTCTCTTCTCGACCGACAGCCTGGGAACGTTGCCGTGGGTGCAGGCGCTCCTGGGCAAAGGCCTGGGCGCGGGCAGCGCGATGGCCTTCCTCGTCGCCGACGTCGGAACCAACCTCTCGACGCTGGGACCGGTGGGGCGCGTGATGGGCGGGCGCACCGCCGTCCTGTACGGCGCGAGCGTGGTCGTGCTGACCGGGATGCTCGGCCTGGGCCTCAATCTCGCCGTGCGGTGACCCGGCGCGGTACCAGCACGAGCAAGCCCACCGCCGCGCACAGGGCCGTGACGCCGCCGAGATAGAAGGGCGCCGCCGGGGCGACGTGATCCCACAGCAGTCCGGCCAGCACGCTGGACACCAGCGCCATTAGCCCCGTCGCGGCGGTGTAGAGGCCCAGCGCCCCTCCGCGCTGAGAGGAGTTGCCCAGAGCGAAGAGGAGGCCGATAGCGAGAAACAGACGATAGGGGCCGGTGGCGCCCCGCCACGTAAACGTTGCGGTCGCGCGAACTGAGAACGACGCGTCCTCGCGCCGGCGCTGTGGCTCGCGCACCTGCCCGATCAAGAGCACGCCCACGACGGCGGGGATCGCCGCCAACGCGAAGACCAAACGAAAGTTCTGAGCGCTCCAGATGAGTAGCGCGAAGCCGGTCAGTGGCCCGACAACCGCGCCAAAGGTGTCCAGACTGCGATGGAAGCCGAAGGACCGGCCACGTTGCGCGGGATCGCTCGACGCGGCGATGAGGGCGTCACGGGGAGTCGTGCGCGTGCCCTTGCCGGCGCGGTCAACCAGGCGGGCGCCAAGGACCAGCGGCCAGACCGTCGCCAGGGCCAGCAGGGGTTTGGACAGGGCGGAGAGGCCGTAGCCGGCATAGACCCAGGCTTTGTGCCGCCCATGCCGGTCGGTCACGCGCCCCGAGACTAACTTGAGCAAATTGGCGGTCGCCTCGGCCAACCCTTCGATGAGGCCGACCACGGTCGCCGGCGCGCCCAGGACACCGGTGAGGAAGAGGGGGACCAGGGGGTAGATCATCTCACTGGACACGTCGGTGCAGAGGCTGACCAGCGCCAATATCCAGACGTTGCGCGAGATGCCGCGCACGGGTGATGGCTCGTCCCGAACCGCCGCTAGCTCATCCTCTTGGCGCTCCGTGGACACGCTCATCCTCGTCATCCTCGTCCTACGCTCCGTCCCCTCTTCCCCTCCCAGCCTATCACAGGCTTTCAGACGCACGCGCGCCGCTGTGCCGCTCGCGTGCACAGCGGCGCGCGTGCGTCCGCCGGATCATTCCATCTAATACATTGACGCCTATCAATGTATTGTGTTACAGTATGGACATGGAGACAAACACCCTCGCTCGCCCCTTGCCGGTCCGCCATAAGAACGAGCCCTGCTGCGCCCCGGTCGCGCCGCCGAGTCTGACCCAGCAGCAGACGGACGCGCTGGCGGCGCGGCTCAAGGCGTTGGGCGACCCCACGCGCCTGCGCATGCTTGACCTACTGGCGCAGCAAGCCGAACCACTGTGCGTTTGCGACCTCACCCCGCAGTTCAGTCAAAATCAGCCCACGATCAGCCACCACCTCAGGCTGCTGCGCGAGGCCGGCCTGATCGCCGTCGAGAAGCAGGGCATCTGGGCCTATTACTGGGCCACCGAGGACGGAAGGAGGAGCCTATCGGCAGTGGCGCCTCTGGCGTGAGCATCCCTTTTTTGTCCAAACCAATCGACGTTTATCAATGAGGAGGCTATCATGACCACACATGACCAGATCAGCGCGGCGGAGGCCACCACCGAGCGCGTGCGCGAGCGATACGCCAGCGCGGCCCTACAGGCGCGAGCCGGCAAACGCTCCTGTTGCTCCACAGACTGCTGCTCGTCCGCCGACGACCCGGTGACAGGCAACCTCTACGATGATACGCAGACGGAGGGACTGCCCGAGGAGGCGGTTTTGGCTTCGCTCGGCTGTGGCAACCCGACGGCGCTTATCGACTTGCGCGAAGGGCAGACGGTCCTCGACCTCGGCTCGGGCGGCGGCATCGACGTGCTCCTGAGCGCCAAGAGGGTGGGGCCAAGCGGTTTCGTCTACGGCATGGACATGACTGACGAGATGCTCGCCCTGGCGCTAGCGAACAAAGCGAAGGCCGGCGCGGCCAACGTCGCTTTTCTCAAAGGGCGCATCGAGGAGATTCCGCTGCCAGCCAACTCCGTAGACGTAGTGATCAGCAACTGTGTCATCAACCTGGCCGCCGACAAGTCGCTCGTGCTGCGCGACGCCTTCCGCGTGCTCAAGCCGGGCGGCCGCTTCGCCGTGAGCGACGTGGTGGCCGATGGGCCGGTCCCCACTGAGTTGCGCCACGATATGGAGGCGTGGGTCGGCTGCCTCGCCGGCGCGCTGGAGATTAACACACACAAGTCGCTGCTCGCGGAGGCCGGCTTCGCGGACATCGGCGTAGAGATCACGCGCCGCTACACCGTGGCCGAGGCCAGACTGGATAGCGGCGCGCTGCCGGCCGGGTGGGAGGCCGGCGACGGCAAGCTGGCCAGCGCCTTCGTTCGCGCGACCAAGCCCCGCGACGCCGCGCCGACGACTTCGCACGGACTGGAAGCCGGCTGTGCGGGCGCCTCGCCACAATCGACTGGCTCTCCCGATGATTTGGTGAATAGTAGCGGGAGCAATGCGGTCACGATTTCGTCGCATGCACGACGATGACGCTGGGGACATGCACGTTGCGTCCGTAGGCGGGGCCGAGATGGGCCCACTCCTCGCCTAACCGCGGCTCCACGATGTGCCGCAGCACGCAGCCCGCGTCGGTCATGTGGTTCAGGTAGTCGCTTAATGGGCGGTGGAAGCGCGGCGAGAACGTCTGCGGGATCGTGTACTCGGCCAGGTACTTGCGCACCGCGACACACTCTTTGCCTGGCCAGGCAAGGCTTGACTCCTCGAAGCACGGGTGCGAGAGTGAGAAGATGAAGTCGCCGCCCGGCGCCAGGGTGGCGACGCAACGCTGGATCGCCGCCTCATAGGCGGGGATGTCCATGAGCGCCATATTGGCGATCACCGCGTCAAAGGGACCCAACGCCTCCATGGTCGAGAGGTCGGCCTGGAGATAGGTGATACCCAAAGGCGCGCGCCGCTCCCGCTCGACCGCCGCCTGATACCATGGGGTGGCCGGCTCAACCCCCGTGACCCGCGCGCCGCGCCTGGCCAGCAAGCGGCACAGATACCCCTGGCCGCAGCCGGCATCCAGGATCGCGCGCCCCTCCACCGGGCCGAGGAGCGCGAAGATGGCCGGGTTGAGCAGGTGCTGGCGCGTGAAGTCGCCCTCCTCCCCGAAGTCGTTGAGATGATCCGTCGCGGCGGCCCACGCCGCGATGACCGCATGATTGTCCACATCGTCCATGGGCGTAGTGTGGCACACCCCGGCAGGACTGAGCAAGGATGGCGGCGTTCTGATGTGGCGGGATGTCGCTGGGCGGCGCCGGTTGCCGTCTCGAACGCGCTTAGACGGATGGCTACGCGCAGGGAGAGGCGCTAGCGTCGACGACGTCGGTCGTCCCCGTGAAACTTGTGAGCAGCAGCCGGCGCGGGGTCTTCTCAGGCGGTCGGAACGTGGGCACGTCGCGCACGAGAGCCCCTGTCGCGTCGGAGAGGACGCCACGCGTGATATTGTAGGCTTCGCGATCCGTCCCTTGATCTACGAAGATGGCTATGATGACGCGCGGCAGGAGCCCGTGGACGACGAATCGGGCGAGCGGCGACGCTGTAAGCGCCCCACCCGCCTGTGGGATCAGCGTGATCCGCCCGGTCGCCGGCCGGTTCACGCAGAAGACTGACGCGCCGGCGACGCTCCCCGGCGCGGCCGGCGGCGCTGGGGTGAGCATGCCGTTGCTGTTCCTGAACGTGCTTGCCACTGTGGCCAGGGTGGTTTGCGTCCGCGCGTCCGTTGCCACGACGCGTACCGTGAACGCGGCGAACGCTGTCGCCCGTACCGGGACGGAGAGCCGGGCGGTCAGCGCGCCCTGACTCGTCGCGCGCACGATCTGATAGGTCGTGTAGGAGGTGTAGCGCGGGTGTTGCCGCGGCAAGGGCGTGCCCTGCCAGGAGAGGCGCACCGTCACGGCTCTCGACGTGGGGAAGCCGGCGCCATCGGCGTAGAGCGTGAGCGGGTCCGTGCCGAGCGCGTCGGCCAGGGTGAGTTGTGGGCGTTGGGGCGTTGTCGGCGCCACATTGCGGTAGAAAGCGGTGATCGTGGCGCCCCTGGTCAACGTGACGATGCCGCGTGCGAACGTGATCTCACGCTGGCCGGCTCCGTATGGCCCGCTGAAGCGCACGAAGCGATAGGGCGTGACCCCACCCGCCGCAATGGGGGTGCGCTGAGTGATAGTAGCGCCGGCGGCGCAGGGAGTGACCCGCCCTTCGCCGCGCCCCGTCCCGCAGAGCACGACCTCCGCGGGCTTGTTCGACGCGCCAATGAAGGCCGCGAACGTATCGGTCGGGGCGACCGGGGTAGTCAGCGTCAGCGTGACCGTCAGCGTCACAGTAGGTTCTGTTTGGGCCTGCGCCGGCGCGAGCGGTAGTGCAGCCAGGAGGGCCGCGGCGAGCGTGGATCGTATGATGGTCATGCTACAATGCCTTTTCCGCGCGGACACGGGGGGAGACACCTCCCGCCGGCGTATCCATGCTATCTATACTAAACTAACGCTGGGGATGTCGAAAACGTTACGCCGCGCGGCCCTCTGATCCCGCGGATCGCGGATCAGAGGGCTACACCAAGAAGCCGCGCGACAATGAACCCGACCCCGAGCAGACATAGCACGGCCCCCGCCAGCACCTCGGCGCGCTCACCGAGCGCGGCGCCCATTCGCCGCCCGATCCACTGCCCCCCCAGGCTGACCACGAGGGCCTGGAGCGCGATCGCGATCAGGGCCGGCGCGACGGCCACGCGCAGGACGCCGAAGGAGAAGCCCATCGCCAGCTCGTCGAGGCTGACCGAGAGCGCGATTCCCACCAGGGGCAGACCCCGCGCCGTGGCCGCGCTCATGATCTTCGACGCCTCACCGCCCGGTTCGTCGTCATCGTCATCGTCATCGTCATCGTCATCGTCATCCAGGCCCTCGCGCAGCATCCATACGCCGGTTCCGATGAGCAGCCCCGCCGCGATGTACACCGCCCAGCCCCCGATGGCGGTACCCAGGGGACGTCCAATCAGCAAGCCGACCGCGGGCATCAAGCCTTCGGCCGCGGCGAACGTGAGGGCCAGGCGCAGGCGTGTCCGCGCCGGCAACGGCGCGACACCCAGCGCCGTGGAAACGATTCCCCGTTCTTGCTCAAACCCGAGCAGCCATAGCCACCCCTACCCGCCCTGGATGACCACACGGTCACCGACCGTGAGCCGTCCGGTACCATGATGGATCAGGTTCATCCCGAACATCACGCCGCCATTAGGGGATCGCCGATACGTCGCGAGCGTCCGTAGGGGCTCCTTGCCTAGCTGTGCCGTCCGCTGATCCACTGTGGTGATCTTGCACCGCGCACAGGGCTTGACGGCGCTGAACCCTATGCCCCCGATCGCGAACCGGCCAAGCGTGTCTTCATAGTACGGGATCACACACCCCGCGATCACGATGTTCGGCCGAAAACGATCCATCGGCAGTGGCTCCGCCAGCCGCCGGTTTAGATCTGCAAGCGACTCGTCCGAGAGCAGCAGGAAGGGGTACCCATCGGCGAAGCCTACTTGACCCGTGGCGCTCGTGGCATAAGTGGGGTCGACCGCGCGGACGACCCCGGCAGCTTTACGGACGACGCGAACGCCGCGGTGGAGGAAGGCGCTGAACCACGCCACGACCTCATCCCCCTGGTCGACGCTCTCCACCCGATCCTTCCAGATCGTGGTGACAAGGCGGGCGCCGTTCTCCACGATCTCCGCCTCAAGGGGTACCATCCCTGGGGCGATGGCAGACAACCGTCCGTTTCTGATCGCGGGCGCGATTAGCGCCATGGGCTGAATGTCCCGCTGTGTGAGAAACCTGCCGGTCCGGGCGTCGGCGACTATGAGCTCACGGTCGTGGACCGGACCCATCTCGACCACCTCAATGCTCTCCACGCGGGTCCCACCGCACGACTTAATGGGATAGTGGTACAGTGCGGAGACGCGCGCCTCCGCCCGTGTATCGCCTGGATCGGCA
>JAABVA010004173.1_pt1 | contig 13454 bp, 19 predicted proteins | sample 5560331 | NCBI WGS metagenome assembly JAABVA01 (sample SAMN12812661, study PRJNA571458) | rock metagenome | isolation source: Antarctica rocks | place: Antarctica: Victoria Land, Mt New Zealand sud | collected 2016-01-07 | reverse complement strand
CAAAGAAGTGCACGGCAACTCCACAGTCCGCCGATGTCGGGGGAACGCTGGGACCACGACGATGTGAGTGCTCGGGGTGGGAAGTGGATGGATGGATGGTAGAAGATGGGAAGAGGGAAGTGTACAGACAAGTAGCGGAAGACATAGCCTTATTGTCCGGTCAGTGAATATTGCGCATGCAAGTGACAATGCGGGTTCCATTGAATGACGGTCATGCGTGAGGGGAAGGATTGCGATTCACTCGTGCCTTGGGAGATGAACGCTGTGCCATGTGGTCCGAGGGGTCTTGGGATGGGTGGTGCTGGCGCTTGGAGGGTTGTTTGATGTGTGGGAGATTGTGGGAGGGTATAGGCAGAGGACATGGGCTTTGAGGAGGTTGTGTATGGGAGACTGTACTTTCTCTTGTATGAGGGATGGTCCCGACACAGGCAGATCAGACGTCTCTAATGCTGGATGATGTTCCCATTCTTAGGGCTAGTTGGGTTCCCGAAGACTACAGTACAGAAGTATGCCTAACAAATTGCTCAATCATCTGAGGTTCTATTGAGCCAAGATTGCACCATTACGCTGGAAGACTGTTAGGGCTAGCTGATGATGGGAGGCATGCCAAAAGGCGTTCCTCAAGAGTGTGAGAAGTCAGTGGCAGTGCAAGGGAATCAAATGGTCTCGACTGCCAGCTGGTAGCAGCCAGTATGATTTCCTGCGTAATGTAGTTGTTTGAAGTAGGTGATGGTGCAAGGTTGCACAAGCGTGAGCGCCAATGTATGCAGATAATGGTGCCTTAAGTCAACACGCATGCATAATGATATTGACGAGGACTGTCCTCAGGGGATACCAGCTATGGGGTTGCAACCAGTCTTGCAAGAACTTGCACACAGATATCAACAGAGACGGGGCAGGGGCGTGCAAAGAGTATGTAAATAGTGGCCTCCTCAGGTCCCTCCAGCTGTTCGATATATGGCAGAGTATAGGTGTACGAAATTAGGCGGCCATTTGTGGAGAAAGGAGGTACGAGAGTACCATATTGGTATGGCTTGGGCCCTAAGGGGTCGGTCACTTCAGCGATCCTTTATCCTTGACCCTTGTAGCCCTCAGAGTATCTGAGACTGTCGAAAGATCATGCAGCATTGGGGGAGTGACGATGGAGACATTGGAACAAGGACGTGGGAAAGTTTACAGAGTGTATGCACTGAAGTTGCAACTAGTGCTGCCATAAGTCTTCGTTGATATCTATGGGATTGGTCTTGATTGGAGTGTTCCAGAGTGGGCTGAAAAGTAGATGAAACAGGAGCGGGGATAGTGTCTGGAGAAACGGCAGTGTTCAAGAGGGTATACAGAAGAGATGCCAAAGAGTTGTAGATGACAAGGAAGAAGAGTTGTGAGCAAGTAGTCGGGGCGAGACTGTGAAAAGCGGTAGCCGAAGCCGTTAGCTAGTACTGACTTTTGTCATGATGGTCAATGTAGTTTGTCTCATGGGTTGTGAAAGAGAGCTTGTGTGAGAGCAGCATGGGCCTCGAAGTTCTATTGAAATTGTTGACAGCGATACCATAAATCACTAATTCGCAACCCATCCCCAGCCAGCCTCGACTGATGCCACGTAATAAGCAACCGCCGTATCTTTGGCAAAGTTGGCTGAACCGCCAACTTTTCCAAAGATACGGCCCCACATTACTAACCACTAGGAGGAAGTAATGACCCAGTACAAAGTGCGTCAGAAATTGCGAATACTTGACAGCAAGGAGAAGGAAAGGAAGTAAAAGAAAAGAAAAGAAAAGAAAAGAAAAGAAAAGAAAAGAAAAGAAAAGGAAAGGACAGGTAAGGAATGCCTGGTTTAACATGAAAACATTCTCGGACTGTAACTTTAAGGGGATGGTAGGTTTGAAGCACAGAAGACTCATTTCTGAAAGAGGGTTCATCTTGTAGGGCTGACGTTTTCTTTAGCGTGCATTAGATGCCGCTGTCAATCAACAGTACCTCATTTCAGGCCAAGACGTGACTCCTTGACAAGACAAATGGTCATAGATGAATAAACAATAATGCCGTCGATACCACTACACCCGCCCGCTCTGCACAGGCCCGACGCCTATCCGGCCTCTTCCAATCCACTCCCTCAACTCCTCCAAACTCCATCCGGGCTCGCCATACTCGAGCTCCAAGGAACCATAAACATGCCAACCACACAACCGTCAGAACTTCCGACAGATACCCATGAACAGCTCTCTCAGCAGACTCCCATTGGCAAGCTTGTATTTCCGGACTACTCCGCGTCGGATACCGCATCGAACACGGCCTGGATGAAGCGCGTCTATCTGTATGTGGGACAACACCAGCGACTTACCGGTGAGGTGAAGAAGTTGCTTAAACCAATGGCTGTCATTCGTCGCAGAGATGCGCAGAGGGCTGCTCCCGAAGAAGTGCAAGGGGAGGCTGGAGTGGAGGAGGAGTTGGAGATTGTGGAGATTGTGCGGTGGAAGATATTGTTTTCGTCGAGGCCTGAGCCTGTTGGTAGCTGACGGAAGCTGCTTTCCCGTGATGATGGCCGGAGTGGGCTTTCGACGGCGAAGCAGGGACGTAGAGTCCTGCATGAATCAGGCTTGAGGGATTGGGTCCGGTCAAGGTTGGCTTTCTACCACCCATATCTGACCCTTGCCTTCTTCTTTGAGGTATCTTGACCATGGTTTGTGAATAAGAGTCCTCTTTCAGTACGTCCCCTCTTTGGGGGTTTGAGCTCAAACTTGGCTGAGACGTATGCAGGGAATATGGCCCGGCTTCAGATATGTAGGACTTCGGAGCAGATCCTGCAGAAATCTACCAACAATCTACACTCTAAGATGGGCAGCAGGACGTGGGCACTAAAACACTTCCGGAAGCGCTTTGGGACCCCAGCCCAGGTTTGAATGGGACGGGAAGCGGCACCTTTTCTGTACAGTCACCCTCGTGTTCCTCCACACATCCAAGCGTCATCTTCGCCTGCTCCGCTGTACAACCAATAAACCGCTATTCATGGAATATCATGCGTCGATTCGCAATAACAGGAAACGGTTGGATACAGGGCATTCCAATGCGGTTGGGCAAGCCAACAATGGCCCGAGAGGAGTTCAGCTCCCTGATAGCAAATTGCAATGGTTCTTGATAGAACCCTATCTTCCAACCATTTTTCTATATGGAGAGATCAGACTCGTGACACGAGAGGGTGTCGAATTACGTCTGGCTACCTTATCGGAGGAGGTCCAGTAGGCACTACATTATGTCTCTATATAGACTGCCTCTAGATCTCGGAAGAGCAGCATAGATCGAATCGTTCGACCGCAAGTCAATCCGGCTCGCGTGGACGTGCACACACTATCGGTCCCTTGTATTCTGCCTGACTATCAACAAGAATATCTTATGGTTATCCGTGGCTATCCTAAGATAGCTGTGTGAGGTGGCAGCTTAGCCTACTCGCGGATGCCGATTTGCCGATGGAAACCGATCTTAGGCGCATGCAGTTCGGTTCACCACGCTGTGGAGCACGCCCTAACAACAACATCACGCCTACAATTTGGACAACGTGATCTCGAACGACCATGGCTCCATCGCTGACGCTGCTACCTGCCAATTCGAGCTATGTGCGGATTGATTTGAGCCAAGGTCGTGCGGCCTCACTTTTGCTGCTGCCGGAAATCGAGACGGATGGCAGAACAACAACAACTTATAAACAACCCTAATATTTCTCATTGATATTGGCATTAGCATGGACCATTCTTACTTGCCAAACAGTCCAGCTCTGTCTCCACTGTCAATGATGTCTTTCATAGCCACAGCGCGGTTGGCAGTCACTGTCCCCTGTGCCATTGCGCTAGGATGTTTTCTTTATGTATGGGGACGTCCTCTGCCTGCAGTGAGCATCTCTGACATATCTTCATCAGGCCCTCGGTGTGATTATCTACCGCTTGACTCTACATCCACTTGCCCGCTATCCTGGCCCTTTGCTGGCTAAGATCACGGACTGGTACAATGTCTACCATGCCTGGAAAGGTGACCGCCATCTGGAGCTCTTCCGCATTCACAAACTCTACGGCGACGTCGTCCGCTTCGGACCTAACAGCATATCCATCAACACCCACACCGCGCTGAGAGACATCTATGGGTTCAAGGCAAACGTCAAGAAGTCCGACTTTTACTCCGTATTCCCTGCTACCAAGGCTGCCTTCAGCACCCATACTGCCATTGACAAGGCCGTACATGCCCGCAAAAGGAGGGTGCTCAGCCAGGCTTTCTCGGATAGTGCGATGAGGGCTATGGAAGTCCACATTGTGGATAACATCCAGGCTTGGTGTGGGCATCTTGGAGACAACGCAGCAAACAGCAAGGACCACGTCAATCTACCAATGAACGGGTTTGGTGGACTAAACCCAGCCTTTGAATTGAAAGGGTGGAGTGCGCCCAAAAATATGGGCGATTGGGCCAACTACCTATCGTTCGACGTCCTGGGCGACCTCTGCTTCGGCAAGCCATTTGGAGTCATGGAGCGTGAGGAGAATCGCTTCGTGCTCGACCTGATCTCAACGGCTGCGTACTTTCACAACGTCAACGGCCAGATGCCTATGATCAAGAAACTGGGCTTGGACGCGTTGCTGTTTGGCAAGATCAAGAAGAGGAGGGAAAGGTACATGACGTATTCGAAGCAACAGATGGCGGAGAGGGCCAAGCTGGGCATCGACGGCCAGAGGCGAGATTTCTTCCACTATCTCCTGACGGCTAAAGATCCGGAGACGGGGAAAGGGTTCGGGCCGCAGGAGCTGTGGGGGGAAAGCAATGTTTTGTTGATTGCAGGCAAGTCTACCCAACTCTTCAACATGAAGCCCCTCAGGTCCTCCAACAATGCCCCATAATCTGTCCGTTCTCCACTCGCACACCATACCCGCAATCCCCGCACTAGACCTACCCCGCCGCTACCACCCCTACCATCCCACCCCCACCCCACAGCCAGAAAACCCAGCACCACTAACCAAAACCCCCCCACAGGCTCCGACACCACCTCCACGGCCCTCGCCTCCGCCTTCTTCTACCTAACCCACAAACCCCCCGCCCTCCACACCCTAACCACCCACATCCGCACCACCTTCCCGACCCTCGCCTCCATCCGCTCCGGCCCCCTCCTCGCCCAATCCACCTACCTGCGCGCCACCCTCGACGAAGCCCTCCGCCTCGCCCCGCCCGTCCCCGGCCTCCTCCCCCGCCAAGTCCTCCCCGGCGGCCTCGTCGTCGACGGCCATCGTTTTCCCGCCGGCACCGTCGTCGGCGTCCCGCACTACGCTCTGCTCCATAACGAGGTGTACTTTCCGGAGCCGTTTGCGTTTAGGCCGGGAAGGTGGATCGAGAGGGGGCAGGGGGGGGCGGAGGGGACGGCGGAGAGCGTGAAGGGGGCACGGGAGGCGTTTTGTCCGTTTAGTGTCGGGCCCAGGGGGTGTGTGGGGAGGGGGATGGCGTATTTGGAGTTGGCGGTGGCGTTGGCGAGGGTGGTTTGGTTGTTTGATTTTAGGTTGGCGAGTGGTGGTGGTGGGGTGGGGTTGGGAGAGGGGAGGCCGGATGCGGGGTGGGGGAGGCGGAGGAGGGACGAGTATCAGTTGTTTGATGCGTTCGTGGCGGTGAAGGATGGGCCGTTGGTGGAGTTTAGGGCTAGGGTGGAGTGATCGTCCGGGGAGGAAAGGGGGCTCATGTGGACGTGTTGGCTGAGGGGTAGTCGTTTTGCATACAGTTTGCCGCTTCCTTATAGGGTGGATCTGCTTCATCTAGTCATTTTCTCGATGGCAAGGCAAGAGTACCTTTGAAATGAGAAATTTCAATGCAATATTCTTCACCTAGAGCTACTGCAGCCTCATGCTTCTACACAAGCCATCCCATCCAACCGCAACTCTCCCACCCGACAACATAGAGCAAGACACAGCACACAGCTCTAACATCCCTCTCCCCCACCACCCTACCCCCCAACACACCCACACCCACCCCCACCAACCCCAACCCCACCCCGAACCTCCCTCCACATCGCTCCCCTAACCATCTCCCCGCACAACTTCGCCGTCGGATTCACCGCCACCCCCAACACCCGCCCCATCTCGCTCCCATACCCACCCGCCGTGCCGAAATCCCGACTGGCCGCCTCCTCGAAGTCAGTGGCGCTCCAACTCTCAAAACCCGGGGCGGTAAAGATGAGCTCCGGCTCCGTCGTCGTCGGTGCTGCTGCGACGAGAGGAGAGAGGGTTGCGGCGGCGGCGAGAGAGGAGAGGGTTTTCGCGGCGGCGTGGAAGAGGGCGGCGCGTTGGGTGTGCGCTTGCGCGAGGGTCTTGCGCTGGAGGGGGGAGATGGTGGTGGTGGGGGCGGGGGATGTTGGGTTTGGGTTTAGGGGGAAAGGGGTGAGGAGGGCGATGGCGCGGTTGAGGTCGGTGAGGGTTGTGTGGGCGTGCTGGAGCAGGTCGGCGGTGCGAGGGGCGGGGGTGGGTGGTGGGGAGTGCGGTTGTGGCTGCGGCTGGGGTTGAAGTCGAGGTTGGATGAGGATGGCGTTGCCGTAGCGGAGACGGATGAGTTGGGCGCGATTATTGTGGGCGGAGGCGTAGCTTGGGTGGGTGCGTATGAGGATCGTGAAGGCGGTGTAGGCGGTTTCGAAGATGGTGTGGGGGAGAGGTAGGTGCGGTTGCGGGTGCGGCGGTAGTTGTGGGATGGGTGGGAGTTCGATGGAGGCGATGATTTGTTGTTCGTGGCGTTGGAGGGACTTGAGGAGGTAAGGGTCGCGGATGTGTGGGTCTGCGGGGAGAGAGGCGTCGATGAGGATGGTGGAGGCTGCTGATGGGACGCTTTCGGGGTCGAAGATGTGGTAGAGGACGGAGGAGTCGTTGGGAGTTAGGAGTTGGGGGGGCATGGTGGTGGTTGAGTGGCTGTTCTGCTTTGGTGATTGGGGGCTGGGAGAGGCTGGCTGAGTAGATGGTAGTAAGTTGGATGGTGTTATAAAACAGTCAGTGAGAAATAGTGACCAGAGAGAATCCCTAGAAAACTGAGGTGAATAACGTCGTCTGAGATTCAATAACACACATTGAACCTCGGTGTACAAATGAATCCAGAACGTCATAAGAATCTCCTCCGCCGCAGTCACTTCACTGCAATTTCCTAGTATTTGTAACACGCATTTGCCTCAAACGCAGTTGTCACGATCTGGAATGTCTGGGGAGTCGTGCCCTACCTACTTTTCCCCGCGTAAGTGGTGTAAACATGTGCGGGACACAGGTCGGATGGTCTCACTAAAACCTCGGATGGTCCTACACTAATTCTGAACTTTAAGGTTTTTTGCGGAGCTAACAAGCGAACTTGAGATTGTGTAATTCATTAGTAATTCATTACAAATCTATTAAGAATCTATTTGTAACTGATTAGTGGTTAGGGGTTAGTGTTTGGGGGTTAGGTGGTTAGGATTAGGGGGTTTGAGTTAGCAATATGAAATATATTATGCATGCATTTCAGATACATTAGGATTAGAGTTAATTAATTCAGAATAGATTAGTAATATATTCAAAGAATTTGGACCTCAGTTGATCTTGAGGTGTTTTGGAAGGTCAGATGGTCTTCCGATAAACCCTGTCAAGACCATCCGACATTTTAGTGAGACCATCCGACATGCGTGGTCAAACATGTGGAGGGGTGTAAGCTGACCCCAATCCGGCCTTTGCCGTTTATAGCCGCTGATATCGAGGCTCCTTCTCCAATAACATCAACGACGACTTCACCACCCTCAATTGAATATCAGATAACACATTTAGTAGCACTATCACAGTGAATCAGGGCCATGGTAGTGCTGGTGACTTGGCCATCATGCGGAGAGGCTGGTCAAGACGGAGGGTGAATGTTTTGCCTCCAGTATTAACTGTTTCAAGCTCCGTGGCTCATGTAACACTTCCCCCTTGATTACGATTGTACTAGCCTATATCTACTTGTCTTTCTATTGTGTAACATCTCTTGTACTTGGATAAACCATCTTGTCAAAGTTTACTCTCAGCTTCTTTTCCTTCATAGACATACCAAGCATATCTCCAGTCTTCTATGTTCGAAGATGCCTCCTTCGGCGACAAGCCCAACGGTCCTTGCCAGCGATGGCAGTACCTTTCCTCTCACCTCTTCCTACATCTCTGCAAACTCTGGTCCAGGGTACAAAGGATACGACCATGTTACATGGTACGTTGGCAACGCCAAACAAGCAGCTTCATACTACATCTCCCGCATGGGCTTTAAACTCCTGGCGTATCGTGGCCTCGAGACCGGCTCCCGCTATATTGCCAGTCACGTCGTCTCCAACGGCGGTGTCACCTTTGTCCTGACAAGCCCAACCATGAGCGTCGAGTCTGTTGAAAAGAAACCCGATGTACCGGAGAAAGATCGACGACTGGTCAAAGACATTTACGCCCATCTCACAAACCATGGGGACGCAGTAAAGGACGTGGCGTTCGAGGTCGACGACGTCCGAGCTGTCTGGACGGAAGCTGTGGCAAAAGGTGCTGGCAATGTGCAGGAGCCGACACTGCTAGGCGATAAAGTTGATGGCGAGGTTTTGACGGCAGTCATCCAAACATACGGCGAGACCACCCACACGCTGGTTGAGAGACGAGGCTACCGTGGTGTCTTCCTGCCAGGGTATCGTGCTGTGGGCGTGCAGGATCCTCTCTCCAAGTTTCTCCCAGAGGTGCCTTTGGAAGCCATCGACCACTGTGTTGGCAACCAAGACTGGAACCAGATGCAATCAGTGTGCGAATAGTACGTATCTCTTACCACGACCACCCAGTCCATCAACCACTGCTGAATCCCAACAGCTACGAAGAATGCCTTGGCTTCCACCGCTTCTGGTCCGTCGACGACAACGACATCTTCTCCGAGTTCTCCGCCCTGCGCTCGGTCGTGATGGCCTCTCCGGACGAAGTCATCAAGATGCCCATCAACGAACCCGCCGCCGGCAAGAAGAAGTCCCAGATCGAAGAGTTTGTCGACTTTTACAACGGCCCCGGCGTGCAACACATTGCGTTCCGCACCAAAGATATGATCGCAGCCGTCACCAATCTTCGCAAGCGTGGCGTCGACTTCATCAGCGTCCCGGACACGTACTACGATGCCATGCGGCTCCGGCTGAAGACGTCCGAGGTCAACTTCGAGCTGCAAGAGGATTTCGAGACGCTGCAGAAACTCAATATCCTCATCGATTTTGATCAGGGTGGGTATCTATTGCAGCTGTTTACCAAGCCTGTGATGGATCGGCCGACGGTGTTCATTGAGATTATCCAGCGTAACAACTTTGATGGGTTCGGCGCGGGTAATTTCAAGGGGTTGTTCGAGGCTATTGAGCGGGAGCAGGCTAAGAGGGGGAACTTGTAGGAGAGGACTGAGGGTGTAGAAGCATATGTAGCATGCACTCTGTCTCTGCCCGGTCCTGTTGAGATACAAGCTCCTGAGTAGCTGTTCGCCGCACTACTGGTGCACGGTCACGGATGAATTAGCTTGTACTTAGCCAGTCAACAATTGGCATCTCAGATATCTCAGTGACCCAGTACCAGAGACTAAAGAATTTTGACCAGTAAAAATGCTTGTGAGGATCAATATGTTAGTAATTTGTATGAGCAGACAGTCAACACAACAACATGTCATGACTTTGCTCTGGGACTGACAACAATGGAGCCCTCAATAATGGTCACCGAGGTACAATACAGCATCGAATCCAGACCCAGCCTGAGCTCAAGTCAATAGATATAAACAGGTCTTTACCCTACCTTACGTAGGGATGAGTCTTAGCTCTTAGGTTGGTAACTCGGTGGCCAACGTTCCCCGGAATAATTATCCAACATACCCGATGAAAAGGAGAAGTCAAATATGTGGAATATATTGTGTCCACAGCACTGTCGCATACACGCCCACAGTAACATATCTCAAGCTAATAATTATTTTCATAATGATGTAGACCCGTAACTACAAAAGTGTACGAACTGAGGTCTACCATGCGTCCAAACATTGTAAGCGGTGGTGAGGCTGTGGGTGGACTGGTGGAGGGTGATGTTGCTTTGGTGATTGGTTACGTGGGGTTGGGCAAGATGGGGTCGAGACTGGTTGAGGGAATATGATTTAAGTCATCCTCCACATCTTACAGAAGTTGTTGACCACAAGAGTTCTCTTTGCTGTATTTCCAGTCTCCCGTACTATAGAGGAAGTATGAGTTTGAAGGGTCGAGTTAAGTCTCGTGTACAGGACCGCTTGCGGGAAGTTAGCATCAGCAGTGAGATAGTCATCCGGATACTCTTTAATACTTCTGTTGATACAATCGTGTCAAAAGTCATGACGGTCAGAAACTCGAAAACGCTGCCTGACAGACTGAGCCGGCCGGCCGTGTGTAGAGGGATCCGTTCAATGGTATACATGATCGTCAGGAGATGACTCCACGCTCAATGCCACATGACACCCACCGCCTGCCCAATGACAAAAGATTGAAACTCAGAAAGGAGAGACCCTACATCTATTGAGTCGCTGTGAAGACAAGGGTTTGTACATGAAACGATGGTATGGGAGGTGTAGTCGACGCCGAAACGTCCGTCAACAAGTGACTGTTTAGCCGTCGAGAGCTTTGCGCAGGTCATTCCATTTCTGCTTCAGTGTTTCGTGGTTGGAGTTGATCTGATAGAAGCACCACGTTAGCTACATCACATAGCTATGGACGAACAAAGCAATGGAGGGCGTATCTTACCTCGGCATACTGCAATTTGGTTTCCACAAGGTCCTTCTCCATATCCGCCATCTGTTCCTCCAACGCTCGATTTTCATTCTGAACTTCAATATTCCTCTTCATGATGCGATCCATCTCGTCCTTCAAGCGCTTTTCGATGTCCTCCGGCTGCCGCTCCACAACCACTCTCAACTCGTCGACTTGACCGATCAGGCTCTCGTTGAAGTCTTGCAGCTCCTCGTTCCGGACCTTGGTCCGGACCAGCTCCGATGCCATCTCCACGTGCTCTCTGTCGGAGCTCTCGGCCCGCTCCTCTAAGGAACGGACCTTTAACGAAAGGTTGTTGTTGGCGTTTCGCAGAGCGTCGATCTCGGCCTCCCTCTCTTTCTCGAGGCGAGCCTTTTCGTTCCACTCGGCGGTATAGGTTTTGAGGGTGTCAGGGGTGATCTTGACTGCACAGGCGTCTTGCACCAAGGCATCTGCACGGTATATTTCCTTATCTATGCCACCGGAGCTTCCGAAGAAGCCTGACTCGAGTATGGAGTTGGCAGAGGGTGTTTGATCGATGTAGACGTCGAAGATTCGCTCTTTGAGGAAGTTTGTCAAAGCCGACATATCGTTCATTCCGAGCAATGTCTGTGCGTTCTTTTGCATGAGCACGATACCAAATTTCAGAATGGCCCCCTCGAGGCCTTCGCTGAGGAGCAGATCATACACGCGGAGTACGAGCTGCAATGGGAACCGATAGGCGAAAAGAGTAAGAAACCATTGCGTTGCGTAGAGCTGAGGGGTGACTCCTCTCCTGTGCAGATGGCAGTACAATGCTGGTTCGAGGTCTTCTAACAAGCGCTCGAATTGATAAAGATGGAGATGCAGGCCGGGCATATCCTGTATGAACATGTCCCGAATATGATACTGGTTCATGAGGCGGACCAGGAGGCAGAAAGCTTCTTCTTCAGGCATCTAGACATAGTTGTCAGCAACGCGAGCACTGAAGAGGCGGGAGAAAGCGAACATTGAAGAGCAAAGGCATGACAAGGAAGTTCATCCCTTGCGCGTAGCCAACACCTTCGTCGAAGAGCGCATAAGCCTTACACACGCCGAACAGTCCGTATTGCAGCCCAGCAGCAGCGGCATATTTTGAATAACTAGTTCTCGCACCAAGATCCCTCTTGATTGCTTTTTCGAGTTTCTGCAGTGCTGCTGCATCTTCTTGAGCCTTCTTCTTCCGTTCGGCCAACGCGATCGCATGCGCTTTGAGCATTGACTCGGCATCCTTCTCGTGAGATGGTGACGGAGCGTTCAGACCGTTCGGCGTGGAGTGATCCGAATGAGTCGATGATGCCGAAGAAGCCACGGACTCTTTCTCTTTATTGGTACTATATATGGAACCGTTCGCCATGCCCTGGCTGCTGACGCTACCTGATCGATCTTTATCTTTCTCAGTTCCACGAACAACGAGCTCCTTGTACACAGTTTCCAACTCTTCGTTCTTGCTCTGCGCCAGAACCTGCCAGACCACCCCCCGGATAGCACTCGGTATACCGCTGGTGATGGCTTGATTCAGTTCCTCTGGGCTAGTACGTGCGACGGCCGCCGGCCCTTCGTACACCACCGATTGCCAAAGATCCCAGTCGACGGGCGCTGCTGGATCTTGGGTTGTAGAAGGTCCGGCGGAAACTCCAGCGACAGTTCCTGGCGCGAGTTTAGGGTCCAGAGGCGAAGGTGGAGGGATCGCCGAAGATGGCGACTGAGCCGAAGCCCCTGCAAGTCCACCGTCCTGTTCATTGGCGATACTGGATGGACTGGCAATACCTAAGCCAACGCTAGCGCTGCGGCCGATCAAACCGGCAAGTGCCCCTCCACTGCCGGCCGGCGAAGTAGCAACATCATTGTCCAGAGATGTGATTCCTGCTTCTTCTCTCATGCGCAGCATCTTGAATCGCTCCCGTAAACTGTTCCGGATTGGTCTCTGGGTCCCGTTGCCGGATCCATCGGAGTCGTGTCCCTCCTCCAGCCGGCTTAGCATAAGCTCCGGATTACTTCCAATAGTGGCGAGAGATGAGGACGTATTCCGCCGCTGTGATTGTGTACCTGTAGCAGGCAGAGGTGGCGCACTGACTTCCTTTGCCGTAGAAGTATTTCGAGATAGCCATGAGAACGGGCTTGTGAGCTTTCTAGGTAAAGTTGTTGGTAGTGGCATACTTTGTCTTGGCGGTACTGGAGGAGGGCCCCATGGTAGTGATGGTAAAGCGCCCGAAAGACCTTGGGAGCGAGACGGTAGCCTTGGTGGCGGCGCCGGCGCCTCTACCTCGTCAGATTTTGACTTAAGTGTCGACGACCGCGATCTAGACGAATCGTCGTCTGGAGATAATTCGAGGTTTACGTCGTCGAGGGAGTTTGCGGAGAATCGGTGAGCAGTGAGTAGGGGTGATTTCTGGGGTCTCTCGTGATCTTGAGCACCGCCGCCTGCTGCGAGCGAGGTTTCCACAACATGCCCGTTCGAGTCTGTGGCATCGATGTCTCCATCCCCTTCAGATATCGGTACTGGAGGTATTTCAGTGGCAAGGATTGTAGGTGTGCCGAATGACGATGAGGGGCGTCGCCCAGTCAAGGACCTTGTAGAGTTGCCGGAGGCGGATTGGTATAATCGAGGCGTGGTATCAGGGGCGTCTTCGAAGGTGTCCTTGGTCAAGCAGTCAGCAACATCGGTCGGAGGCACAAGGAA
>JAABVA010004171.1_pt1 | contig 13475 bp, 14 predicted proteins | sample 5560331 | NCBI WGS metagenome assembly JAABVA01 (sample SAMN12812661, study PRJNA571458) | rock metagenome | isolation source: Antarctica rocks | place: Antarctica: Victoria Land, Mt New Zealand sud | collected 2016-01-07 | reverse complement strand
TGAAAGGCGAGAACCAGTTGCCCAAGGTCGTCCAGGGTGTCACATTCCGCAACGGCGTCGAGGTCACCAACACGCCAGCACAGAACGCCGCCTGATCACGGCGTCACCCAAATTCCGGCATAGCTCGTTTCGGAGGTATATCCGATAGCGCGGCATTCTCTGCACTCCGGCCTTGCACAAGGCGGGAGGCGACGTGCCTTCCGTTACTGACGCCTTGGGTTGGCCCGAGCCGGTAATCGTTGCGATATAATGACAAGATACTTGTGCGCAAGTCGAGCAGTTTGGGAGGAGTAAACCTGGGACTAGGAACGCAACGCGTCCTGGAACGGGATTTGGGCCGGGCGGGACACCCAAGCTTCCGAGGCCGGATGAGCCGGACATTTCGCGGCGGGACCGAGACGGACGGGCGAGCGGACTGAGCCTTCGACCGAAAGCCCCTTTCGGGTCCAGGTGCTGTTTCCGCGAGCTCCCATCGCCCATTCTCCCGCCCGAAGGCCGAAGCTGCCGAGATCCGGGAGGATTGCATGCGTTCAGAACGGTTCGACGTCGTTGTGGTGGGGTGCGGAGCGGCCGGCTTGTCCGCCGCGGTCTCCGCTGCGGAATCCGGGGCTCGCGTTGCAGTGCTGGAACGGGCGCCCCGGGCCGAACGGGGCGGCCAGACCCGCTACACCGAGGCCTACTTGCGCATGAAGAGCCATACGGAGGTGTCCGACGATTTCGAGGAGCACCTCGCCGAGAATGGCGCCGGTTACGTCGACCCCGACCTGATCGCCGAAACGGCGCGCCCGCTGCGGGACCGCGCGGCCTATGCCACTGCGCTCAGCATCACCGAACCGGACTTCATCACCACCTTCGCCGAGGAGGCTGCGCCGACGATCAGCTGGCTTCAGGGCTTCGGCCTGCGCTTCGACTTCCTGCCAACGCAGTTCCTGACCAAGTCGCAGCCCCGACTGCTGCCGATCGGCGGCGGGCTGGCATTGGTGGAAGGCCTGGCAGCCCGGGCCGAGGCCCTGGACGTCACGTTCTTCTACGAAACCACCGGCACCCACCTGGACCGGAATGCGGATGGCCAAGTCACCGGCCTGCACGCCCGCATCCGCGGTGAGGGTGCGGTACGCTTCGAAGGGCAGGTCGTGCTTGCCTGCGGCGGGTTCGAGGGCAATGCGGAGATGCTAACCCGCTACATCGGTCCGCGCTCCGTCTTTCTGCGGCCGATCTGCAAGGGCGCCAACTTCAACCGGGGAGAAGGCATCCAAATGGCGCTGGATGCGGGGGCGGCCACCAGCGGCGACTTCGGCAGCTACCACGCCGAGCCAATCGATCCCCGGTCCGGCGTGTCGGAACCGTCGGTCTTCGTGTTCCCCTATGGCATCCTGGTCAACAAGGAAGGCCGGCGCTTCACCGACGAGGCGCCTGGTACGGTCGACGCCCATTACGAGCACATCACCCGACGCATTTACGAGCAGCGCGACGGCATGGCCTACGTCATCCTCGATATGCGGCACATGGACGTGCCGAACTACCGCTTGAGCATCCGCACCGACAAGCCGCCGGTGGTGGCGGAAACGCTGGCGGAGATGGCGAGCAAGCTCGGCCTGCCGCCGGGCAGCCTGGACATCACCGTGGCCGAGTACAACGCTGCCTGCCGCCCCGGCGACTACCGCCCCCTCGAGCTGGACGGCGTGGCCACAGAAGGGCTCTACCCGCCCAAGTCCAACTGGGCGCTGCCGATCGATCGGGTGCCGTTCCACGCCTATCCGATCATCTCGGCAAACGTGTTCACCTTCGGCGGCGTGAAAGTGGATTCCGCAGGACGCATCCTGAACGCCGATGGCGAGCCTATCCTGGGCCTCTACGCCGCGGGCGAGATCATCGGCACCTATTACGGCACCTACACTGGTGCCACCTCCGTGCTGAAGGGGCTGGTGTTCGGCCGACTCGCCGGGGCGGACGCAGCGGGTCGACGCGTCAACGCCTGACCAGGGCCCACGGCCCGGCAATGCACCCCAACACGAAGAAGGGTGGAGAAAGCGTGAGGAAACCAGGACTGACGGCGGTGGCCTTGGCCGCGCTGCTGACAGCGGCGCCCGCCCGGGCGCAAACCGCGCCCGAGCCGCTGCGGCTGGGCCTGCTGCTCGACCTTTCCGGCGTCTACGCCGACATGACGGGGCTGGGCAGCAAGGCGGCGGCCGAGATGGCGGTGGCTGATTTCGGCAAGGTGCTGAACCGCTCGATCGAGATCCTGGCCGCCGACACGCAGACCAGGGCGGACCTGGCCTCCAGCAAAGCGCGCGAATGGTTCAGCGACGGCCAGGTGGAGGCGGTGATGGACGTCGTCGGCTCGTCCGCGGCGCTCGCGGTGCAGGAGGTCGGGCGGCTGCGCAACAAGGTCGTGGTGATGAACGCCCCCGCGTCCTTGCCGCTGATCAACGGGAGCTGTTCGCCGACCTCCGTCGTCTACACCTACACCACGTACGGCCTGGCACATTCGGTGGGCCAGGCCGTCGTGGCGGGGGGCGGCAAGACCTGGTTCTTCATCGCCGCCGACTACGCCTTCGGCGCCGGGCTGGTGACGGATACCTCCGCCATCGTGGAGAAGGCGGGCGGCAAGGTGCTGGGCGTGGTCAAGAACCCGCTCAACACGCAGGAGTACTCCTCCTCGCTGATCACGGCGCAGGCCTCCGGTGCGGACGTGGTCGCCCTGGCCAATGCCGGCAGCGACATGATCAACGCGGTGAAGCAGGCGCACGAGTTCGGGCTGGACAAGGGCACGCAGCGCCTGGTCGGCTTGGTCGGGCTGATCACGGACATCCACAGCCTCGGCCTGCAAGCGGCGCAGGGGCTGCTGCTGAGCGAAAGCTTCTACTGGAACCTGAACGACGACACCCGCGCCTTTTCCCGCCGCTTCTTCGCCAAGACCGGGCGCATGCCGACCATGATCCAGGCCGGCACCTATTCCTCCACCACCCACTACCTGCGGGCCGTGCAGGCGGCGGGCACGCTCGAGGCCGGGGCGGTGATGGCCAAGATGCGGGAGATGCCGATCCGCGACTTCTTCGCCCCGAACGGCCGGATCCGCGCCGACGGGCTGATGGTGCACGACATGTACCTGTTCCAGGTGAAGACGCCGGCGGAGTCGAGGGAGCCCTGGGATTACTACAGGCTGGTCGCCACCGTTCCCGCGGACCAGGTGTCACCGCCGCTGAGCGAGAGCACCTGCGCGCTGGTCAGGAAGTAGCGGCCAGGGCGGGAGGCGGCGAGGGGAGTAGAACCTCCGCGATAATCGTGGCCAGGTCCTGCGCCCGGTTCTCCAGGGTGAGCGTATGGCCTCCGGGCTCTGCGATGGTGCGGATGGCGGCGCCTTGGATCAGAGCCGCCACCGCCGCGGCCTGGCGGCCCACCGTGCGGTCCTCCTCGGGGGTCACGATCTCCAGCACGGTCGTCGGCGCCCGGATGCCGGCGTAGCCCGCGCCGAGGTCGTAGGCGAAGTTGGCCCGGTACAGCGCCGCGGTGCCGCTGGACAGCAGCTCATCGAGCGCCGCGTTGCGCGCGATGCGCCGGGCCGCTTCATCGGCGCCGGACGCGAGCAGGGAACGGTTCCACCAGGCGGCGCCGAGCCGCGCGAAGGTGGACGCCCAGTCCGCCAGGTCGGTGAAGGGCGCCGGTACGGGTTGCTCGAAGTAGCTACGGACGATCGCCAGAATGGTTTCGTTCCGCAGCGCGCGGTCCGGGATCAGGCTGTGGCTCTGCCCCGCCAGCACCAGCCGGTCCACCCGCTCCGGCCAGCGCCCGGCGAAGGCGGTCGCGATCTTGTTGCCGGTGTGCAGGCCGTATAGGTGGCACCGCCTGATCCCCAGCGCGTCCAGCACCTCCGTGACGCAGCCGGCCAACGCCTCGATCGTGGCGCCCGGCGGCAGGGCGCAGGACTGGCCGAAGCCGGGCGTGTCGATCGCGACCGCGTCGAAGCGCGGCGCCAGCAACGGCATCAGCCCCTCGAAGATGGAGGAGGACCGGCCGGACGACCCGAGCAGCAGCAGGGGCGCGCCCGTGCCGGTGCGCCGGTAATGGACCTGTCCCATGGCCGTGTCCGCGTAGCCGAAGCGCATGAGCCGCCTTCCCCCTCCGATCAAAGCGGAGTCCTAGCAGCCCTGGGCAGAACGCTGGCAGGGGTCGAGCCGAAAGCCCCTTTCGTTCGAACCGTCTTCTCACTTTCACGCGGACCCCGCACTCTCGCGCCGAACGGGCCGTGAAGGACCCGGCGGGAGCACGTCGCGATGGCGCAGGTCGGGACTCTAGCGGGGCGGGTGGCCTTGGTGACGGGGGCCGCCGGGGGAATCGGCAGCGCGGTGGCGCGCCTGTTCGCCGCGGCCGGCGCCGACCTCGCCCTCCTCGATGCCATGCCGCCGGACGCGCTCGCGGCCGAACTCGCGCCCTTGGGCAACCGGTGCCTGGTCATCGCCGCCGACGTGACCCGGCGCCAGGCTGCGGACGACGCCGTGGCCCGCACGGTGGGTGAACTCGGCCGGCTGGACATCCTGGTCAACGTCGCGGGCATCGTGTCCTTCGGGTCCGCCGCCACGCTGGAGGAGGCGGAATGGGACCGGGTGATCGACACCAACCTGAAGGGCACGTTCCTGTTCTGCCAGGCTGCCATCCCGGCCATGCGCGCGCGGAACTGGGGGCGGATCATCAACCTGGGTTCCGTGATTGGAAAGAACGGCGGCAACGCCCGCCCCTGGATCGACCCGGCGGAACAGGATCGCTCCAGCAACGTCGCCTACGGTGCTTCCAAGGCCGGGGTGCACGCGCTGACGTTTTTCCTGGCGCGTGAGCTGGCGACCAGCGGCATCACGGTGAACGCGATCGCGCCGGGCCCGATCGCCTCAGCGATGACGACGAACCTGCCGCAAAGCCTGCGCGCATTGATCCCCGTCGGGCGCATGGGCCGGGCGGAGGACGTGGCGAATGCCGCGTTATTCCTGGCGGGCGAGGGCGCGTCCTTCGTCACCGCCGAGATACTGGACGTGAACGGCGGCATGTGGGCCGATTGAAGGAGACTGATCGATGAACAAGATCGCGTTGCTGCTGCTGGACCTGCAGAACGAGATGGTGGACCCGAAGGGCAAGCTCGGCGGCGCGCTGGCCGGCCCCGCAGCCGAGCGCAACGTGCTGGCCAATGCCGCCACGGCGCTGCAGGCGGCGCGGGCAAAGGGGATGGTGGTGGCCTTCGTCCGCCTCGCCTTCCGCCCCGACTACAAGGACTCGTTGAGCGTGGCGCCGCGCGTGGGGAAGCTGAAGGCGGCGGGGGCGGCCGTACTCGGCACCTGGGGCTGCGAGTTCCCCGAGGCGATTGCCCCGCGCCCCGACGAGCCGGTGTTCAACAAACAATGCGTCAACCCGTTTTTCAATACCGGGCTAATGACTTGGCTGCTGCGGGGCGGCGTGGAGCGGCTGGTGATCGGCGGCGTCGCAACCAACCTGGTGGTGGAGGCTACGGCTCGGGCGGCCGACGACGCCGGCTTCGCGGTGACGGTGCTGGAGGATTGCTGCGCCGCGCCGAACCCGGCCTGGCACGAATTCTCGGTGCAGAACATGCTGCCGCTGTTCGGTACTGTGACCACCGCCGCCGAGTTCGCGGCCGCCGGCTGAGCACGATGCGGATCTGGCACCAGAGCTTCAGCGACCTCGACCGTGTGCCGCTCTACCGGTCCACCCTGGCGCGGCACGTGGAGGCGGTGATGCCGCAGGGGAGCGAGGTTGTGCTGCACGGCCTGCGGCCGGGCACGTACGGGCCGAACTTCGCGCCCATCCATGCCATCCGCCACCGCTACCTGGAATTCCTCAACGAGGCCCAGGTTTGCGAAGCCGCACTGGAGGCGGAGCGCCAGGGCTACGACGCTTTCGCCCTCGCCTGCTTCTACGATCCGGCGCTGCGCTCGGCCCGCTCGCTCGTGGACATTCCCTGCGTCGGCCTGTCCGAAAGCTGCATGCTGGTGGCCTGCTCGCTGGGCCACCGCTTCGGCCTGGTCTCGCTGGAGGACAGCCAGCGCGCCCAGCACGAGGAACTGGCCCGGAGCTATGGCCTGCGCGAGCGCCTGGCGGCCGTGGTGCCGATGGAGCCGGCGGTCGACGAGTACATGCTCGAGGCGGACGCGGACGGGGCGCGCCCCTTTATCCGCTCCTTCGAGGAAGCCTGCACCCGGCTGGTCGCGGCAGGGGCGGAGGTGGTGATTCCGGGCGACGGCTTCCTCAACGAGATGGTCTGGCGCACCGGGCTGCGGACCGCGGCCGGAGTCCCGGTGATGGATGCGCTTGGCACGCTGTTCCACCACGCAGCCTTCATGGCCGGGCTGCGCCGCCACCTCGGCACGGCGGTGAGCCGGGCGTTGCACTATGCCAGGCCTCCGTCCGGGATGCTGGCGGCAGCGCGGGATGCGGCGGGTATTCGCCCGATGGCCGAGACCGAGTTCTCCGGCCGCCAGGAAAAGGCCGGCGGGGACCCATGATCCGCGCGCGCGGCATGGACCGGCTCTGGGCGATGGAGGTCTTCGTCAAGGTCGTCGAGGCTGGCAGCCTGTCGCGCGCCGCGACCCACCTGGACCTCGCCAACGCGTCCGTCACCTCCTGCCTCCGCAACCTGGAAACCCATATCGGCGTCACGCTGCTCCAGCGCAGCACGCGGCACATCTCACTCACGGAGGAAGGCGCCCGCTTCTACGCCCATTGCCGCGAGATCCTGGCCCTGGTGGACGAGGCGGAGGCCGATGCCTCGCCCACGGAGGCGGGACTGCGCGGCGCGCTGCGGGTGGAAATGCCGGTGGCATTGGGCCACCTGATCATCGGCCCGGCGCTGACCGACTTCGCCGCCGAGCACCCGAAGCTGCGGATCACCGTGAACCTCACCAACTCGGTTGACGACCTGATCCGCCGCGCCGTGGACATCGCGATCCGCATCGACGAGGTGCAGGACGCGGACCTGGTCGCGCGCCGCATTTACGAGACGCAGCACGTGCTCTGCGCCGCCCCCGCCTTCCTAGCGCACGCCGGCCTGCCCGCCACCCCCGCCGAACTTGACCCCGCGCGCTGCATCGGCCTGTCCATGATCCTGACCGGCAAACCCAAGCCCTGGACCTTCTGCAGAGACGGCGCGAGCCACGTGGTCGAGCCCGCGGGCAACCTGTCCTTCAACAGCAGCGACGCCCTGCTGCGCAGTGCCGCGCGCGGCGGCGGCTTCGTTTACGTGCTCGACATCCTCGCCCGCGACTATCTCCGGCGCGGCGAGCTGCAGCAGGTGATCCCCGAGTGGACCACCGCGCGGCAGAGCTTCTTTGCCGTGTACCCGCCCTCCCGCTACGTGCCCAAGCGGGTGAAGCTTTTCGTCGCCTTCGTCGCCAACCTCCTAAAGCAGGTCTGAGATGGCCGGAACCGCCACCCGCATCTGGTTTCAGTCCGCGGTGGAGATGGACGGCGCCGGCTCCTATGCCGGAACGCTGCGGCGTCAGGCGGCCCGCGTCCTGTGGCCGGGCACGATCGTGGACGTGCACGGCGTGCCGCCCGGCAGCTGGGCGGGGCGGCAACCCTCGGCGCTGTTCGGCTTTCCCGCCGTCTTCCTCGCAGTGCTCGGCCCCGCTTTCCTCCGCAACGCACTGCGGGCGGAGCGGGAAGGCTACGACGTTTTCGTGGTCGGCACTTTCATCGAGCCGTTCCTCCGCGAGCTGTGCTCCGCCGTCCGCATCCCCGTGGTGTCCAGCCTGGAGGCGACGCTGCTGGTGGGCTGCACGTCCGCGCGGTATATAGGGCTCGTCACCATCAACGAGGCGCTTGCCGAGTCCCTGCGCACGAGCGTGGAGCGCCACCGTCTCGGTGCCCGCGTGGGCGCGATCGTGGCGCTGGAACCGGAGCTGGACGAGGCGGGGACGATCGCTCTGCTGGACGCGCCCGCGCCAGGCCTCGCCGCCTTCGCGGCAGCCGCGCGCCGGGCGGTGGCCGCCGGGGCGGACGCGGTGATCCCGGCTGAGAGCATTTTCGCCGCCGTGACCGGGCAGGCCGGATTGCACGAGATCGACGGCGCCGCCGTACTGGACGCGATCGCGATCCCGGCCGCCTTTGCCGAGATGCTGGCGACGCTGCACCGAAGCGCCGGGCTGCGCACCGGGCGGCGCTGGCACACGCCTCTGCCGCCTGAGGGGCTGCTTGACCTGTTCCTATCCCGGCTGCCCTGAGAAACCGAAACGGAGGAAGCCGTGCTCAAACCGTCGAAACTGTTGCTAGCCACCGCGCTGACCTTGTCCCTCGCCGTCGCGGCGCGGCCGCAGGGCAACCCCGACGAGATCCGCATCGGCGTGCTGAACGACCGTTCCGGCTACCAGACCGACCTCGCCGGCGAGGGCTCGGCCGTGGCGGCCCGCCTCGCCGCGGAGGATTTCGGCGGCACGGTCAACGGCAAGAAGATCGTGATCCTGTCCGCCGACATGCAGAACAAGCCGGACGTCGCGGCCAGCATCGCCCGGCAATGGCTGGATACGGACGGCGTGTCGGTCATCGCCGACAACCAGCTCTCCAGCGCGGCGCTGGCCGTGCAGGACGTGGCGCGGGCGCGCGGCAAGATCACCATCAACGTGTCCTCGGCCACCACGGAGCTGACGGGGGCGCGCTGCTCGCCCACCGGTTTCAAGTGGAGCTACGACACCTATTCGGCCGCGACCGGCACGGGCAAGGCGGTCGTAGCGCAGGGCGGTCGCAACTGGTTTTTCTTCACCGCCGACTACACGTTCGGCAAGATGCTGCAGGCACAGACCAGCAAGGTGGTCGAGGAGGCGGGCGGCAAGGTGATAGGGGCCGCGCTGCACCCGATCGGCACCGCCGACTTCTCCTCCTACATCCTGCAAGCCATCTCCTCGGGCGCACAGGTGATCGGCCTGGCGAACGGTGGCACGGACACGATCGGCAGCATCAAGCAGGGCCGAGAATTCGGCCTCGGCGCGCCGGGCAAGCCCTACTTCGCCGGGCTCACCATGTTCATCACGGACGTGCACGCCCTAGGCCTCGAGTCGGCCCAGGGTCTGCTCCTGACCACCACCTTCTACTGGGACCGCGACGAGAGCAGCCGTGCCTGGGCGAAACGCTTCTTCGCCATCACCGGCAAGATGCCCACCATGGTCCATGCAGGGGTGTATTCCGGAGTTCACCATTACCTGGAGGCCGTGAAGCAGAGCGGCAGCATCGATGGTGCCGCCGTCGCGCAGGCCATGCGCGCACTGCCGATCAACGACGCCACCGTGCACGACGGCTCGATCCTGCCGAACGGAAGGGTGATCCAGGACGTCTACCTGGTCCGAGTCAAGACACCTGGGCAGTCCCGCCAGCCCTGGGACTACTACGAGGTGCTGAGCACGATCGCCGGCAAGGACGCCTTCATGAGCGAAGCTGAAAGCGGTTGCAAACCACAATAGAAACCAGGACTCGTAACCTACTTCTGCGATGCAAGACGGCGTGCATCAGTTGACGACGTCACGTCTGCCACTTCCAGGAAGGTCGAAAACTCACGCACCTCGGCAATGTGTCGCAACCAGGCCACAGCGTCGCCGCTGTTGATCTCGTCGTCGTCCGCGGCGTCGTCACTCCAGCGCACGAGAAGGGCAGCCAGCAGACCGAGTATGGCCGGGGTACCCGACGGCACGCGGGCATAGCCCTCGGCCTCGGCCCGGCCACGATCCGAGCCGTCGTGAACCGCTGCCACCGCCACGGCGGGGTTGGTATCGGTGCGGAGCAGGCAGAACCCGTCCACCCTCTCGTGCGTGACGGGCTGGACCACCAGGCCGCCGTGGATCTGCGGCAGGCTCGCGATTTCCTGCAGAAGTTTGCTCATCGCACTGCCTCCCGCGCGGGAGGCAGCGGCACCGTGGAGTCCCGGTCGGACACGATACTGGGCGCTGAGACGAGCGCATACAGCACCACCGCCAGCAGCACAGCGCCGATCGCCAGGCGCAGTCCTTCGTTCCAGTTCATCATCGCCGTCCTTCTGCGTCCTCAGCTCGTCTGTAGAACCCAGCCCGGCAGCCGCTTCGCGCCGGGGAACGCAGGGGCGCGCGCAGCGCGGGCCAAAGACCCTTGCCCTTGCGGCACTCGGGGCGATGCGGCTGGGCTTTCGCCTCCTCGTTGTTGCTCGTTTTGTGTGGCGTTCTGCCATGCCGCCCCAGGTCGGCGGCCGCTGGGTCGGATGACGCACGATCCAGCCCTGACACCCTCGCCGACGCCGACGGCGCCCGTGTTCGAAGCCCTCGGCTGTCGTCAAGTCATGTCTTGACGAGACACAACACCCAGCGGTGATGCCAGGCAGGAGGCGCAATCCCCTATTCTCCTGACCGAAGCTGGAAGGGACACGGATCTGCACCAAGCGGTTGTCAGCGGGACGACGGCATCGGCCGAGACGCTGTCCGGGCTGGTGGAGCGCGTCACCTACCACAATCCCGAGAACGGCTTTTGCGTGCTGCGGGTCAAGGCGCGCGGGCAGCGGGACCTCGTGGCCGTGGTTGGGCACGCAGCCGTGGTCAGCGCGGGCGAGTTCATCAGCGCGACCGGATGGTGGACCACCGACCGCGAGCATGGGTTGCAGTTCAAGGCGGCGCAGGTCGCCACGACGCAGCCGACCACGCTCGAGGGCATCGAGAAATACCTCGGCTCCGACATGATCCGCGGCATCGGCCCCACCTATGCCCGCGCGCTGGTGCGGGCGTTTGGCGAGGCGGTGTTCGACCTGATCGAGCAGGAGCCGGTGCGGCTGCGCGAGGTGACCGGCATCGGCGCCAAGCGGGCGGCACGCATCGTCGCGGGCTGGGCCGACCAGAAGGCCATCCGCGAGATCATGCTGTTCCTGCATGCCAACGGCGTCGGCACCTCGCGGGCGGTGCGCATCTTCAAGACCTATGGCCAGCAGGCGATCGCGCTGATTACCGAGAACCCCTACCGGCTGGCGCGCGACATCCGCGGCATCGGCTTCCGCACCGCGGACCTGGTGGCGACGAAGCTCGGCATCGAGAAGGAGGCGATGATCCGGCTGCGCGCCGGGTTGTCGTTTGGGCTGGCCGAGGCGACGGGGCAGGGCCATTGCGGCCTGCCGGTGGCCGAGCTGACCCGGTCGACCGCCGCGCTGATCGAGGTGGAGCCCGCGCTGATCGAGGCGGCACTCGGGCTGGAGCTGCAGGACGGCGAGTTGGTCGCCGACACCGTGGACGGCGAGCCCTGCGCGTTCCTCGTGGGCCTGTATCGCTCGGAGCAGGCGATCGCCGAACGGCTGCGTGCCCTGTCCGCCGGCCGCCCGTCCTGGCCAGTGATCGACACCACGCGGGCGATCCCGTGGGTGGAGGCCAAGACCGGGCTTGCGCTCGCGCCGAGCCAGGCCGAAGCGCTACACCTTGCGGTTGCGTCCAAAATGCTGGTGATCACCGGCGGACCCGGTGTCGGCAAGACCACACTGGTCAACTCGATCCTGAAGGTGCTCGCCGCCAAGGGCGTCCGGGTGGCACTGTGTGCGCCGACCGGGCGCGCGGCCAAGCGCCTGGCCGAGAGCGCCGGCCTGGAGGCCCGCACCATCCACCGCCTGCTGGAGGCCGACCCGAAGACGGGCGGGTTCAAGCGCGGCGAGGCGCACCCGCTCGACTGCGACCTGCTGGTGGTGGACGAGTGCAGCATGGTCGACGTGCCGCTGATGCGCTCGCTGGTGGGTGCGCTGCCGGACCAGGCCGCGCTGCTGCTGGTGGGCGACGTGGACCAGCTGCCGAGCGTGGGGCCCGGCCAGGTGCTTGCGGACGTGATCGCGTCGGGCGCCGTCCCGGTGATCCGCCTGACAGAGGTGTTCCGCCAGGCGGCCGCGAGCCGGATCGTCAGCAACGCGCACCGCATCAACCAGGGGCAGATGCCGGAGCTCACGGCGCCGGATGGCTCGGATTTCTTCTTCGTGCAAGCGGACGAGCCGGAGGACGCGGCACGTAAGCTGCTGGCCGTCGTGCGCGACCGCGTGCCCGCGCGGTTCGGGCTCGACCCGGTGCGCGACATCCAGGTGCTGTGCCCGATGAACCGCGGCAGCCTCGGCGCGCGCACGCTCAACATCGAGCTGCAGCGGGCGCTGAACCCGCCGGGGCCTGAGCGTGTCGAGCGGTTCGGCTGGACGTTTTGCCCCGGCGACAAGGTGATGCAGGTCGCCAACGACTACGAGCGCGACGTGTTCAACGGCGACCTCGGATTGATCACGGGCATCGACACGGAAGAAGGGGCGCTGACCGTCAGCTTCGAGGGCCGCGCGGTGGAGTATGGCTTCGGCGAGCTGGATGAGTTGGTTCTGGCCTATGCGACGACCATCCATAAGGCGCAGGGGTCCGAGTATCCGGTTGTGGTGATCCCGCTGACAACCCAGCACTATGCCATGCTGGCGCGCAACCTGCTCTACACCGGCGTGACCCGCGGCAAGCGGCTGGTGGTCATTGTCGGGCAGCGCAAGGCGCTGGCGATGGCGGTCCGCAACGGCGGCGCCCGGCGGCGCTGGTCCAAGCTGCGCGAGTGGCTGCGGCCCGACACCCAGACCGACTCCTCATCACGCCTGGGCAGTCCCGCAATACACGAGGAAGATGAGCACCGTTAGAAACTTCAGCTCCTTCTGCTGAATTCCATTCCTGCCGAGAACCCAGCCCAATAGCCCCTTCGCGCTTGCAAGTTGCAGGACAGTAGCGAGAGCCGCCAGCTCCTTACCCCGCCGTGCGCCGCGCAAAACGCCGCAGCACTCCAGCACCATCAGGGTTCACGCTCCCCTGCCCTGCTTCAAAGCATCGTTCCAGTCCTTTTGCCCGCCCCGCGGCACGAGCCGCTCCGAGCGCACGCCTGCCGCCTGGGCCATGGCCGCCAGGTGCGCGGCGTTGCGTTTTCCCGGCGCGTCCGCGTCGATCGCGGCGACGAGCACCCCCTCGGAATGGGCGGCGAGGCCCTGCAGCAGCGCATCGAGGCAGGCGAGCGTCAGTGGCCCCATGCCGCCCGTGATCGAGACGTAAAGCGTGTCGGCCCGCGGGCTCTCCAGCGCCGCCGGGCTCAGCGCGTCGATCGGCGCGTCGCATACCGCAAGCTGGGTCAGCACATCCGGGACGCCGGGGAGCCGGAACAGGCTCTTGTCCATGTCCTCGGCAAAGCCGCGCCAGTCCGGGCCGCGCATGTCGATGCCGGTCAGCACGCCCTCATGGTCGCGGTGCGCGAACCAGGTACTCCCGCAGGGTCCCTCCCGCACGGAGCCGCACCGGTCCGCCGCCACCAGCACCGCAGCCGGCAGCGCGCGCTCGCCCGTGAGGTAGCCCCAGGTGGGGCCGAGCCCCATACGCGCGAACTTACCTGGTTCTGAGTGCCATGCATTGTAGTTTCCTGTGCCTTGGAGCCTCTGCCAGACGGTATCGCAGGGCTGCTGCGGCCTTTCGTGTTCGTCGTCGTGTGGCGGG
>JAABVA010004168.1_pt1 | contig 13485 bp, 19 predicted proteins | sample 5560331 | NCBI WGS metagenome assembly JAABVA01 (sample SAMN12812661, study PRJNA571458) | rock metagenome | isolation source: Antarctica rocks | place: Antarctica: Victoria Land, Mt New Zealand sud | collected 2016-01-07 | reverse complement strand
GGGGAGTTGCATGGGGAGGGGGACGGGGAGGTGGAGGGGAGGGTTAGGGGGGCGGTGGGGAGGTTGGTTGGGGGGGAGGGGGGGGTGGGGGTGGTGGTGTTGGGGTGTGCGGGGATGGTGGGGATGGAGGAGTGGGTTAGGGAGGAGTGTGGGGAGGGGGTGAGGGTGGTGGATGGGGTGAAGGCCGGGGTGGGGATCTTGCAGGGGTTGGTCAGGGGGGGTTTTTGAGGGGTTGTGCTTTGGGAAGGTTGGGGCGGGGGCGGGTGAGTCTCTGCTTGGGGGCCGATAGGGTGGGTTTGGGGTGGGATCCGTTGAAATGCACGAAGAGACAGCAAGCGGTTGCAATGGAGGTCTGTTTTGCTGTTTGTGTAGGCGAAATGGGTGCTTGGTGCATTTGTTGATGGCTTTATGATTTCCTGTTTACTACTCGAAAGGACTAGGAATAAGGAATTAGGTAACGATTCACTGAGAAGATTTAATGAAGGTGAGGAGGTATTGGATTGTTTGAGTTGTTGGTAAATCAACTCAAGATCATCAAGATTTTCTCGTATCAACAAATGTTTTTACATCCGCTAGTCTTTGGCATATCTGATGAGAATCTTGCTGTCGCAGCTCGTACCATTGGTTCCTTCTTACCCATGGTGCCTCATACACAAAGAGCCTTGCGAGAAACGTTGACATGAAATAGAGGCACCTGCGATTCCCCACCTGGAAATCTGATCCTATGGAAAATATGAACTTCGAACTCCGTCCGTTAAAGTCTGAATATTCCACACCATTTTCCGAGTTTGACAGGATTGGCATAGCACATAGACGCCGTCCACTGTCCACCCAAAGATGCTTATGGACGTCTTGCGCCGCGCCTCGTACAAGAACGAGATAATCCAGGAGAATTTCTAAACGAAAACCCGGCACCCGAGCGTCATGCGTCGGCTAAGTTCAAGAGCTTGAACAACCTGCTCGCACGATTTGCCCTGAGCGTATGTCCGGACCATGTAACCCTTCCGTAATTGCCATCCAGCCCCATGACTGATCTTGCCTTGGCCATTTCAGGAGGCACCATAGCCTTTGCCTCAGTCGTCGGTTCCCCTTTACCTTCCGGTTCCATATTTCTAAAAGGATCTATTCCCAGTAACTCCCTCGCCTTGGTGTCCGCCAGGGTTTGGTCTTCTCTAATCAGCTGCTCCACATTCTCCCACCCGTCCTCACTCGGACGACGCTCTTCCTCCCTAACCTTCTTGATCAACTCTTCGACAGTCAAGTCTTGTTTCTCAACAGTCGTAATAGCGTTTCCGTGACCCTCAGTCGACATGCCGCTAACGGCTTTCCCGGGGGCCTCTTTGCCGACGGATCGCTTGCTTGCTTCCTCGTCGATGAAGGCGAGAATTGCAGAGTTTATGTCTAAGAGCATGGTCCATTGCTCGCTCAGCTCCGGTTCTAGGGTTTCCAGAGCGTCATACCACTCCTCGATGTTCTTCAGTGCGATGAGGTGGTATCGAACTAGGTTCACGCACCAATCCTTCAACAGCTTGTCAAATCCAGCATTCTTCGAAAAGACAACGCTCGCTATCGTGATACAAGATGGGGGGGTGATCAACCTCTCTCCTTCGACCATGGCATCATACGCCATATCCATAAGGCCGGGTAGAGCCATTTTCTTCGCCAACAAGTGAAGCCTAATCAGGATGATGAAGCGATCGACGACCCGGTAGTTCATCGTGACAAACAGCCTCAATCTGGTCATGTTGTATATATCGGGTCCTTCATCCAGATAATTTCGTGCTATCTGGAAGCACGCAGCTGGATCGCTCATGAAAGTAATTTGCATATTGCAGCCTTCCAAGTAATGGGGCGACCTGAAGAACTTGGCGAAAGCGGGTGAGCGGCTGAGAGACGAACGTCTCATCCTGAAAGGGCGGCCGTTTCCGTCAGGTAAATCGGGACACAAAACATCGATTACGTCGTCGTCAATTGCGCCAGGCCTAGTAAATCACACATTAGTACTGCACTGTGTCTCTACATCTCAGAGTAGACAGATCCATGAGGTTCGACATAATATTTATAACACAACGATCATTACAGTCTAGATACACACACATTGACAATCTTTCCCAAGAGCGTTGCAGCTTGATGAGGGAGACAGAATATCGGATGCAGGAGTTAACGCATGTGGTCGGCTAAGTCACGGAAAACAATTGTATAGAGGGCATGCTTACCGTTCGGTCATGATCTTCTGCTCGTACTCTTGCTGGCTCAAGCCAGATTGGCTCATAAAGTGCAACGGTGCACCGTGATACTTTAGAAGAGGCACGGTCGGCACCAAGGCTATAGGAAGCTCTTCTTCCTCAGTGATCGTGGCCATCTTATCTACCGATGTTTGACGTTGATGGCTAGTCAATGTGACGGTACTGATAGGACTCTAGGAAAGAGCTTATGGTCGAAGGAAAATGATAGCGGTTGATCGCACCAACAACGGCGGTTGATCGCACCGGGGTGGAATAGGAAGTGTTGAAGTAAGACAGCAATGGCAGGCCACAGATGGTAGACACGCTAGTAGCTCCTCTTCTTCTTCTTCTTCTTCAACGAAATGTGCGGAGGAACCGAGACTCCTCAAAGGCTGAGACTTTCTGATGCGTAGCAGAACGGTAAAGTAAGGAGTCCAGAGGAAAACGACTCTGGTCTTAAATGTTGGTGAAACTAGCGCCGAAACATGACTGGGGCCATCTACCTAAGGTACAGTACTTTAGGAATGGACGGACCCCGACTGACAGCGCTCACTTGGGTGAGATAGGTCAGACCCCTTCCAAGTTGGATCTGGTCTCATTACTACATTACCCGAAAAGCTTGGTCAACGTTTGTATCACATAGATTGGCTGAGTAGATCCTAAAGGGGCCTAATGCGGAGAGCTTCTCTTCGTGTTGTATTATGTCCAGCGTGTTCATGAAAGGAGAAGTTACAGTTTCAATGTCAAGGCTAATGAGAAGCTACGAAAATGTGGCACTCATACTAACTTAACTTCATGTCTTGGTCTTGAACAGTGCTTCTTGCGTGTCATACGTATAAGCAAGTTCCAGTTGCCAATAATTCGGTGTTGTAGGCTTCGTGATCAGCCAAGCCTCATCCAGGGTTTTGACAACCTCTTCAGGTAACGGTCCTTTTTCAAGGTCTTTCAGATTACTCTCAAGCTGCGAGAAGCTGCTGACACCCATTATCACCCCATCCCGGCCTCCGTTCTGCATGTTAAGCGCCGAGTGGTGGGTACACCATCGAAGTGCCACCTCCAGTAATGTCAGGTTGTGCTTTTGAGCCACTGGCTCAATGAGACGCAGAGCGTCAAATGTAGAATCCTTGAAGTATCGTTTTCGGTACAGCTCTCCAGTTCTTGCAGCTTGATTACTGTAACGACCCTCTGTGGGGATGTCGGCGCTCTTGATTTTGCCGGAGAAAAGCCCACCTGCTAACGGATTGTAGACGACTACATCGATCCCATACCGTTTGCAACACGGGATGAGTTCTTGTTCCAGTGATCGAGCTGCGACATTGGTTTAGAATAACAGGATTGGTGTAAATATTAAGGGGTACACACTAATAGCATTGTACATTCCCTGGTAAATTGACGGGCGTACCCACCCTCTCTCTTTGCAAGTTATGACAATCTCTGCTACCTCGAATGCTGTATAATTGCTCAGCCCCAGTTGCACGAACTTCCCTTCCTTGTGTAGCTCATTGACAGCTTCGAGCGTTTCCTCGAAAGGAACAGATCGATCGGCCGCATGGAGATAGAAGATATCCACGCAGTCTGTCTGCAATTCTTTTAACGATGTATTGACCTGCTCTTTGAGAACAGCGGGCTTATGAGCTCCAGGTTGGCGGGGGTACCACTTGGTTGCTAGAGTCAGTCCACGCTCTTTCCAACGAGCTGCAGCAGTAAAGGCTTCCTGCTTCCCGCCAACGTAAACTCGCGCCGTGTCTATTTCGTTATAGCCTTGTTGTTGAAAGTAATCCAGGCACTTGTTGTATTCATCGAGCGAGGTGACACGGGCACCAGCTTCTTCGTCTGGGCCAAAAGTCATAAGGCCAAGGATCACTCTTGGTTTAGGGTTTTGCATTAGAAGAGGCATGTTGACAATGTGTTATTCCCGACCTACAAACCTTTGTTTGAAGAACTTTTGGGAAGTGAGTTTGGACGTCATAACGTTGGCGTTGGTTTTGGCGTTTAGCGTATCTGTTATCTCCGCAATCGCCGTGACAGATTCGTGGTGTTCCACATGGAAGTTTCATCCATCACAAATACTTCCTACCTCAGGTACAGCCTCCACATCAAGCTGGCTTTATCACCACGGCGACAGCAAGAAATGGCTCATGATATAACAAAGAGCATCTTATCCCTTCCCCGTACTCAGTAGCGATACCGAGGATTGTCTCGGTCGCACCTTCCTCCAAGATGTGATACTACTTTATGGGATCTGACCCGTGGCTTCGTGTTTGTTTGCCTACCTATCTGGATCTCTTGCTGAAAACAACATAACTCGTATTGATACAAACCCTCTCCTGATAGACCTACAGTACTACGAGGTTGGCCTTACTCCTCTCTCATTTGGCAATGTAGCTAGCTGATCAAGCCTTCAGCACGCCAAAGCCAGCTCAAGCCAGCTCAAGCCAACATTTTAGCACCTCAAGGTATGGATACCTTCGCTTTCGCCCAAATGCATGCCAGCATACCCTAATCTGTCCATCAGACACGATTCACCGGTAAAGCAGCAAAGCAACCACGGCGGTCCTCCGCACGCAACCATCGTATCGAGCATCTCGAGTCTCTCCCCAACCACTATTCAAGCCAACCGGAAAGATGCCTCTCTTCCACACCAAAGCGTTTGGCAGACGCCACGTCAACGCCGGGGTTACAGTCAGCAACAGTGGCGTCCATCGGCGCTGGAACTTACGTAGGCTTAATCCCTTCCGCCGAGGGCTCTTCCGCAGACGACATGTGGTTGTCGCCTAGGAAAGCAAAGCTGTGGAGAAAGGCTTGAGATCGAGATTGGAGTGAAGGCAGGATTGAGGCGTGGGGTTGGGAAGGGGAGGCTGGGTCCTTTCCCTACAGAAGGATGACTACTGTTCGGCTTTAGGGGTGATAGAGGCATTTTTATTCTTGCTTCGTTCACTTGCTTTGGTGCTCAAGATACCCTATAGCGATTCTTCCATTACTGCATTCTCTACTGATTCCGTGACGCCCTGATACGATTCCACCATGGTTTCCATGGATTGATTACCTCCCCTCGCCTACCACAAGAGTGGAGAACCAGCAGTTAGAGAAGCTAACAGAGAAGTGAATCGAGATTAATTGCAGGACATAGTGCAGACGAGCAGGACCCTAAGATCAGGGCCGAACATGGAGATCCGCACAGAATGGACACGAGGGACAAATTTGCCGAGTCTGGCAAGAGTCGAACTAACAGTGGCTCGCTGGATGCAGGGCGAGTGACGAAGATGCATTCAGTACTTGATTTGGACGTTGTCATTGATGTGAACAGACTTTGTTCCTCCGATGCTACTGTAGATGGTTGGAATATCGATGAGATCAACTACCTACCTTGAGCCGTTGATGCGTTGATCATGCATGCGCAGACCCACATGTGCTTTGGGAGGTGTATCAGCGATCAAAGTGCTTGGCTCGACGGCGCACCCACTTCTGTCATCCTTGCATTTCCGCCGTGCCGGCTAAGCTGGAGGAGCGGCAATGCGCATTAGTGCATCTCTCTTCAGATCTGTCGACAATGAAACCATCATAGATGTGATCTTGAAAGCAGGGGTTGGAAGGGGTATTTGGCTGCAGGAAAAGCTCTGGTCGACGAAAGAGGTACGCTGCAGAATCTAAACAGCACTGAGCGCAATGAAGGGCTGCTTAGGCCACTCACATGCATGCAAGTGCACTTGATTGTATGTGCATTTACGGGCTTTAACAGGCTGTTTTCTCGCTTCAGTTCCTTTCTTGTGTAGATGTCACTGCGCTTTCTTACATTTTATTTTATTCTAATGTTTTAAATCCAAGTACATATGCTCTCTCATTTGACCTGCGCGATGGAATTGAATTCCCACCTTCGATTAGTAAGCGCACGTCTGCTAACATGCCTGGCACGAATGATGAGGAGGAATACAATTCGAGTTTGACTCCACTTTTGGAGAGGGAGAATCCAATTCCTCGTTATGATGGAGTGGTAGTCACAACCACTAGCGAGAATAGCAGACCAACAACAGCCTATGATTTCCACAAGTCTTTCGACCCGCCATTACACCCTGATTCTAAACCGTCTTGTGACGTATTGTCCATTATTTCCACTCACGTCGAAGATGTTGGTGATGGATTGACAAGATTATGCCTCGTTGAACATGCAGCAAGGCCGGGCTCGCCGTTACTGGAACCCGTGAATCAATGGAAGAATCTGAGGCGAGACTTTTGGATGAGGAATCGTGGCTCTGTACTGGTCGTTATTGCCATGTTCTTTGGGGCATTGATGAGCCTCACAACCCGATTACTGGAGACGAACGATAGTGATGGTGGGGGCATGCATCCGTTTCAGGTCAGTCTTTGCCGCGGGGCTATCCACGCATGGAACATGCTGATGAAGCACTTGGAGTAGATTCTGTTCGCACGTATGGGTATCACTTCTATCCTCTGTCTCATCTATATGTTGTACCACAACATAGCTCCACTTGGGATCAAGGAAATCCGTTGGCTCTTAGTTTTACGAGGGATCTCGGGCTTTGTTGGAGTATTGGGCCTATACTGTAAGCAATGGGTGCCCTTGGGTTCCCGAAAGTTTTGCTGACTGGGAATGTTTCTAGACTCTCTTTTGTATCTGACAGTAGCAGATGCAACTGTGATATGCTTTCTTGCACCACTGGTCAGCTGCTTGGCCTACTCTTTCCTTCTGCACGAGCCTGTCACTTCTATGGAGAAGCTTGCAGGATTCGTCTCGTTCCTTGGCGTTATTGTGATCGCTCGTCCTCCGTTCTTGTTTGGGGCGGCATCAAGTACCATATATTCATCGTCTACTAATTGCGGCCAAGCAGAAAATAGCTTTCAGCTCGCAAACGTCGACTGTTCCATCGATGATGATGCTACCGCTGGCCAAGTCACTTCCGAGCAAAGAATGTCGGCCATCGTTGTCGGTCTTCTCGGAGTTTGTGGTGCGGCTGTGGCTTATATCTCGATTCGCTGGATTGGCAGTCGAGCCCATCCGCTGGTCTCTGTAAACTACCTTTCAGTTCTTAGCACCCTCGTGTCCGCAATTTGCTTGCTCTGTATTCCCGGCATTGGATTCCGGTTACCAGCTGATACGCTAGAGTGGGCATACCTGTTGTCTTTGGGGGCTTCTGGATGGATCATGCAATTCCTGATTACCGAGGGTTTGTCGAACGACAAAGGCGGCCGTGCGACAAACATGGTATACACACAACTACTATTCGCGCTGGCTTTTGATTACATATTCCTTGGCATCATTCCTGGTCTGTCAAGCATTGTTGGAAATATTCTGATATTGGGTAGCGTGCTTTATTTGGCTTTGTACGTGGGTGATTCAAAAGCGGACAGAAGTGTGGAGATACGGGGTGGTGAAGAGGCTGGGGTAGTTGAAGGCATAGATGCCGAAGAGGAAGCTCGAGGTCCGTAGCCGACAGCGCCGAGCGTCGAGAAGGTCACGATGGCATGAATGCTGTGTGATAGTCCTAATGAGACCTTGAGTGTTGCACCTGCATTAGGCTATCGTGGTTGACAACCGATGCTGCTGTGCCATACTCTTGACTCAAGTGGGTCTCGTAAAGAACAGAGTATCTCAGCACAATTAAACCTCGTGATAGATCGGGAAAGGCTTTTGATCATTCATCCAACTGTGCAAACTTGGTGTAGGATATACCATTTTGGGAATGTACGGAATACATCCGGGGGGGAAGCGTGAAAGCTCAGCCGTGGCTCCCTGCAGCCGCTGCCAACGAACAACCCAAACCCCAACCCCCTTACATATTTGCTGTAGAGTACAGTAGCTACTTCTACTCTCTGTTACAAGTCGCCGGGGTTCGTCATCTTCGCCGAGCGTTGATTATCAATACTGCACCTGGCGGGGAAATATCGACAACCGACGAGCCACCGAAGGCCCCGATAGCCTCGCAAAAGCCTATCAGAGATATCTACCTTAATTGGCCGCGGTACGCTCCGGAACCACGTATGCGAACAACTCAACGCTTCGGGGGGGGGAGCTGCCCGATTGATGCATCCAAGGCATTTCCAAGGGTGACAAACAGCAAAGCATGAGCGGCACGAATCCTCCCTCCTCGGCGGGTGGTGGGCCCCCGAGTACTGCTGCAGCAACGGCTAGGAGTCTTGGGGCGACGCAGGGCTTGAAGCGAAGTGTGCAGGCTGCGTTTGATGGTATTTTGGCATACTTTCCCCGTTTCTCTGTGGGTTTCATGTTTATAACGGGCATGTCTTTGACGATGTCACTTGACACTCATTGTGCACGTGCTTTTGCTCGTGCTTCTCTTTTCGTTCAGCAAGTTCCATCATTCATTTCTGGTCATGTCTAACCCTTTCCTCCTCGGCCGTTATCTAGAGCCATCGAACCCTATAAAGATGCCATCACATGGCTATACCAGCAAAGTTAGAGTGCTCGATAGGTACAAGGTCGTCGGTTTCATCAGCAGCGGTACCTACGGACGAGTCTACAAGGCTGTGGGCTACAATGGCCAAAGTGGAGAGTTTGCCATCAAAAAGTGAGGCTGAGTGATTGTGATTAGTAGTTGGTCTACTTTTACTGATTACCCTAGGTTTAAGCCGGACAAAGAAGGTGAGGTCATCCAGTATACTGGCATCTCTCAGTCGGCATGCCGAGAGATGGCACTTTGTTCCGAGCTTTCGCATCCGAATATCATCAATCTGGTCGAGATCATCTTAGAAGACAAATGCATCTTCATGGTGTTTGAGTACGCAGAGCATGATTTACTGCAGATTATCCAGCACCACACACAGCCATCTCGACATCCAATCCCGGCATCTGCCGTCAAATCCATTCTCTTCCAGCTATTGAATGGCCTCCTCTACCTGCATAGCAACTGGGTTCTACATCGAGACCTGAAGCCTGCAAACATCATGGTGACCTCCAAGGGCGAAGTCAGAATAGGCGATCTTGGTTTGGCTCGGCTTTTCTACAAACCTCTTCACTCGCTTTTCAACGGTGACAAAGTCGTGGTTACGATCTGGTACCGTGCGCCAGAGCTTCTTCTCGGAAGCCGACATTATACACCTGCGGTTGATCTATGGGCAGTTGGGTGTATCTTTGCTGAGCTGTTGTCTCTTCGTCCCATCTTCAAAGGCGAAGAAGCTAAGATGGACAACAAGAAGACAGTTCCATTTCAACGGAACCAGATGCAAAAGATTGTGGAGATACTAGGTATGCCTACGAAAGAGAATTGGCCTGGTCTTTTGCATCAGCCAGAATACGCACAGCTTCAAAACCTTTCGTATGCCGTGCGCGACGGAGGCAACGGCATATCTGGCCTAGATTCATGGTACTGGAACACTTTGAGAAGCTCAGGCTATCACCAGTCTCAAGCATCGGGTACTCCAGATCAAGAAGGGCTCGATTTGTTGTCCAAGCTACTAGAATATGACCCAGCTAAAAGGTTGACTGCGCAGGACGCTCTTCAGCATCCATATTTCTCCGCGAATGGAGAGAAGGTCACTGCGAATTGCTTTGAAGGAATGGCAACTCAGTATCCGCACCGAAGGGTGAGCCAGGATGATAACGATATCAGAACTTGCAGCCTGCCCGGGACGAAGAGAAGCGGTTTACCGGATGATAGCATTGCGGGAAGACCTGCAAAAAGGATGAAAGGTTGATGCTTCGATACGCGTTTACTGATCAGTTATAACGCAATATATGACTAGCTTTCTGGGAGCCTAGAATCTGCTTTAAGTTTGCATTTCATGTCAGCCCTTAGAAGGATACAAAGAAGAGCTAAGCTCCTTGCTTGGCATGTTTACCGTTTTCTCAAGACGATGCCTTAGATCCAGGTTCGCGCGCCACGGGACCGAGCTTTGTCAAGTTTGGGTGTACCAACATTTGAGACCTATACTAGCGGACCCTAGATCGAGTCTACTTTATCGAAAGGCGACGTCACGCAGACTGAGGTTAAGGATGACGGGCAATAGGGGAAAGCAACGGAATCCTAAAAGCATAGATCATGAAACGGAGGTACCTAGTAGTAGGATAAAGGGGGCATCTATGAGGGGAGGTAGCGGGCGATGTCGTGGCGGATGACCGATTTGATCATGTGTCGACCAGGGCAGATCTCGATAGAGCATGCGGTGGCATGGCGATGGGAGGGCCGTGGCCGAGGGGCCGCTTTACTCGGGTAGATGGATCTACGGAGTACTTGTACTTTGGTTCAACTTTTGAGCAAAGATATCCTCAGCAATGCTCGTTGATGTATTTTTGATGTTAGTACACAGCTGGAGGACCATTCTACTACCCTTCCCGGAATATTCCGCCCTGCTGGACGAAGGCTGCAAGGCTGAAAGGCTGAGATAGCGGCGGGTTGACAGGGATCAATTAACCCGTGCAGGTGTCACCCAGCAATTCCATATTGCCAGGAAAGGAAACAACATCACACTGCTTGATATCCACCATTACATCCTACAGCCTAGCGATTGCGCTCGGTCACCAATGATTTTGCTGGCTGATGACCGATCTTAACCTCCTAGCCCCAAGACAGACTGGAGAATCTGAAGCCAGTTTCACGTCAAGCACCCCTACGCCAACCATTCATACTCCTCCCTCCGAAGACTCATGCCAGAATGACAGTCTAGCATCGCCATCTCGTTCACGGTCGCCGCAAGCTTCTCCTTACAGCTCCAAAGCCCCTATTAAATCCTCACTTTCACTCCCCCATGCCCCACCCAGAACAACATCGCAAGAAACTCCCGACGGTGGAAACTCTGGCAGCGAGCTGGACTCTGAAGGCGAGGAGGAGGAAAACATGGTAGAAAGGCCGCCCATGCATAGACCTTCCGACGGTCGCTCGCAAGTGCCATTACTGAAGGAGGAACGGGGCAGGCCCTCGTACGACGGAGAGGCCAATGTACGACCAGGTGTCACCACGAGAAGATCAACGTTCCGAAGTAAAAGTCCGGACTTTGCTGGAGCATCGGCGACGAAGAAGAAATATACATATGCAGCCTTTTTCTTGGGTTTGAGTTTAATCAGCTTTGTGATACAGACAGAGACGGCAGTCTACATACAGCATGAATTGAGGTGGAATAAGGCCTATTGTATGCTGTGAGTTTTGATTGCGGTTCCTTGTGTTGAAAGCTGCGCTGACCCCCCCCTCCCCACCTAGATGGCTAACCCACGGTTCATGGTCCCTCTTATGGCCCATAACCCTCCTAATCCTGCGCGTACAAAAATGGAGAACTCCTTGGCCAGCCTTCTGGCGGCGTCACATCTATCTCATCCGCACTACCGCCCAAATGGTCGAATCTCAAAGCCTCCATTTAACCACTCGGGAATCACAAAAGTCTCCCACCATGTACATCCTCCGAAAGACGGCCTTTATAACGTGCGCCTTGACGGTCGCTGGCGGCTCATGGTACGTAGCGGTCGACCTGACCTCTGCTAGCGACTTAACGGCCATCTACAACTGCTCGGCCTTTTTCGCCTACGCCTTCAGTATTCCTCTACTCAAAGATAAACTGCGTTTCGATAAGATGTTTTCTGTCGCCGTGGCTATAGCCGGTGTCTTAATTGTAGCATACGGGGATTCGGCGCCAACAAAGCATGGGGGCAAATCAGGGGGGTCTGTTGGCGGAGGGCCTAAACCCGATCCAGGGGAGGAGAACAACGTGAAGTACAGGACCGTAGGAAACATTGTCATTGGAGTCGGGAGCGTGCTCTACGGGCTCTATGAAGTACTTTACAAGAAACTGGCTTGCCCTCCCGAAGGAACCAGTCCCGGCCGGGGCATGATCTTCGCTATGACAATGGGAAGTCTGATCGGGTCTTTTACGCTATTTGTGCTCTGGATTCCTCTACCGATACTGCATATTACGGGCATTGAGTTGTTTGAGCTACCGCAAGGGAAGGCGGCTTGGATGCTGGCGATTTCAGTACTTGCAAATGCCAGTAAGTTATCTCCTTCATCCACTCCGCGCAAAAACTCGATCACTACTCTGAACCTCGTCCAAATGGATGGGACTTTAGATATGGTCGAGTTATCGGCATCGAGATGGAGATATTCGGTGTTTGGAATGCTAATCATTGATAGCATTCTCGGGCTCCTTTCTCGTTCTGATCTCACTCACCTCCCCAGTCCTCTCTTCCGTCGCTGCTCTGTAAGTTCTCTCTTCCTTTTCCCCCAAGTCCCTCCTCTCATTATTCACATTCCTGTCCCTGCTACAATAAATCACCACTACTCTTTTCCCTCGGCAAAACCCACGCCTTAGAAATCAGCACTAATAACTATACAGTCTCACAATCTTCCTCGTCGCCATAGTCGACTATTTTCTCACCGGCGTCCCGCTCTCCGCTGCTGCGATTGCAGGAGGCTTGCTGATCATGGGGGCATTTCTATTGCTGAGCTGGAGTACATATAGAGAGATGGACGAGGAAAGGAGGAAGAGGTATGTGATCCGTCTTTCTTTGACCCTTGATTTTACAAGGAGATTCTGTGGGGACAAAGACTAACAGGAAACAGGCTAGCAGAGGAAATCGCCGAGAGTGACAGTGACGAATAGACTTGGCTATTAGATGAGTAGTTTTGGCAAGCGTAGACTAAGTCTCTGCTCTGCATGGAGAAGAGAGATATGACGGGAGCATGCATGGAGCGTCTGGCGTTTCAAGGCAGACGGTAGCCGCCCCGAGTAGGCGGGATTAGAGTAACCGTCTTGGGAGTAATAGCACCATCGATACCAGTTTGACGAGCGCTGCTTCATCACTCCTATTGATATCGTCTTGGGGAATTCCCAAATTTTTGCCCATGAAATCGTGAAAATGCAGCTTTTATGAGGGTGAGGTTGGTTGTGGATGGTTGAAGGAAGGTGTATGTCGTGGGTAGAGGTGGTGGGATGTTCTTTTTTGATTCAAGAGAAAGCTTTGTGTAGGCGGGTTTGATGTGGGGGTTTTTGAGGGGATAGCGAATCTCTTGTTTCTTTGGAAGGTACCTTTCATTACCCCGAACAACCAGTGACTACAGTATGATTCTGTTCAGGCGCCCAAATCCCACCAGATACATTCATCCCGTTTGAAGAAGAAGGTCGTTCGGATAAATTCACCTGTGCCCACCACCTACCTACTGTACCTGCCTTGCATAAATAAAACCAACCAACCAACGTACCCCATTTTCTATCGCCCGAATCCCGTTTATGCACCATTGATGTCTGTTTCGTCGTTGTTGAGGGTGATGGTTGGGGTTTTGGGTGCTTGAGTGATGTTGGT
>JAABVA010004165.1_pt1 | contig 13494 bp, 15 predicted proteins | sample 5560331 | NCBI WGS metagenome assembly JAABVA01 (sample SAMN12812661, study PRJNA571458) | rock metagenome | isolation source: Antarctica rocks | place: Antarctica: Victoria Land, Mt New Zealand sud | collected 2016-01-07 | reverse complement strand
ATGATCTGGCGTAAATGGGTCACAGAGAATCCTCCTTCTCTGCGACAAACGCTAGATCAAAATCACCGCCGCCAGCCCAGCGCACGCGCATGCGTCCGCCGCACAGCGGCTTCGTTCAAGTCGTCTTCTCGTCAGCAATCCTCAAATTAGCGAGAAGCGCGTTTATGAGGACTGATCCGGGCAAATGTACGAAGCGGACTTCTTGCCAGCTCACAACATGCGGTTGTCACTACGTTGCCCGAGAGTTTCAGCTTTGATTCCAGAACGCATCCGGTCCGAACATGCTCACATCCTGTTCCATGGCTTCGAAAGTTCCGGAACGGAGAAATCGTTCAGGATCGAGGCGAATAGCCGCTTCAAGCTTTTCCTGCTGCGCGGCGGAGATCTTCCGATAGGCCCGAGATTGACGCTCTGCCCGGTCCATCCAATAGTCAAAGATCTCTCGGGGAAGCTCGTACTCTCTCGGTCCCACGGTTCCGGCGTTCGCATTCACCTTAGTACCTCGCCACCGCTCATGAGACTCGATCATGCCGAAAAGTGCGAACGGGCCAATCTTGGCAAAGGTGAAAGCACTGGACGCCGAACTCGCGAGATCGACATCCATACCTCGCATGAAATAGCGATTGGTATTCGGCTGGAAGAGGTGATTCGTAGGAGCTTTCGCGATCGCACCAAGGAGAACTAGCCGCTGTTCGAATCGCCCGGGATGCGCTACTTCATCCAGTAGAAACTGCGCCCATCTCGCAAGGGCGGCCATGCCTTCGCGATTCTGCTCTTCGCTGAGGTGACCGATCTGGCCTTGCTGCACTGCGTAGGTGAGGACACGCCAGGATATCGAGACGCAGAACTTCAGGAACCAGTCTGCGTACTCGACCTCTGAGACCTTATCTCGCTGCATCGGATAGAACATTGCATTTGCGAATCGCCTTTCTAGGCGTGAAAAACGTTGTTCGCATTGTTCGCATAGCAGCGGAACCTTCAGACCGTCCTGGGCCCGCATTTGCGGATTCATCCCCGATCTTAGGAACCCGGTCGCCGAGGTTTCACGAAGCCACCGGAATACGAATGCGGGAATGATGTGACTCGCTCGAAGTTCGGATTTCCTCTTGCAAAGACCACACACGGGCATGGAAGATTCTAGCTTTTCTCCTGAGACACGCTAATGGTCTTCACCCAGACTCCTACGGGCTACACGCTCCCGAGACGAACGATCCCACCTCTCTTTGACGGCAAGGAACACGAAGTCGGCCTTGTGGAGCAATCGCGCACTGTCCGTCAAGCGAGCTTCTCGTACAACTGCCAGCCGTCCGGTCCAGATTGGTACCGAGAAGTCTTAGTGCTGTATGTGGACCGCCCGTTCTTGACGCTGGAGTGGCACCGCTTCTGAGGGCGGTTTACATACAGCGACTTGAAGGAAGCCGCTTTGTCCGGGGCTGCTGATTATGGGAGTTGAACGGGCTTGAGCTGCGTGTAGCTACCATCGGTCGGGAGTTTTGTTGTTTTCGGAGCTCTTGAAGTGGGAGTTGATGGTGGCGGATGAGCTTCGACCCATGACCAGCTGTGCTGTCATGCGAGGAGAGCGGCCTTGAGGATGACTTGGGGCGTAGGACGGCCAGCGATGCAGGAGCACCGAGTCGGTTCGAGTCTGAGATTGGAGGTTCATGCGGCGATCCTGTCTGCGATCGGTGGTGGGCGGACCAGCAGTTGTGCCGCTGTGAGCCGTTCTACGACCTGCATCGTTCTGCCGCAGTGCGGGCACTTCGGAAGGACTGGTGACTGGTTAGGTAGTTGAGGAGCGTGCGTTGGCATCTCTGGTGAACTCTTGAGTAGGCTGAAGCAGAGGGGCAGCAACGTGGCTCGTTGGCGGTTAGCGAGGAAACCGAAGTTGCGGATGCGGACGAAGCCTGGTGGGAGCAGATGGAGCAGGAAGCGGCGGAGGAACTCGTCGGCCGGCAGGCTGATGACGCGCTTCTTGTTCTTGTGCGCGGAGTCACGCCAGCGGAAGCTGACTTGGCCGTTGGACAGGGAGACCAGCCTGCTGTTGGCGATGCCGACGCGGTGGGTGTAGGCCCCGAGATAGCGCAGGGCATGTTCCGGTCCACCGAACGGTCGCTTGGAGTAGACCACCCAGTCGTGACGGAACAGGACTCTGAGCCAGGCGGCGAAGCAGCGTGGCTCAGCGAGCGATGCGAGATGTCCATGGAACTCGAGCTTGCGTTCATGGAACGCGGTCTTGAGGCCTGCGATGAACTTGCCGCGGAAGATGCGACCGAGCACCTTGACCGGGAGGAAGAAGGTGCGGCGCGACGAGATCCAGCTGGAGCGATCCGGTGCGAGACCACCGGCTGCGATGACGCAGTGGACATGGGGATGATGTTGCAGCCTCTGGTCCCAGGTATGGAGCACACTGAAGAAGCCGATCTCCGCGCCGAGGTGCCGCGGATCGCGGGCGACCTCGAGTAGAGTGGCTGCACTGGCGCGGAACAGCAGGCCATAGATCAGCCGCTTGTTCTGGAGTGCAAGCGGAGCCAACTCGCGCGGCACGGTGAAGACCGCATGGACGTAACGGGTCGGCAGCAGCTCCCGTTCGCGGTGCTGGAGCCAGCGGATGCGGGCGTTGCCCTGGCACTTCGGGCAATATCGGTTGCGGCACGAGTTATAGGAAATGGCGGTGTGTCCGCAGCCGGAGCAGCGGTCGCGATGGCCGCCCAGCGCAGCCGTGCGGCAACGCGTGATGGCGGTCAGCACCTTCTCATGCTGCCCGTTGATCCACCTGCGGCTGCGTTCGATGAAGCCCTGCCCTGCGTAGCGAACGATGTCGGCCATCTCCAGCGGAGACCGGCTTAGACGCTGCGTATAGCTTCTCCTCAAGTTGCGAGCTGCAGCATGTCGAGCGGGCTGGAGGTCGCGCTCAAGTGCTTGCTGGAAAGGTGCAGATAGATCGTGGTCTCTTCGAGATCGCGATGCCCGAGCAGGACCTGAATGGTGCGCAGGTCGGCACCAGCTTCGAGCAGATGCGTCGCGAAGCAATGGCGCAGGGTATGCGGATGGATCTGCTTATGCTCAAGACCGGCACGGCCCGCGGCCTGCTGACACGCTAACCAGAGCACCTTGGTCGTGACAGGACGGGTCGACGTATGCCAGCGGTTGCCGGGAAACAACCACTCGCTCGGCTTGTGCCGGAGCCCACGCCAGTAAGTTCGCAGCGCTTCGAGCAGCGCCGGACTCAGCATCACGTCCCGGTCCTTGCGTCCCTTGCCGCCGCGGATGTGAACCACCATGCGCTGGCTGTCGATATCGTTCACCTTCAGGTGCGCGACCTCTGCACGACGTGCTCCGGTCGCGTAGAGCGTCATGACCAGGATGCGCTGAAAGGGTGTGTGGGTCGCATCGATCAGACGTGCGACTTCCTGCTGGCTGAGAATCTCGGGAAGACGCAGCACCTTCTTCGGATACGGCGTCTCGGCTGCACTCCAGCCTCGCTTCAAGACCTGGATGTAAAGGAAGCGCAATGCAGCCAGACGTTGCGTGACCGTGCTCGGAGCCAGCTTCCAGTCCCGGAACATCGCAGCCTGGTACTGCCGGATCTGGTCCGGGCCAAGCTTGTCCGGCGAACAACGGAAGTGCTGAGCGAAGTGCTCGACGGTGCGAATGTAAGCGCGAATGGTCCCCGGAGCGTAGTTGCGGCGCTCCAACTCTTCCAGCATGATCTGACGTAGATGGGTCACAGAGAGTCCTCCTTCTCTGCGACACAACCTAAATCAACGCCTCAACCGAACAACCAGCCACACGCGAACGCGTCCGCCGCGCAGCGGCTTCGTTCAAGTCGTCTTCTCGCACCCAGTCGGCTGGGAGCAAAGGACAAAACGCTGTTGCGATTGCTTTTCCACCAGCAACCGCTTTTTCGCGAAACTCGCCCAGCACTGTAACATAAAGGAGGTTATGTTGTAGTAGTTTGCGGCCTGGAGCCGCTTGTTAGGGTAAACGGGCAAGGCCCCGCGCGGAGGGCAGGGAGAGGGCCCTAGATCTTGGCTTCTCCTCCGAAAGAGCGCGTTTCTGAGGACCGACCCCTTCAACTCCTTCGACGGAACAATGCTGCCTATGGCGGCGTACATGTCTGAGTCTTGCCAGATACGTGCCTTCAAGGAATTGATGCTCTTACGCGTCCTCACTTTTGCCTTGCCGTCTCTGCTGTTTGCGTCGCCTATCACTCTAGGGCAGCCAACGCAGGCGCCGACGCCGCTGGCAATTGAACACGTCACAGTGCTACTGATGACCGTTGACGGTGCCGTGCTCCACGACCAGACGGTCACGCTACGGGATGGACGCATCGCGGGGATCAAGGCTTCGACGGGAGCGAAGATGGGGTTGGGCGTTAAGCGGGTCGATGGCACAGGAAAGTACCTGATGCCGAGCCTCACGGATGCGCATGTACATCTGGAGAACGACCGCATTCTGCGGATGTTCCTGCAAAACCCGAATATCCCCACTGGAACGATCCGCACCGAGGACATCTTCCTGCCGTATGTGGCGAACGGTGTTCTGCAGGTGTTCGACTTGTCTGCGACCTCCGAGACCGTGGGGCAGCGCGACGAGGTGGATAGCGGACGTGGGGTGGGACCGCATATTGCGATGGCAGCGATGATCGACGGTCCGGACCCGCTCTGGCCTGTCGGCATGACACGCGTGGCGGCAACGCCGAGTGACGGACGGCAGGCGGTGCGCGATGCGTCGGCTGAGGGCTACGAGATTATCAAGGTGTACAGCAAGCTGGATCTGCCGACGTTTACGGCGATTGTGGACGAGGCGCGCAAGCTGCACTTGCCAGTGGTTGGTCATATACCTCAGCGCGGCAAGGGGATCACGGAGCAGTTCTTTCAGCCGGGGTTCGGGATGGTGGCCCACGCGGAGGAGTTTGCGCAGCAGACCGATATTCCAGCCGAAGCGGACATTCCGCATTATGTGGAGATGATGAAGCGGAATGGGGCATGGTTGACGGGTACGCTGTCACTGGATGAGCGGCTGCTGGAAGAGACGTCGCACCCAGATTCATTGAAGGCACGGCCCGAGCTGCGGTTTCTAACGCCTCTGGTTTATGTGATGGTCACCGAGCACAACCCGTATGTGGCGCGGGCGAACGCGAAGTATGTGGAGTATCTGCGTGCGATTGTGGCGTTCAACCGTAAGCTGGTGCAGGCATTCGCGGCGGCGGGGATACCGGTACTTGCGGGTACGGATACGCCAGTTCCAGGAATGGTGGCGGGCTTTGCTTTGCACGATGAACTGGAGGCTATGGCTCGGTACGGGTTGAGCAACAGGCAGGTGCTGGAGGGAGCGACGCGGCTGCCGGCGGAGTGGCTGGGTGTGGCAGGAGACCGCGGCGTTGTCGCAGTCGGAAAGCGCGCTGATTTATTACTGCTGGATGCCGATCCGATGGCAGATGTAGCGAACACGCGGAAGATCGCGGCGGTGGTGGTCGGCGGGCGCTTCCTGTCCCACTCAGAGCTTAATCAGGAGATGAAGGCGCTGGATGAGCGGTATGCGAGGATGAGGAACGGTGGTGCCGCAGAGACCCACTGAGCCAAGTAGCTCGCTTCGCAATTCGAAGGTTTCCACTGTGCACCACGCGCGGAGACTTTCGTCTTTGAACTTGCTCCTGGGAAGTCGTCTCCCCGGGATTGATGTGTCACAAACGATCTACTGGGACGTGCTTCAGTACGCGATCCTCTCCACCTCATCGAGCGCAATCTCATCGCTGCGCCGGTCATAGAGCCCGGTCGTGCGGGCGGATTCATGGCCGGCCATGTGCTGCGCGATCTCCAGCTTGCCGCCGTTTCGCAGGTAGGTCGTGATTCCGGTGGCGCGGAAGCTATGGGCGCTAATCTTGGTTCGCAGGCCGGCAGCTCGCGCCCGTCTCTGAATCATCATGTGCACATTGGGCTGAGGCAGGGGAGTGCGATCGATCAGCCTGCCATGGGGCAAGGTAGGGAAGAGCGGAGCCTCGGGCTCGCTGCCGAGTCCAGAGACAGAGATCCACTCCTCAAGGTACTGGTCGAGATTGTGGTGACAGGGCAGCTCGGTTACCTTGCCGCCCTTCTCATGCAGACGGACCCAACCGCGGCGCTTCTGGACGTAAAAGTCCTCGACCTTCATGCCGACGGCCGCTCCGACGCGGGCGAAGGTGTAGCCCATCAGGGCGATCAGGGCGCGATCTCGAAGGCCGAGCAGGGAACTGGTGTCGATCGCGGCTAGCAGCTCGTGCATCTCCTCGGCCGAAAGCACGGAAGTTTTGCCCTTTTTGACGCTATGCTTCGGCCCCCGCACGGCATGGGCAGGATTGGTCTGCATGATGTGGCCGGTGACCAGCCAATCGAACAACATCCGGATGGCCGCTAGGTGTTGCTTGACGGTGGGCTTCGAGTGCGTGCGGCCGAGCTGCTCGACGTAACCTGCGACGTGCATCGGCGTCACCCCAGACAGATGCCCCAGTCCCTTATCCTCACACCAGGCGGCGAAGCCTTCGACGGCTTTGAAGTAAGCTCGGCGGGTGTTCGGGTTGCGGATGTTGACAGTGAAGAACTCCCAAAAGCGCCTGCCACCTTCGGGCACGTGCATAAAGAGCGCCGGCAGCCTGTCAGAGGCGACGACTGACACTCGTATTTGGTTATGCGCGGACTTTGTAGACAACCGAGTCATATTTTGGGCTGGTGCGTGTGTTCCTATAATTTCGCCGTTAAGCGTTTCGGCGATACGCCTGCTTCTGACGTTCTGCACTGCCACGGGGTAAAGAAAGCTTTCCTTTCCGAAGCTCTTGGTCGCCCATTCAGCCACTGCCCGAACAGCCTCACGTCCATAGCCCTGGCCATGGACTGCTTCCTTGAGCCAAATGCCCAGCTCTGGCATCGGCTGATCAACCTCATGCAGCCCTGCAATGCCCAGGCACTCCAACGTGTCATTGCGCCTTACAACGAAGGTAAAATCTGATGGGTCGTTGGCCTGCAATCTGCTTTTGCGTGCCGCCTTGTACTCAGCAAGAGATCCAGGCGGCTCCCACGCCATAAAGCGCGCAACCGCTGGAGTGATGCATGCGTACACCTCCTCCGCGTCGGCCATGATGAAAGGGATCAGTTGTAATCTCGCGGACCTGATCAGATGTGCCATGGGTCACCGGGCCGAAGCGTTCAGTTGACATATGATAATGTGCTTTATCATGTGTAGAGGTCGTGATTCCGAACCCGCTTTGCCTAGCGAAGGATGCTGTAGAGTAAGCTCCCTTTGTGACCAGACCAATGCTTAAAATTCTGATCATCGGTTTGTTCTGTTCCTCGTCTCTGGCAAGCCCTCCTTCGCAACGGTCCCCGATGCACGCTCCCTGGGTCACATGCTCTCCGGAAAACGGGAAGCACTCGACTACTAAGAAGAGGGTGCGCACTCTTCTGGTCACCTCGTCCAATGGGCGACTCAAGGCCTTTGCCGAGATTGAAGCGGAACGAATACCCGGGGGAAACTGTCAAACTGAAGTGCGCCTCTTCGTTTCAGCGCCTGGCCAAGAAGGATTCCGCGAGGTCTACGATCTAAAACCATCAGAGACAACGGGAACGTTGAATTCTTTGGGACCCGTCGGCTGGTCTCCTGACGGTCGATGGCTGCTGATCGAGTTTGGCAACTGGTGGGAGGGCTCAGATGCTGGCGGCCTCGGGGTTCTCCTGTATGACAGCCATGCAAAGACCGTTTCTAACACGGACCTACATTCTCTAATAAGCAGAACCCTCAACCGAGAGTGCTCCATCACCGTTATCAGCGTGATCGGCTTCAATGCCTCGTCTCAGGTCCTCCTGCGTCTAGCGGATTCGACGGACGAAGGCGAGACTGAACCTCTGACCCACTGCTTCCAGGGGACTGAGAGTTGGGGCATCAATCCCCAGCGCAACTCAGCATTTCACCTGACGGGACAACCGTAAACAACTCGCATTTATTAGGCTTGAAACCTTCAGTCTGACGGACAGCGGAAGCTGCTGATCCCTTCGTTCAGTGAGTACAGGCCGCGCACGTAACGGCGTTTCAGAGGCGGCGAGACGCATACCTGCCTGAAACGACCGTTAATGAGATGGTCCGCCGTTGATTACTCTCCATTGGAGAACGATCTTTGGCACGCTAGTCTGAGGAGGATCACTGACATGCAGATTCGTTCGATAGGCATCGATCTTGGCAAGACGACCTTTCACCTCGTCGCACTCGGCGATAGCGGCAAGGTGCTGATCAGGAAGAAGTTCAACCAGAAGCAGCTCATCATGTTCACCGCCAACCTGCAGACCTCCTTGATCGGGATGGAAGCCTGCTCCGGAGCACACTTCCTAGGTCGAACCTTGCGATCGCAAGGCCACAACGTGAAGTTGATCCCGGCTCAGTTCGTAAAACCATTCGTGAAGTCGAACAAGAACGACTTCCTGGATGCGGAAGCCATCGCCGAAGCGGTCGACCGGCAGAACATGCGCTTCGTTCCGATCAAGACCGACGACCAGCTTGACCTTCAGGCACTGCATCGCGTCCGAGACCGGCTGATTGCCGGCGAACGTCCGTCATTAACCAGTTGCGGGCGTTTCTGCTTGAGCGCGGCATGACCTTTGCCAAGATGCCTACCAAGCTCAAGATCGCGATGCCCGAGATCCTCGAAAACGCCGATTCGAACCTGACCCCACGCATGCGCAACCTCGTGGGTCTCCTCTGGAGTGAGTGGAAGGAACTCGAGCAACAGATCACGGCGATGAACACAGAAGTAGAGCAGATCGCCTCCTCAGATCCAGCGTGTCAGAGGTTGCGGCAGATTCCGGGCATTGGCCCCTTGATCGCTACGGCCGTCGTCGCCTCGATCGGCAACGGTGCCGCTTTCCGAAAAGGGCGAGATTTCGCATCCTGGCTCGGTCTCGTGCCGCGGCAGCACTCTACCGGAGGCAAGGCCAGGCTGCTTGGGATCAGTAAACGAGGTAATCCCTACCTTCGGAAGATCTTGATTCATGGGGCCAGAGCTGCTGTCGTGCGCGTGAAGCGAGAACGATCACCCTTCGGTTCATGGCTGGATGCTCTCCAGACAAGAGCACCCCTCAACGTCGTCGTAACCGCCACCGCGAATAAGCTGGCGCGCATCGTTTGGGCGGTACTGTCGAGCGGCGGGGAATTCAGGCCTGGAGGTCGCCTGCTCGCCTCCTAAGAACTTTCGCAGCTGGAAGCACATCACGCCCAAAACTCAACCACTCTTCCACGAGGTCTGCATCGGACAGCAAAGACGAAAGAACAGTCACAACGGCGTGCTTCAAACCTGATCACTGAAATGGCCCTTCAAGGCCGTACCGTTTATGAGGCAAGCACGCGGCGCAGCTCATCATGGCTAGGAAAATTTACCTCTCCATCAAAAGCCGAATACATTTGCGCAGACCTGTCTCTTGTCCAACGCTTTTCCCTTGCAGTCGCGCGGCGGACCATACATTCAGTGAATACAACGTTTCAGAAGGCGCAAGCAGGCGGGGAGCGCTGCAAGGAAGATAACGTCCTTTATCTGAAACGCCGTTTCTAGGGAATTTCCACTTTCTGGGTCTGGCATACTGTTTGCGGCCCGTTCAGGGCCCACTAAGCGCACCAAAGCTGAGAGGTGTCGGTTTGTGATGAAGCTCGCGATCTTAGGTATCACTTTTGTGGTTGGGCTCGGCGCTCTGAATGCACAGACGTTTGTGTGGCAGCCCTCACCGGGACATACGCAAGTACCAATATGGCCCGGAGTCCCGCCGGATCAGCAGCCTGTCTCCGGGCCTGAGATCGCTACGTGGTCGGACAAGCTTTTTGGCGATAGGCTAGCAGCGGGCATGAGCCCTGTGTCGCAGCCGACGATGACGGTTTACTCGCCAACCGCCAGAAACACCGGCGTTGCAGTTGTCGTTTTTCCAGGCGGGGGGTACCAGGGACTGGCTATCGATCTGGAAGGCACGGATGTCTGCGATTGGCTTACGCCGAAAGGGATCACATGCGTGCTGCTCAAGTACCGTGTGCCAGGCGCGAAACTCTACCCAAAGTCAGCACCGTATCCAAAATCCGGTCCTTATCCAAGATCACCGATCGCGTTAGAAGATGCTCAAAGGACGTTGAGACTGGTGCGTTATCACGCCGCCGAATGGCACATCAATCCTCAGAAAATCGGAGCGCTTGGCTTTTCTTCGGGCGGCCACCTAGTGGTGGCGACGAGCACAGCCTTTGACGATCGCGTATATGCGCCAGTGGATGCTGCTGATAAACAGAGCTGCCGTCCTGACTTCGCGGTAGCTGTTTACCCAGGGCATTTGCTATTGGCCGCAGCACAATGGGATGCAAGGCAAGGTGTCGGGTGGTCGGGGTCGCATGATCCAGGTCCTCCGGCGACAACGCCTACACCTTTTGATTTGAACCCAGACATTCATGTGACTGCCCACACACCGCCCACATTCTTACTGCAGGCAGAGAATGATCCTTCCGACAGCGTAGAGAACATTCTCGTCTACTTTGCCGCACTGAAAACTGCCGGTGTTCCCGCCGAGATGCACTCATACGCAGACGGCAAGCATGCCTTTGGGTTGCGGCGCACAAAGCTTCCAATTACAGAATGGCCTCAGTTAGTCGAAACTTGGCTGGCGACGATTGGCATGATCGCGAAGTAGGGTACCCACGACAACTCCGGTTGTTATGGGTAAGACTGCGGCCTCAGCGGTTTTTCTTGCGTTCGCTTTAGAGGCTTGAGAGCATGTCCTTTATGCAAAGTGGGATTAAGTCTTGCTTTCTTCAGCGCTGTCTAGGCTTCGTGGTTCTCTTGTTTGTTTCCGTTTTGGCAGCTGCATACAATCCAGTTCTGGTGAGAACGGTAGAGGCTAAAGAGAAGGTTCATGACTGGAAGAGCGGGAAGCTCACGGATATCGATCAGCGGGATGCTTCCCGTTTAGTCGAGGGCACCAGTCATGAACGGATCTATTGGACGTATACGGTGGACGACGGGACGTACATTTGGAAGCTGCAGCGGGACACCCGACGGCGCGACAAGCCTGTAAACACAACGATCAACACCATAGTCGACTTTGCTGTCGAAGGCCAAGACGCATATATCAAAGATGAGCAGGGGGAAGCACACAAGCTCTCGGTGCAGACAAAAACACTCAAGCAGCCTTAGAGATCCCTCCTGGCCCCGTGCTCAAGATTGGAGCTCAGCTTCTCAAGAAGTACCTCATACCTGCCTAAGAGCGCGTCATCCGATAACTTAGCTTGCTCCCAATTTGGGAGCGGGTTACACTCGACTCGTGAGAGTCATTGCACGCGGCACCCTGAACGGTTTTGTTCGAAATAGGGTTGATGCCAAGCACAAGAAAGCCGTCAAGGCTCATTTGGATGCTTGGTATGCCGAAGCTGCTAAAGCCGCTTGGAAGTCCTCAGCCGAACTCAAGAGCCAGTACACCTCCGCGAGCATTGTGTCGGCAGAGCGAGTCGTCTTCAACATCAAAGGGAACGATTACAGGCTCGTTGTGGCAATCAACTATCACTTCCAAGTCGTGCTGATCAAGTGGCTCGGCACTCACAAGGAGTACGACAACATCGATGTGGAACAGGTGACATATGACGAGAACCGGTATGCAGATCCGGCCCATTAGGACGGAGCAGGACCATAGGGCTGCCGTGGCCCGCATTGAAGAACTGATGAGCGCTTCGCCGGACACCGCCGACGGGGATGAGCTCGATGTGCTCGCAACCCTGGTGGACGCCTATGAGGCGAAGCACCATGCCATCGACGCACCCGATCCCGTGACAGCCATTCAGTTCCGTATGGAGCAGCAGCACCTGAGCCGCAAGGACCTGGAGCCTCTCATTGGAAGCCGAGCCCGCGTCTCTGAGGTTTTGACGGGCAAGCGTCCCTTGACGCTGGAGATGGTGCGCCGTGTGAAGGTTGGGCTGGGCATCTCTGCCGACCTGCTCATTATGCCTGCGCCGGCGTTAGAAGGAATTCGCCCCGGGTCCCGGCTTAGGCTGGCAAAAGCAGCGGCTCCGGCGAACGTCTCTCGAGGCGGCCGGGTAAGAAAGCAGCTTTGATTGGTTGAGAGAGGGCCGGACCGACTATCTCCGCTCCGCATTCGGTTCGCCGCTTTCGTTGTGAGATGGTCGTAGTCCTACATACGACTAAGCGGCGAAGGAGTAAATCAATGAAGCGGTGCATCCGAATGGTGGCTTCTCTGGCGGCAATGTTTACCTGCGTCAGCCTTCTAAAAGCGCAGAATGCTCCGAAGCCAGACATCTCTCCTCACACCGTTCAGATGATCTCGGTTGAGCCTAACGTCAAATTAGAGGTTCTTGATTGGGGAGGTACGGGGCGGTCTCTCGTTCTTCTCGCAGGTATGGGCGACACGGCTCATGTGTTCGACACTTTTGCTCCAAAACTCACTGCAAAGTACCACGTGTACGGAATTACCCGGCGTGGGTTTGGTGTATCCAGCAAGCCCGAGTTTGTGACGGCCAACTACAACGCGGCGCGTCTCGGCGATGACGTTCTCGCCGTGATCGAGGGGCTTCACCTGAGCCATCCCGTTCTGGCTGGTCACTCCCTCGCAGGAGAAGAGCTAAGCGATATTGGATTTCACCATCCTGATGTCGTCGCCGGACTCATCTACCTGGACGCGGGGTACTCCTACGCCCTCTACGATCAGGCTCATGGACAGATCATGCTTGACGCGGTCAAGTTGCACGACATGCTGCCACAAATTGTTCCGGGGAAGATCCCTAGCGATGTTCCGAAATCCTTAAATGAAATTCTGGCTCAGCTCAAGCTTGTAGAGAAAGAGATTGTGGAGTACCTGCCGCTGTTGCCGCCGTCGCCTTCTGTTGCGAGTCCACGACCAGATCCGCCACCCTATCTCTTTGCCATGTTCTCCGGCCAGGAGAGTTTCCCGACCATTCATGCTCCGGCGCTCGCGATCTTTGCGGTGCCTCACGATTTCGGTCCGACGGACCACTCCGCATCCCGTGCCCAGCTAGAGGCGCGGGATCTACGGATCACCGAGTACCAGGTGAAAGCCTTTGAGACACAGGTTCCTAGTGCGCACGTCGTTCGCATCCCGCACGCAAGCCACTATGTATATCGATCAAACGAGGGAGACGTTCTTCGAGAGATGAACGCCTTCATTGCTGCGCTTCCGTAAGCAACATCGCTGCGACTGTACAGAATTCAGCTTATCGGGCTTAGTTACTTTATATGTATAAGATACACGCATGATAAAGGACATTGTTCTGAGAATAGGCAGCGCTACTCGACCGCAAACGTGTTGTATCCGAGCTTCTTCAGGCAGCGTAGATGATGCTGAGCACGCTCTACATTGCTGTCGTCCCGCGTGATCGGAGGAGCTTCTCGATAGGGCATCTTTGCTGCGAGAACCGCGTGCACAGTTTTGAGGAGCGTGTGTCCGAGTGCCACGATGGCGCGCTTGTTTCCGCAGC
>JAABVA010004163.1_pt1 | contig 13498 bp, 13 predicted proteins | sample 5560331 | NCBI WGS metagenome assembly JAABVA01 (sample SAMN12812661, study PRJNA571458) | rock metagenome | isolation source: Antarctica rocks | place: Antarctica: Victoria Land, Mt New Zealand sud | collected 2016-01-07 | reverse complement strand
TTCTGCTCGATGTGCGGTCCGAAGTTCTGCTCGATGAAGATCAGCCAGGACATCCGCGCCGACGCCGAGCGCATGGCCGGCATGGAGGCAAAGAGCGCCGAGTTCATGGAGGGCGGCGCGGCACTCTACGTGCCGGCGGCCGAGTAGGCCCACGCCAAGAGCGGCCCAAAGGTTGCAGCGTGCCAGGCCCATCCCCATGCTCGGTCTGCTTGAAGGACGGCGTATGAGGGATGGGACCCTGGCATGAGTGACCCGCGGGACGCGTTGGAGGCGATCGGCCAGTTGCCGGATGTGGAGATCGACCTCGCCGGCGCCGCCGTGCAACTGGCCCGCATCGACGCGCCGGACCTCGACTGGCAGGCGGCTATGTACCATTTGAGCGAGTTGGCGCGGTCTGCCGTGAGCTTGGCGGACGACCTGCCCAGCACGGACCTGTCGGCGCGTGCCGGGGCGTTGGCCGGGCTGATCACCGGGCGGAACCGCTATACTGGAGACACCGACAACTACGACGGTGCCGCCAACATGAACCTGATCCAGGTCATCGAGCGGCGTCGCGGGCTGCCGGTCGCACTTGGCATATTATGGCTGCATTGCGCCCGAGCGGCGGGATGGGGCGCGCATGGTGTCGACTTCCCCGGCCATTTCCTCGTGGCGCTGGAGGGTCAGAGCACCACCCGACGCAACCGCGCGCCCGAGCAGCAACAGACGGTGCTGGACGTCTTCGCCGGCGGGGTGCCGCTCGATGCCCGCGACATGCGCACCCTATTGAAGCATGTCGAAGGGCCCAAGGCCGAATTGCGCCCCGGCGTGCTGCAGCCGATGTCTAGCCGCAGCGTGCTGCTGCGCCTGCAGGCCAATATAAAGGTTCGGCGCCTCGATGCCGGCGACCTGCCGGGTGCGCTGTCCTGCACCGAGGACATGCTTCGTATTGCACCCGACACGGCCCCACTCTGGCGCGAGGCCGCGCTGATCAACCAGCGCTTGGAACACGTTGGCGCCGCCTTACGCTGCTACGAACGTTTCCTCGACCTGGTACCCCAGGGTGACGCGGCACTGCGCACCCGCGCCGCGATCGATGAACTGCGGTCCCGGCTGAATTAGTCTTTCTTGACCGGCTTGTTCTCTTCCACATACTCGGCCGGGGCGCCCGGCGTGTGGCTCGCGTCCTTGCTGTGCCCGCCCAAGCCGCGGGCGGCATCGCTGCTGCCTGTCTTTGGGTTGGGGGCGCCCGTGGTTCCAGTCACCTTGGGATCCTGCGGCGTGTCGGTCATAACGGTTCCTCCTCTTATTCTTATCTGAACGCGGCCGTGCGCCCGCAGTTCGCATGAGCGACGGCCGCCAGACTCTGGGCTACAACCCTCGTTCTTGATAGCGTAGCGTCCCACAGTCCGACCACCAGGAGCCGAAATGACCTCCGCTGCCCGGCAGATCGCGTTCATCAACGCCGCGCATTCGATGTGCCACTACTGCTTGCTGATCCTGCCCACCGCGGTCCTCGCCATGGCCTATCCAGGCGGCGCATTCGGGGCCGAGTATGGCGCCGTCTTGGCGCTAGCGACGGGAATGTTCGTGCTGTATGGGGCGCTGTCGCTGCCCCAGGGCTGGATCGCCGCTCGGATTGGGCGCAAGCGTCTGATGAGCATCTATCTAATGGGGGACCGGAGCCTCGCTGGTCGCCTGCGGGTTCGCGACCACACCATGGCTGCTCGGCGTGGCGCTCGCAGCCACCGGGGCGTTCGCCGCGATCTACCATCCGATCGGGACCGCTATGCTGGTGGAGGCGGCCGGCGACCGGCCCGGCCGTTCGATCGGCGTGAATGGCGTGTTCGGCAACTTCGGCGTGGCGTTGGCGCCGGTCGTGACCGCATTCCTGGTCGGCCGGTTTGGCTGGCACAGCGCCTTTATCCTGCCGGGCTTGGTAGGCATTGCACTCGGCATCGCCTGGATGCGCGTGCCGGCGCACGACTACAGCGCAGCCCGCGGAACGCGCCCGTTCCCCGATATCCCCCGCGCCATCGTGCGCCGGGCCGTCATCATTCTGCTGCTGATCGCCGTCGTGTCCGGATTGGTGTTCAACGCCTTCACGCTGCTGATCCCGAAGCTGCTGCAGGAGCGGCTGGCGTCGGATCAAGGCCTGCTGCCGATGATCGGCGTTGCGGCGTTCGTGGTCACGCTGTGCGGCGCCCTGACGCAGTTCACCGTCGGCCGCCTGATCGACCGCACGACGCTGCGCCGGGTGTTCCTGCCCATGGCGGTCGTACTGGTGCCCGGCCTGGCGGCGCTTTCGGTCGTGCAGGGCTGGGCGGTGCTGCCGGTCGCGGCGCTGGTGGCAGCGGTCATCTTCGGTCAGGTGACGGTGAACGAGACGATGACCGCCCGCTACATCTCGCCCCCACTGCGGGCACGGATGTATTCGGTGCGGTTCTTCGTCGGCTTCCTGGGCGCAACTGCAGCAGCGCCGTTGATCAGCGTCCTGCACCAGCGCACCGGCGACCTGTCTGGCGTGATGCTGGTGCTCGCGGCGGTGGCGGTCATCACCGTCGGCTGCGCGCTGTTCTTTCCCAACCGGCCCGAGGAGCTGCGTCCGGAGCTTTGGGCGCGCGCATCCGGTCCGCTCGCCGCACCCGCCGAGTAGCGCTGCGCGGGGGAGTGGCATGGCCAGCACGGCCTTTCGCCCGCTCTGCACAAGTGCCACATCTCCAAGATGAACCGCCGAACCCTACTGCTCGCCCTGTTCGTGGCACCCTTCCTCTCACAAAGCGCCGGAGCGCAACCCGCGCCGACCGCACAGGACCGTGCGGACATCGCCCGGGTCGAGACCTATCTGAACGGCGTCCGCACACTGCACGCCCGCTTCGTGCAGGTGGCGCCCAGTGGCGGCACCAGCGAGGGCCAGGCTTGGCTGCAGCGGCCGGGGCGCCTGCGCTTCCAGTATGATCCCCCGAGTCCCTTCCTGCTGGTCGGCGGCAATGGATTGTTGGTGTTCCACGACAGCCAGTTGAAGCAGACCAGCAACATTCCCTTGGGTTCGACTCCGTTGGGCGTGCTGCTGCAGGACAACTTGCGCCTGTCTGGCGAGGTCACCGTTTCCGGGATCGCGCGGCTGCCGGGCCAGCTCCAGGTCAGCCTGTTCCGCACCAAATCCCCGGCCGACGGCACCCTGACCTTGATCTTCGCCGACGCGCCGCTGGCGCTGCGCCAGTGGACCGTGCTGGACGCGCAACGGCAGGAGACCCGCATCACGCTGTATAACGTCGAGTTCGGCGGCGTTTTCAGCCAGAAGCTGTTCGAGTTCGTCGATCCCAAGTTTTTCGAGAACAATGGCAACCGGGGCTGATTTCTGCTTCATCCCGGCAGTTTTTCCCGCCATGATTGCCGGATGAAGCCGCTGGTCGGGATCTCCTGCTGCACCAAGATGTTCGGCCAATATGGCATGACAAACCACGCCGCCTCCGACACCTACGTCCGGGCCGTGGACCAGGTGGTGCACGCTGTCCCAGTGCTGCTGCCGGCAAACGGCGACGCCGCCGATGTTGAGACGCTGCTTGCCCGGCTGGACGGCATTATTCTGACCGGCAGCCGCTCCAACGTGCATCCCGACCTCTATGGCGGGCCGCCCCATGCGGAAGGCACGCCTGAGGACGCGAAGCGCGACGCGATGACCATGCGCCTGATTCGCGCTGCGGTCGCCGCCGGAGTGCCGGTGCTGGCAATCTGCCGCGGGCTGCAGGAGCTGAACGTGGCGCTGGGCGGCACCCTGCATCAGCGCCTGCAGGACCTGCCCGGCCGGATGGATCATTCGACTCCGCTGCACGCGAATGCGCGGATCCGCATCGGCAAGGCGCATAGCCTGAGCCTGCTGCCCGGCGGTTGGCTGCACCGGATTGCAAAAACGGACAGCATCGCCGTGAACTCGCTGCACAACCAGGGCATCGATCGTCTGGCACCCGGCCTAGTGGTCGAGGCAACGGCGGCGGACGGCACGATCGAAGCGGTTCGGCTGCCAACGTCGCGCGCCCTGACCGTGGGCGTCCAATGGCATCCGGAGTATGAGTTTGCGAGCGATGCGGTCTCCCACGGCATCTTCGCCGCGTTCGGCGCCGAAGTACGTGCCCGGATCGGCGGAGGCTTGCTCGCAGCCGATTGATGACGACGTCCAACATCCGCCAAGCAACCAGCGATGATCTGAGTTTCGTTCGCACCACGACGCATGACGCCTACGCGCCCTGGGAGAATGTCTTGGGTGGCCCGCCGCTGCCGATGTACGAGGACTACGCACCGCGCATCGCGCGCCATCAAGTCTGGATCGCTGAGCTTGGTGGCGAGGCTGCGGGTGTGATGGTGCTGGAGGCGGCCGCGGACCACTTGGCGATATACAGTTTGGCAGTGTCGCCGGCGCATCAGCGCCAGGGTATCGGCCAGCGGATGCTCCAGGCCGCCGAGCAGATGGCCGAGGTAGCCGGTGTGCCGGAACTCCGTCTGTTCACCAACGACCGTATGACGCGAAACCTTGCCATATACCGGCAGGCCGGGTTCCAGGAGATCGGACGGCGCCCAAATCCTTACCGGGAGGGCTGGGTGCTGGTCGATATGGCGAAGGCCGTCAATGAACGATCAGGCGGCTGACGACTTGTCACGGCCACCACTGCTGGCTGGCGTTGCTGGCTGGCACCGGGATGGTCGTAAGCGTCCGAGAATTGCTCCGTTGACTTAGCTTTTTTAGGCGTTGGTGCGCTGACGCATTCAGAAGGTGCAGACTTCGGCCTTGCACAGTGGAGGGTCGAACGCATCGCTGTGATATCGTCCGTTTCAATCTTGTCGGCGTCCCGGCGTTCGCCGCTGTTTCTTTGGCTCGCGCACCAACCCTGGCGTGTGATCCGCATCGGCGTGCTACTGCCTGTGCCGCGGAACGACTATTTCCTAGTGGCCCTGCGTGAGGGACTGCGGGATGCCGGTTGGACCAATGAGGGAGACGTCGAATTTGAAATCCGCCGCGCCAATGGGACGGTGGAAGAATTCCGGCGCTTCGGCAGGGAGCTCGCGGCGCTGCCGCTGAACGTTTTGGTGACGGCCTCGACCGCAGCGGCGACGGCGCTTACACAATCGACGACAACGATTCCCGTCGTTTTCCTCGGCACCTTCGATCCGGTCGCGGCAGGCTTGGTCGCCAGTTTGGAACATCCTGGCGGAAACGTCACGGGCATCGCAGGTTTTCAGGCCGATATCGGCTCAGTGATTGCCGGCGTGGCAAGATCCTCAAGCGGGGATGATCGTAGTGCCCCACCCCTTTCCTTTCACAAACCGCGATGCGGTCGTAGCGGCGATGGCCGAGCATCGGGTTCCTGCCATCTACGGGATTGCTGAAATCGTCCGGAGTGGTGGCTTGATCGGTTATGGGCAGGACCTCGGCGCCCAATGGCGCATGTCTGCCCAGTACGTCGACCCGATCGTGCGTGGCGCCAAGCCCGCTGAGTTGCCTGTCCAGTATGCGACGAAGTACGCTCTCGCGATCAACACGCGGGCTGCCCAGGTCCTAGGCCTCACCGTCCTACCAGATTTGCTCAAACATGCTGACAAAGTGATCGATCGATGCCTCGTCAGACAATAGGGTCGAAGGCACCGTTGTGATGGCGGGTCCTTAGGAGCCCCAGCGCCAGTCGGCTCACCGTGGCCTAGCGGCCCATTACGGCGGTGGGCCACCAGTCCGCAGATAGGCGAACGCTCTACGCAGCCAATTCCGCCACGCGCCGCAGGTCCTCGACGAACGCGGCATACTCCCTTGCCTTCGAGTCCTCGTCCGGCAGGCGCAGCAAATAGGACGGATGCACCGTGATGAACCCGGTCGTGTTGCCGCCATTTCCATCCGGCAGCGGCATCGGCTGACTGCGCTCACGCGAAATCGTCACCGCCCGGCCCAGCACCGCACGCGCCGCCGTCACCCCAAGCATGACCGTCAGTGCCGGCTTCACCTCGGCCCGTTCCAGGTCGAGCCAGAAGCGGCAGGCGTTGATCTCGCCGGTGCCGGGCTTCTCGTGGATGCGCCGCTTGCCGCGCGGCACGAATTTGAAATGCTTAACCGAATTGGTCATATAGACCGCCTGCCGGTCCAGCCCGGCCTCAGCCATTGCGCGATCTAGCATCTGCCCGGCCGGCCCGACGAACGGACGCCCAGCCAAGTCCTCTTGGTCACCCGGTTGCTCGCCGACCATCATAATGCGCGCGCTGGATGGGCCTTCGCCGAATACCACTTGCGTCGCCGGTTCCCAAAGCGCGCAGCGCCGGCAATCCGCCGCCTCCCGAGCGGCCTGCTGCAGCGGGCTGCCGACAGCGGCCATCGCTGGGACGACGACACGCGCGGGACGAGGGTCTGAGAACACAGGCTGCTCCACCATGCTGTCCACTCGGCCCGACGCCGCGCGGATCAGCTCAGGTATCGCGGCAACCTCTGGCAGGTTCCGCCAATATTTCTGCGGCATCTCCGCCCGCATGGCGCCGATCTTGAGCCGGGCCGGATTGAAGATGCTGCTGTAATAGGCGCGCCAGTATGCCTCCAGGCGGTCGTCGTCCGGCACGTTGGCGGGTGACGCCCCCACGTCGAACCGCAGCGTCTCGCCATCCCAATGCGCGCTTCGATAGGGTGTGAGGATGGACCAGGCCATCGTCGCGAAACGCCGGACGAAGAACGATGCGTTGGCTTCGACGATGTAGTGGTCAGGCTCGAACCAGCTCACGTATCGCGTGCCCTCGGGCTCCACTACTTCGCGGAACCGTACGAAGGCCTGCATCTTATGGGTGTCCCGCCGCACGGCTTGGGCCAGGCGCTGCACGCGCTGCACCTCAGGGTCGGTGGTCATCTCCAATAGGTGCTTCTCGCCGCGGTGGGCGCGCCAGATCAGGCGATACATCAGGGCAAACCGCTCGGGGTCGCATGCCTGGATCGCGGTTTCGGCAAGCGTCACCAAGGCACGCGGGACGGTGAAGGTGCCAACCGGCGCCGCAACCTCGTCTTCTGGCTCCAGCTCCGCAAACAGGTCTTCGACGTTGCGGACGGACCAGACCACGTCCTCCGGCGCCACCTCCGCCAGCGCCAGCGCGCGGGCGGCAGCGCGCCAGGCGCCCCAATCGACCTCGTGCGCCAGGACAACGGACCTCAAGCGAACATGTCCAGCTGCGCCGCCTTCGGCACGAGGCGGTGCGCCAGCCGCGCGCTGTCCAGCAAGCCGCCGGGCTGGTGGTCGGCAGCGACGACGAACGGCGCGACCTTGGCCATCGGCATGCGCAAGCGCCCCAGGTCCTCCATGCGCAGCCGCCGGTGCCGCCGCGCCTGCAGCAGCTTGTCCACCGACTTCACGCCCATGCCCGGCACCCGCAACAGCTGCTCGCGCGTCGCGGTGTTCACGTCCATGGGGAACTGCTCGCGATGCTGCAGCGCCCAGGCGAGCTTCGGGTCCATCGACAGGTCCATGTTCCCCGCGGCGTCCAAAGCGAGCTCGTCCGCCTTGAAATCATAGAACCGCATCAGCCAGTCGGCCTGATACAGCCGATGCTCGCGCAGCAACGGCGCCTTGCGCGGCGGCAGGATGGCGCTCGCATCCGGGATGGGGCTGAACGCGGAGAAGTACACCCGCCGCAGCCCGTAATTGCCATATAGGTTGGTGCTCAGGTCCAGGATCTTGCGGTCCGAGCTGTCGTCGGCGCCAATGATCATCTGCGTGCTCTGACCGGCCGGCGAGAACCGCGGCGACCTCTTTTCGGCCTTCGCCTCGTCGATGCGCAGCCGCATGCGCCCCATGCTGCGCCGTATGCTGGGCATGTCCTTCTCGGGCGCCAGCTTCGCTAGGCCCTCCTCGGTCGGCATCTCGACGTTGATGCTGAGGCGGTCCGCATACAGCCCGGCCTCCAGCAGCAGCTCCGGCGACGCGTCGGGGATGGTCTTCAGGTGGATATAGCCGCGAAAGCCGTGATCCTCGCGCAACGTCTTCGCCACGCGCACCACCTGCTCCATGGTGTAGTCCGGGCTGCGGATGATGCCGGAGCTGAGGAACAGCCCCTCGATGCAGTTTCGGCGATAGAAGCCGAGCGTCAGCGTCACGACCTCCTCGACCGTGAACCGCGCCCGCTGCACGTTCGAGGACCGCCGATTGATGCAGTACAGGCGGTCATAGACGCAAGCATTGGTCAGCAGGATCTTCAGCAGAGAAATGCAGCGGCCGTCCGGCGCATAGGCATGGCAGATGCCCATCCCCTCGGTCGATCCGACGCCGGTCTTCTCGCCCAAAGAGCTGCGGGTAGCGGTGCCGCTGGACGCGCACGAGGCATCGTATTTCGCAGCATCAGCTAGGATTTCGAGCTTCTTCAGCAGGTCCATGGAACGTCTGTTCTCCACTGTCGAAATAAGCTTGCCCGCCGAATGTTCAACCCAAACGGGCCGGCCTATGCTGCCGCATGACCGCTGATCCCACCGCCTACACGGCTATCGACGCCGCAAGTTCCCCAGGTTTCTCAAGGGATGGACAAACCCTCTTTCATCTCCGCGGCGCTGGGTTGCCGCAGATGTGGGCGTTGGACATGCAAAGCGGCGCGGCGCGGCAGCTTACATTCCACGACGAGAAGGTGGCCCTGCTGCGGCGTGCGCCCGGCGACGATCGCCTGATCTACAGCATTGATGCCGGCGGCGACGAACGCCAGCAGCTTTGGCTGCTGGTGGACGGGCGGTCCCGGCCGCTGACTAGCGCGCCCGCCGTCATCCACGGGTTCGGCGCCTGGTCCCCGGATGGCAGCCGGATCAGCCTGACCGCCAACGACCGCGATGAGGCGCACTTCGACGTTCTCCTGATGGACCCCGCCACCGGCGAGCTTACCCGTTTGTTGCACGGCACGCATGAGGTCGCGGCTGCGGCGTGGCATCCCTCCGGCGACCGGCTGATAGCCATGCTGGACCGAAACAGCGGCGACCAACGGCCCTTGGTTCTATACCTGGATGGCGGCGTGCAACCCATGCTGCGCGTCGTACCCGCCCGCTATGCAAGCCTGCGCTGGACAGCGGACGGCGTGGCGCTCATGGGCCTCACTGACGCTGGGCGCGACGACATGGCCCTATGCCAAATCGACCCGGCCAGCGGCGAGGCGACCGCGATCTTCGCTCCGCCGGGCCGCGACGTAGAGGCCTGGGCGCTTGCCCCCGGCACCAACCTGCTCGCCACCATCGAGAACGACCGCGGCTTTGCCCTGCTGCGGGTGGGCCCGATGGACGGCGAGCGCCCCGTGGTGGCCGGCCTGCCGCAGGGCGTCGTATCCGATCCCGCTTGGTCGCCGGACGGTACGACGCTGGCGGTCGCCGCGGCATCCCCAACCGAGCCGCCCGGTCTATGGCTGTGGCAAGACGGCGCCGCGCGTCCGCTATGGCAGCCGGAGTGCGCGTTGCCGGTGCAGGACTTCGACCTGGTTGAGTGGGAAAGCATCGACGGCCGGCGTATCGCCGGCTGGCTCGCCATGCCGCCCGGCCCAGCGCCCTGTGCCGGGCATCCCGCCGTGGTGTGGGTCCATGGCGGCCCAGCGTCGCAGGCCCGCGCCACTTTCCGCCCAGACATGCAGGCCCTGCTGGCCCAGGGTTATGCGGTGCTGATGCCGAACGTGCGCGGCAGCACCGGCTATGGCCGCGCCGCAATGGAGAGCGACGACCACGAGAACCGCCTGCTTTCCGTGCACGACCTCGCTGCCGGCGGACGCTGGCTCGTTGGCCATCCGAACATCGACCCGGCGCGCATCGCCGTCATGGGTCAATCCTACGGCGGCTACATGGTGCTTGCCGCCATCACCGAGCACCCGGAACTCTGGCGCACCGCTATCGACTTCTACGGCATCGCAGACTTCGGCACCCTGCTGGCCAGCACCGGCCCATGGCGGCGGGCGCACCGGGGAGACGAATACGGCGATCCGGTCCGACACCGCGCCCTGTTCGACCGCATCTCGCCAATTCGTCACGTGGACCGCATCCGCGCGCCGCTCCTGGTGCTGCATGGAACCCGCGACCCGCGCGTAGCGGTCACCGAGAGCGAGCAGATCGTCGCGGCGCTGCAGGCCCGCGGCAAACCCGTGCGCTACGAGGTGTTCGACTACGCCGGGCACGGCTTCATTAGGCCCGACGACCGGGCCCAGGTCTTCACGGCAGTCGCAACGCACCTCGCGCACTATTTATAGATCTAGCCGCCCATGGCCTGCCGCATGAACAGCCGCTTCAGCGGCGGCAGCCGGTGCACCCCGGCGATGCCCAAATCCCGGGCCGCCCGCAGCAGCGGGTTGTCCGTGCTGAACAGCCGGTCCAGCACGTCCGTCGCCGCCAGCATCAGAAGGTTGTCCGGCCGCCGCCGCCGTTGATACTGCATTAGCAGCGCCGCAGCACCAGGGTCCGCCCCTGCCTGCACCGCCGCGATCACCAGGTCGGACAGCGCGATGACGTCGCGGAACCCGAGATTGAGTCCCTGCCCCGCGATCGGATGAATGCCATGCGCCGCATCCCCGACCAGCGCCAGGCGGGTGTCGATGTAGCGCTGGGCGTGCATGGCCGACAACGGATAGATCCAACGCCGTCCGATCGGCCGCACGGCGCCCAGGTGGTTGCCCAAACGCCGCGCCACCTCGCGGCCGAATGCGGCGTCGTCCAGCTTGATGACCCGGTCCGCCGCCTCCGTCCGCTCGGTCCAGACGATGGCGGACACGTTCGGAGCGCCCTCGGTCGGACCCATCGGCAGTTGCGCGAACGGACCTGCGGGCAAGAAGTGCTCCAGCGCGGTGTTATGGTGCGGACGGTCATGCGCCACCGCCGAGACGATGCCGCGCTGGCGGTACGGCACACGGGTGACGGCGATGCCGGCCTGCTCGCGTAACGGCGAGCCGCGTCCCTCGGCCGCGACGACCAGGCGGCACGCGATGCTTGGGCCGCCAGAGACCTGCACCACGGCACCATCGGCCCGGCGCTCCACCGTCGCCTCGGCCGGGGCATGCACGATCAGGCCCGGCGCCTCGTGCATGTGCGCGTTCAGCGCAACACGCAACGCGCGGGCCTCCACCATCCAGCCGAAAGGCTGATCGCCAACGTCCTGATGGTCGAAATGCAGGAAAAGGCTGGACGCCTGCCGTCCCACGCGGCCGTCGGACACCCGGATGTCGAGAATCGGCGATGGTACCTGCGGCAGCGCGTCCCAGACGCCTGCGGCTTCCAGCAATCGTCGGGAGCCGGCCGCCACGGCATAGGCGCGGCCGTCGAAATCCGGATGCTCCATGGGCGGCAACGCGGCGCGGTCAACTACTGCAACCCGAACCCCGCCCGCTGCCAGACGGCACGCCAGCGTGCCGCCGACCGGACCAGCCCCAACCACACAGACATCCAAGGCCAAATCAGCCATCGGCTCAGTTCCTTTGATGCCTAATTGATACTGCTTAAAGACTGGGCAGCAGCGCGTTGCGCGAATGTTACAGCCCAGGGCACGTCCTGCCCACGCTGCGTGCAGTTCGCGGTGTCCACTCGCGCTCCCGCCGCCAAAACCGTCCGGCATGGTTCTTGAGTGCAGTTCCACGACGCGGCCTGCCGAATGTGGCGCGAGGCGCGGTATTGGAAAGAGGATGGTTCGATGAAGCTGATCATAGCCGTCATCAAGCCTTTCAAGCTCGATGACGTCCGGGAGGCTTTGACACCCTTGGGTGTGCAGGGCCTGACGGTGTCGGAGGTGAAGGGGTTCGGCCGGCAAAAGGGACAGACGGAGATCTATCGTGGAGCGGAATACCACGTGAATTTCCTGCCCAAGGTCAAGGTCGAAATCGCAGTGTCGGACGACCTTGCCGAGCAGGTAGTCGAGGCGATCATGAAATCGGCCCATACCGGCAAAATCGGCGACGGCAAGATTTTCGTCATGGATGTCGAGCGCGCGGTGCGGATCAGGACCGGCGAGATTAACGAGGAAGCGCTATGAGGATGACCACCCGACTGCTGGCGCCACTTCCATTTCTGCTGGCAGCCCTTCCCGCCTGGGCCCAAGCCGCCGCTGGTGACGCCGCCGCCGCCGCTGCTCCGGCCGCTGCCGCCGTCGCCGAGGCCAAGGTCGACACCGGCGACACCGCTTGGATGCTGACCAGCACGGCCCTGGTATTGATGATGACGGTGCCGGGCCTGGCGCTTTTCTACGCCGGCATGGTGCGCAAGAAGAATGTGCTGGCCACCTTGATGCAGTCGTTCAGCATCTGTGCCCTGGTGACGGTAGTCTGGATGGTCGCGGGCTATAGCCTCGCATTCACCAACGGCACCCCCTACATCGGCGACTTCTCGCGCTTGTTCCTGAACGGGATCGCGGCGAATTGGGACAAGCCATTCACCCTGGGCGCCGGCACCGACAACGCCTCGGTCAACACGATCCCCGAGACCGTCTACCTGATGTTCCAGATGACGTTCGCGATCATCACTCCGGCACTGATCGCCGGCGCATTTGCGGACCGGATGAAATTCTCAGCGCTCATGCTGTTTATGGCGCTGTGGTCGCTGCTGGTCTATTCGCCGATTGCACACTGGGTCTGGAGCCCGATCGGCTGGATCAACGCGCTGGGCGTGGCGGACTTCGCCGGCGGCACGGTCGTGCACATCAACGCCGGCGTGGCCGGGCTGATCTGCGCGCTCGTGCTCGGCAAGCGGCTTGGCTACGGGCAAGACAACATGAGCCCCTATAACCTCGCCTACGCCGTGATGGGCGCGTCGCTGCTGTGGGTTGGCTGGTTCGGCTTCAATGCCGGGTCGGCGCTGGGCGCCGGCGGGCGCGCCGGCATGGCGATGCTGGCGACGCAGGTTGCGACGGCCGCAGCGGCGCTCGGCTGGGTCGCGGCGGAGTGGGTCGCGAAGGGCAAGCCAAGCGTCCTTGGCGTGATCTCGGGCGCGGTCGCGGGCCTGGTCGCCATCACCCCGGCGTCCGGCTTCGTGCTGCCAGGGCCGGCGCTGATCATCGGGGTGATTGCCGGCGTTGGCTGCTTCTGGTCAGCGACGGGATTGAAGCACCTGCTGGGCTATGACGACAGCCTGGACGCGTTCGGCGTGCACGGCATCGGCGGCATCATCGGCGCGCTGCTGACGGGCGTGTTTGCCTACGGCCCGCTCTCGGCCACAACCGATCATCCCGAGGGCGTGTATATTGGCGGGACGCCTCTGCTGCTTTCCCAGGTTTATGCGATAGCGGCCACGGTGGCCTACAGCGCGATTGCGACATTCATCTTGCTGAAGGTCATCGATGTCATCGTCGGCCTGCGCGTCTCCGAGGACCAGGAGCGCGAGGGCCTGGATGTCGTGCTGCACGGCGAGCAGCTCGGCTGATCCGCACGGTTGCAAAATCTTAGGCTCTTATTGTGAAGTCTGTAGCGACCTGGGATGCTCCGGCTACGCGGTGAGGGAGACCGGCAATGGACTCAGTGGCATTCGCGGCCTGGCTGCTTGGTGTTCGGTGTCTGGATGCATCGCAGC
>JAABVA010004160.1_pt1 | contig 13500 bp, 10 predicted proteins | sample 5560331 | NCBI WGS metagenome assembly JAABVA01 (sample SAMN12812661, study PRJNA571458) | rock metagenome | isolation source: Antarctica rocks | place: Antarctica: Victoria Land, Mt New Zealand sud | collected 2016-01-07 | reverse complement strand
GATGCCCCGCTACCGACTCCGCGTCCAACAGCTCCCGCTGATCCTCAGATCGACCCTGCATCGCCACATCGTCGCGGCCCGGGCACGCCCAACCAAGACAACACGCAGTTGTTCAGGACTCTCCTAGAGCCACAACGCCCAGCGGAGGGCCGGGCGAGAAACCGCGACTGTCAGGGGAAGCGAGGGCGATGTGGCGGCCCGTTGAGGGCTGGGCACTGCCGCTGAGTGCGGCGGCGCCTGTGAGCAGCACCCCGACGGCCAGCAGCCGGCGCCAGACGACGGTGGCACGCACCCGCCCAGCCTGCCGCATCTTGCTGTGCTGGACCTGGCTGTGCTGGACCTGGCACAGCCGAAGCCGGCCTGCGGACCCGGGCCGCAACAGCGCGTTCTGAGCTGCTGTGGCGAGCGTGTCGAGCCACGCGGCGCATCACGGTGCGTGCCGGAACAGGCTTGGGGCGTGCGGTCGTTGTACCTGGCACGAGCGGTGCGCAAGGTGGTGCAAGCGTGGTGCCGCGGGCGATGAAGGACGCGGTTTGCTGTGGGACAGCTCGACGTCACCGGCTGGGGCTTTGTTGCTGTCCTGGCGGCGGTGACGGGGCTGCTGTGGTGGCGGGCGGCGCAGCCCCGGCGGGCTGGTGGGATCCGGGGGCGTCACCGGCGGCTGAACCTGGTCGCGGCGGCGATACTGACCGTGCTGCTCGCCGGCGACGGCGTGAACAGCTATTTTTCCTACCTGCCGCGGGTGGCGGACGTCGCCTCTGTCATCACCGGTACTGACAGCTGGACTGCGCTGCAGCGCCAGGACCTGCGGCCGGTGGACTACGCCGAGGTGTTGCACGAGGCCCCGCACGGCGGGGTGCTGCGCCTGGCGGTGCCGGATCGGGGCAGCGGCTTCGGCCGGTCGAGCGCGCTGGCCTACCTGCCGCGGCAGTACTTCACCGAGCCGCTGCGCCGCTTCCCGGTCGTCTACCTGCTGCACGGCTCGCCGGGTATGCCGGCCGACTGGCTGCGGGCCGGCGGCGCCGAGCAGACCGGGGCACACCTGGCCGCCACGGGCCATCCCACGCTGATCGTCATGCCGGCGATGAGCCACCACTGGCTCGATGACAGCGAATGCGTGGACAGCCTGCGGCTCAAAGCCGAGACCCACCTGCTGCGCGATGTGCTGCCCACCGTCGACAGCACCTTCAGGACGCTGCCAGCCCCCTCTGGCCGGGTGGTGGCGGGCATGTCCGCCGGCGGCTACTGCGCCCTGAACCTGGGTCTGCGTCACCTGGACCTGTTCGGCGCCATCGTCGACCTGTCCGGCCTGGACCGCCCGACCCACAGCGGCGGCGCAGCGGCCCTGTTCGGCAAGGGTCCCGCCGCCCGGGCTGCTGCAGCCGCCAACAGTCCCGGCCAGTACGCTGCCAGCCTTCCGGCCGGGTTGGCAGTGCGGGTATGGCTGGACAGCGGGCGCTCAGACACCGAGGTGCTGGCGGCCCTGCGGCACATCAACGGTGTTCTCGCGGCAAAGGGCATCCCGGCACGGCTAGCCGTCCGCCGCGGAGCTCACACCTACACAGTGTGGCGACCAGCGCTGCGCCAGGGGCTGGACTGGGTGCTGGCGCCCAGCCCACGCCAGCCGGCTCAACACGAGGGCGAAACTTCCCGGACGCATAGCCGGCGCGCAGCGTGACGTCGGCGTATCGGCGCGCCCCGGGCGCCGCTCAGCCTGCCGCCGCTTCGGTGACCAGGTCTGCGGCTACCGGGTCGGCGTACCGGCGGCCGAGGAAGCGCACAGACCACCGATGAACCTTGCCGTCGGGGGGGCGGTCGGGACGGTGTGGGTGCAGCGGGCGCTCGCCCAGACCGGTAGAGGTCATCGGGTGGGCGCCGTCACTGAACGACAGGGCGCAAAGGTGCCCGCGACCGAAGCCGGCGACGGCGCGGGCAGTGCCAAGCTGGCTCGCCTCGGGCGGAAGGATTGCGCGGCTGGTCAGCCGGTGGCGGGTGCGGGGGCGGGTAGCTCGGCATAGGGCTGGTCGGCCGACGCGGTGTACATGGTCCGGCCCCAGATCAGCGCTGGGATGTCGCCGCCGTACACGTGGGTGTAGCTCTGCCCGCCGATGGTGATGTCCGTCAGGGGATGGCCTTGGCCGCCGCGGGGGTCGCCGAGCTCGACGGCGGCAGCGAGCTGGGGGGTGTAGCCGACGAACCAGGCGCTGGAGAACGCTTCGTTGGTGCCGGTCTTGCCGGCGGCGGGCCGGCCGATGGTGGCCGCGTTGGGGTAGCCGGTGCCGTTGGTCAGCACGCCTTCCAGGACGCTGGTGACGGTGTCGGCGACGGCAGGGTCGAGCACCTGGCGGCACGGTGCGGGGGCGGTGAACGCCACCGGCTGGCCGGTCGGGGTGGTGATCGAGGTGACCGGTCGGGGGTCGCAGCGCAGCCCGCGGGCGGCCAGGGTGGCGTAGGCGGTTGCCATGTCAAGGGGGCTGACGACTTCGGTGCCCAGGGTCAGTGAGCCGTCGTTGGGTCCGACCTTGGCCAGCCGCGCGGCGGGGATGCCCAGGGTGCGGGCCATGGCGGCGACGTTGAGGATCCCGACCTGTTCCTCGAGCTGGATGTAGAAGGTGTTGACCGACTGCCAGGTCGCGTGGGGGATGGCGTAGGTGGCGGCCTCGGCGGGGTCGGCGTTGGCGAACCCGTTGGCGCAGCCCGCGTTCGGGTCGGTGGGGTTGCGTCCGCTGGTGCTGCCGATGGTGAAGGTGGTGGGGACGTAGCACGCGGGTGCGAAGTACGACGTCGACAGCGGCAGACCCTGGGCGAGGGCGGCGGCCAGGGTGAAGACCTTGAACGTCGACCCGGGGCCGAACGCCGGCTGGGTCGGCAAAGGGACGGTGGTCTGGCCGGGGGCGGTGCCGTAGTCGCGGCTGACCGCCATCGCCAGCACCTGCCCGGTGCCGGGCTTGACGATGACTTCGGTGGCGGCGGCCCGGTTGGTCTTCTCCACGGTGCCCTCGACGGCCTGCTGGGCGGCGCGTTGCACCGCGGGGTCGAAGCTGGTCTTGACGGTCAGCCCGCCTTCGAGCAGCAGGTGGTCCCGCTCGGCTCGGGTGGCGCCCAGGGCCTGGTCGGACAGCAGGATCTGGCGGACGTAGTCGCAGAAGAACGGCGCAACCGAGCTCATGCACGGGTCACCGGCTGCCGGCGGCAGGACCGGCCGCAACCCCAGCGGCTGGGTCCGGGTGGCCGTCTCCTGCCCGGCGGTGATGTGGCCGAGCTGGCGCATCCGGGCCAGCACCTCGTTGCGGCGGGCGGCGGCGGCCCCAGGGTGGCGCAGCGGGTCGTACTGCAAGGGTCCCTGTACCAGCCCGGCCAGCAGCGCCGCCTGCCCCAGGCTCAGCTGGTCGACGCCTTGTCCGAAGTAGCGCTGGGCGGCGGCGCCGATGCCGTAGGCGTTGTTGCCGAAGAAGGCGATGTTTAGGTAGCCCTCTAGGATCCGGCTCTTGGGCCAGCGCTGCTCGAGCGCGAGGGCGTAGCGAGCTCCCTGATCTTGCGGGTCAGCGACTTGCCGGCCGCGGCCTGCTGCTGGTCCGGTGTTGCGGCGTCATTGAGCAGCACGTTCTTGACGTACTGCTGGGTCAGGGTGGACCCGCCTTGCTCGGTGACACCGGCTTGGGTGTTTTTCAGCGCCGCCCGGGCCAGACCTTTGTAGTCGACCCCGTGGTGGGAGTAGAACCGCGAGTCCTCGATGTCGACGATGGCCTGGCGCATCACCGGAGCGACCTGCTCGATGCGGACCGGTACCCGGTTCTGCGGCCCGTGCAGCACCGCGACCAGACTGCCGTCGGAGGCCGAGTATCCGGCTGTCCACCCCGAGCACTGGGTCGGGCAGACCGGTCGGCAGCGCCTCGAAACTGTCAGCGGTGCTCTTGGCCGCCAACCCCGTCCCCAGCACCAATGGGGTAGCCAAGGTCGCGAGCAGCACCCCGGCGACGGCGAGCAGACACAACACCAAGGTGAACTTGGACAGCCGCCTGAGGTGCTTGCGCCCGCTGCTCACTGGACCGTTGCCGTCCAACTGCTCAGCTGCAGAAGTCGCATCCGCGCCTCGGCTGCCGTCATGGCCGAGGTGAAGGGCCTGACGAAGAACTTGCGTAGGTGCTCCGGTCCCGTAGGCGAACGACCAGCGGGGTGCTCGGTGTTCCCTTCAGGTCATCGTTGCCGCTGGCACCTGCAGGCAGTCGTCGTAAGGGGCTGGTGGGTCGGGATCGGCGGGCTTGCACAAGTGGCGTGCCGGTACGGGGCGGTGTGGGCTGCCCTACGCAGTCTCGGCCGGGACAGTGGCAACCTGATGGGAAGTTGCGGGCAACTGATGACGACGGCGTGCGGTCAGCCGTGGGGCTCCCTGGGTGGTGAACCACGGCAGAAGAGCATGCCGGGTGCCGACCGTGCTCGGCGCCGAGTTTGGTGGTTCACGGTCGGCTGCTTTGCCGGTAGCCGGGGTCTGTCAGGCTCACGGTCGTGACGCACTTCCTCGTTCCCGGACCGGAGCCCGCCGCTGGTGATCCACAGACCCCCGGGCCCGCCGCCTCGACGGTCAGCCCGGCGGCTCCGCCGCGTTGCGCGACCCGGACCCGGCTGTACAAGGGCGGGGTAGTTGCGGCGGAGGGCTTTCCCGCCGAGGACATCAGTGGCCTGCTGGCGGCTGACGCCCAGGCAGTGGTGTGGCTGGACCTGCACGACCCGGACACGGCCGACCTGCAGATCGTCGTCGAGGAGTTCGGCCTGCACCCGCTGGCCGTGGAGGACGCGGTCCACGACCATCAGCGGCCCAAGCTCGACCGCTACCGCACCCACCTGTTCGCGAACATGTACGCGGTCCGGTTCGACGAGGTTTCCGGTGAGCTGGCGACGAGCGAGATCAGCGCCTTCATCACCGACCGGGCGCTCATCACCGTGCGCAAGGCCGAATTCGACGTCGACACGCTGCTTGCCCGTTGGGACGCCAGCCCCGAGCTGGCCGCCAGCCCCATCGGCTTCCTGGTGCACGGGCTGCTCGACGCCGTCGTCGACGGGCACTACAGCGCGGTGGAGCAGCTCGACGCGGCGGTCGACGAGCTCGAGGACGCGCTGTTCGACCCCCGGCCCGGCCTGTCGATCCGGCGCCGCGGGTTCGAGCTGCGCAAGAGCCTGGCGCAGCTGCGTCGTGTCGTCGTCCCGATGCGCGAGCTCGTGGGCCGGCTGCTGCGGGAGGACACCCACCTGGTCGACGAGGCGCTCGCCCCGTACTACCAGGACGTGCACGACCATGTGTTGCGCGCTGCCGAGAGCGTCGAGACCGCTCGGGACCTGGTTGCCAGCATCCTCGACACCGAGCTCAACGAGCAGGGCAACCAGCTCAATGAGATCACCAAGAAGCTCGCAGCGTGGGCGGCGATCATCGCGGTGCCCACCGCAGTCACCGGCTACTTCGGCCAGAACGTGCCCTACCCCGGCTTCTCCCAGCACTGGGGCTTCATCCTCAGCAGCATCGTCATCGTGGTGCTGTCCGTCGGGCTGTATGTGCTGCTGCGCCGCCGCGGCTGGCTGTAGCCGCGGGCGGGCGGTGGACTGCCGAGGCAGCAGGTTCCAGCGTGCGGTGCGGATCGACGTCGCCGCGGGTCGGTACCCGCGCGCTGTCGCCGCGCAGGACAGCGCCGTTTGGCCTCGCCGAACGCTGTGTGCTCGGCCAGTACCTACCTATAGACCCCTTCACAGCAGCGGCGTAAGCAGACTCGTCTTCATACAGCAGGACCAGGTACTGCGCCATCACGTCATCCCCCCCCCCCAACCGGCGGCCCGCCGACCGGGCCTGCTACAGACGACGCGCAGCCGGCAGCACATCGACAGCAGCGCCGAGCCCAGCTGGCCCACCCCTCGCGACGAGCCGAAGACAACCCCGAAATCAGCGGGCCGGCGCCGATCCACCGGATGGTCACCGGCCGGACAAGCAACCGTCCATCCCCGGGTTGGCACACCGAAAGTGCCGCAGGTCAGCCGGGGCGAGCGAGCGCCCCCACTGCCCAAAGCCCCGCCTGCCCTGTCTTGCCCTACCTGCGTGCCTCACGACCAACACCGGTGGGGGTGCGGCGAGCCCAAGTCGCCCTACCGGCGAGGCCCGCGGTGCGGACCGCCCGGACCCGGCGGCGGTCCGGGCCGGGATCGGCCAACGTCGAAGGACAACCCGGGCCGGCGGTTTCGGGTCGCGGTCGCAGCCGGCGGACCGGTCTGCAGGCTGGCCCGCTGGGCGTTGGTCAGTCGCAGCTGCTCGGCCGCGCTGCGGGCCGCGGCGGCTTGCGCGGCCCGGTCCTGGTTCTCCCGCAGCCGCATCACCGCGTCGGACAGTGCAGCCAACTGGGCGAGCAGCGCGAGCAGTTGGGTGTTCTCGCCCCGGCCGACGAACCGCGCCGAGGCCAGCAGCACCGACGCCGCCCGTAGCCCCTGCCCGGCTTGCGACGCTGCAGGCAGCCGGCCCCACAGCTCCCGCGCCGCGCGGTCGTACTGGGTGGCGGCGACGGTCAGCGGCCCGCCGCGGCGGCCCTCGACGACCCGGGCGGCAGAGGCCAGGAAGTCCGACGCGGCCCAGGCGGCGTCCGCCGCAGCCAGCGGGTCGGTGCCCGCGGCGGTCCGGACCTGGTCGGTGGCGCGGGCCGCCGCCGCGCTCGCCTGCTCCCAGATCCGGGCCCGCTCCTCGCCGGTGAGCCGGTGCCGGTCCTGGCTGGCCGCTCCACCGGTTGTCGAAGACGCTGAAGAGCTCGCGTCGGCAGCCTGCCCGCGCGACCCGGCCGCGGCGCCGCCGGCGGCGCTCGTGTGAGCGCTGCCGGCAGGCTCGGCCAGCTCCCAGCGGCGGCGCAGCTTGGGCAGGGTGAGGTCAGCGGCGAGCTTCCCACCGCCGAAGTAGATCGGCTGGCCACCCACATCAACGGACTCGGGCAGCGCCACCGCGTACCCGGTGACCTGACCGGGGTTGCGCTCACTGAGCCGCTCCCGCACCAGCACCCCGTCGTCGCGCAGGCGCTCCACAAACTGTGCCCAGCCGCCGGCGCCCGCGGCGGCGGTCCGCACCGAGCGGCACAGCGTGTCCCGCACCGGCTCGACCTGGCCACGCCGGGCGGCCTTGGCGGTCTCGGCGTAGCTGGGCCGCTTGGCCGCGGTCCGGTCACTCGCCGCTGTCACGCTCAGCCCGTACTTGGCCTCCACCTCCCGGGAGGCTTCTCCGGCTCGCCAGAAGTCGTTGCGGGGAAACACCCGCCGCCCGTCCTGCCGGGCCAGCGTCGCCACCACATGCACATGGTCATCGGCGTGCCGGACCGCGACCCAGCGCACCGCCAGGTCATCACCCCGGGGTGCCAGCCCGATCCGGTCCATGTAGGTCTCGGCGATGTCCCGCCACTGCGCATCGGACAGGTACGGGTCGATCATCGCCCCCGTCTGCGGGTCCTTCTTCGCCGCGATGATCAGGTGGTAGACCGGCTTCTTGTCCGCCCCGACCCCCGCCGCGGCCAGCGGCTGCTCCAGCAGCGAGGTCAGCCGGCGAAAGTCCCGCAGCCCCTTCTCACTCACCCCGGGCTCGAGCTGGTCGGCTTCGTCGAACCCGGCGATCACCCGCGGGTCGGTGTGCGGGTTGCGCCGCCCGCGGCCTTCCTGCTGCGCCGGCCCGGTTGCGTACAGGTAGCGGATCAGCCCGCTGACCCGCTTCCCCCGCGGCGCGACCTTCCCGATCACGGCCGGCGACGCATCAGCAGCTCCGCCGCCGCATCCACCCGGGCCACCGCCCGCACCGTCAGCTCCACCGCCTGGCCGAGCCACTCCGGCGCCTCACCCGTGCTGTTCAGCGCCGCCACCGCCTGGTTGACGTTCCCCCCGAACCGGCGCACCGCCGCCCGCGCCGCCACCAACTCCGAGAGCGCCTGCCGCGATGCCGACGGCGCCGGCGGCACCGTCCCCTCCGCCGCCGCGAGCGCCACCGCCCCCACATAACCCGTCGGAGTCAACCCCGCCCGCCCCGCCGCCAACGCAATCGCGGCGAACTCCTCCTCGGCGAAGCGCACCGACACCGGCCGCCGCCGGCCCGGGAAACGATGCTCCCGATGCCGGGACGCGAGCACCGCCGCGTCCTCGCGGCCCTCCGAAGGACCCGCAGCCTGCTCGCCCATCAGCCCCCGTCCTGCGCTGCTGTTGCCCGTTTGCGTCTCGACCGCGCCCGGTCGGGACGTCCCGCCCCTTCCGCGACCCCACTGGGTCGCTGCCGCGATGCTGCCACCCTCGAGCCACCGGCGCGAGCGTCTGCTAAGCAATCGCATATCTTGCTTCCACCTTCAGGCCCGCTGTCTCCAGCGCGGGTGGCACGCGGGCCCTGACACGACCGCGCCTTCAGGCGCGGCACTCGCCGTGACAGGCTCGGTGGGCCAGGCTGTGCCCAGCGGCTGCGGGATCGAGCCGCGGACGGACGCATCGGGACAGGGGGAGTGGACATGGCGGAACTGAAAGCGGCACGGCGAGCCGCGGAGAAAGCAGCCAGAGACCGCCTCGCCGGCCCGCTGATCAACGCTGCCGGCCAGCTGGGCGTCGCTGTCGCCCAACAGCAAGCCGCGGCCGCCGGTGTCGACGACGCCAAGCAGAAAGCACAAGCACACCTGCGCCAAGCCCAGCACGAGGCCGACAGCATGCTCACCCAAGCCCGCGACCAGGTCAGCGCCGCCGACGACGACTACCGGCAGGCACACCACGCCGCGCTCACCGCCGGCTGGTCACCAACCGCCCTCGCCGACATGGGCTACACCCCGCCCGCGCCGCCCAAACGAAACCGGAACCAGCCGGCCCACACCGGCGCCGGCGCGCCCGTCACGCTGGTGCCAGCCGCGAACGACCAGACCCGGGTGGCATAGCCGCTGCTGCCAGCACGTCCCCGACGCGAAGACCGGCCGCAGCAGCACAGCCCTCTGCAAACCACGCATCTCGGCGGCCATTCTTGGCAGGCAAGGGTTCGGCGGCACGCTCGACCTGGGAGAATCAGCAGCGTGAACAGTCCAGACGCTCCGCTGGCCGCTGGCGACGTTCTCGGCGATGCGCAGCCATCGGGCTGGCCGGGCAGCGAAGACGAGCTGGACGTACTGCGCTCCGCTCAGCTGTTCCGCGGCCTTGACCCCGGCGACGTCGCCGCGCTGCTGCCCGCGTTCGCCCCGCGCACCCTGAGCCGCGGCGCTCGGCTGTTCGCCCAGGGCGACGTCGACGAGGCCGACGTGTTCGTCGTGCTTCACGGGCGGTTCACCGTAGCCCGCGAGCACCGCGACCGGCGGGCTGTGACCGCCGTGCTCGGACCGGGGGACATGGTCGGTGAGCTCAGCGTGTTCGATCCCGGTCCGCGCACCAGCACCGTCACCGCCGTCACCGGCGGCCGGGCAGCGGTGCTCGCCCGCGGGGACCTGCTCGCCTGGGGGACATCACGACCGCACGTCGCCGCCCGGTTGCTGCAGGTGCTGGCCCGCCGGCTGCGCCGCACCAACAGCACCATCGTCGACCTGATGTTCGTCGACGTCGCCGGCCGGATGGCCAAAGCACTGCTCGAGCTCGCGGCCCGGTTCGGACAGCGACACGGCCCCGAGGTGTGGGTACCGCACGGCCTGACCCAAGTCGAGCTCGGCCAGCTCGTCGGCGGCTCCCGGGAGACGGTGAACAAGGTCCTGTCCGAGTTCGCCAGCCGCGGCTGGGTCCGGCTAGAAACCCGCACCGTCGTCCTGCTCGACCTACCCCGGCTCGCTCAACGAGCCCGCGCCGCCGGCAGCTGAGCAGTCCCACAGCCCGCTCACGTCCCATGGGCCAGTAGCAGCCGCTCAAGCTGACCGCTGCCGACCCGGCCGGTGCCGACCGGGCTGCTCACGTGCCCCTTGCAGCTGGACTGGGCAACACGCACCGCCGCCGGCGGCCGGCCGCCCGGCGATGGCTGACAGACTCAGGCTGGCGGGAGTCGCTGTGAGCCCATCGCGTACCCGCACCAGACCAGCGACCCGATCGATCTCGAGCAGCTCGCCCGCATTGCATCAAGACAACGAATGCGACCCGGAGGCACCTGTTGGCACGCACCACCATCGTCCAGCTCATCGACGACATCGACGGCTCCCAGGCAGCTGAGACAGTTCATTTCGCGGTCGACGGCCGGACGTATGAGATCGACCTGTCCACCGAGCACGCCGAAAGCCTGCGACGCAGCCTGGCGCAGTTCGTCGCCGTGGCACGCCGGGCAGGCCGAATAGACGCGAGCACCGGGCGTGGCCAGGACCGTCCTGGGCGGCCGCCAGGTGCTGACTCCTCGGCCGTCCGCGCCTGGGCCAGGGAGAACGGCGTTCCCGTCTCGCCCCGAGGCCGCATCCCCGAAGCCGTGCTGGCCCAGTACACCAGCGCCCAGCAGGCACCCGCAGCCCCACCAGCACCAGCCGAACCAGCACCAGCCGAACCGGTCCCAGCCGAGTCTGTAGCAGTCGAACCGGGGGCAGCCGAGTCGCCGGACAAGCCAACGCGGAGCCGACGCAAGCGCGTCTGACGGGTCGGAACCACTGCTCGCGGTCATCGCGAAGCTGCGTAGTGGCAGGGGAAGGGGCGGTCACGGCCTGCAAGCACGCCGCGGACGGCTGGCGACGAGGACCGATCCAGCGTGCCCTGTGGCTGGGGGAGTGGCACCGAGCACCCAGGGCGAGCCGCGCTGCCACCGACCGACTCCGGCAGGCGCGAAAGAGTCGTCGCGCTGCGGAGCCTGCGGGCGGGTGCGTCGGGTTTCCGGCGGGGTCCAGAGTGCCAACCCACAACGATGTCGGCGTTGTCGGCCTGGGTGAGCGGTTAGCAGCGAAACTGTCGCCGCGACGTCGAAGCCCAAGAGCTTGGGTGGTCACGCTGCGCCGGCGACCGGATCGCGGCGCCAGGACCTCCGCCGTCGGGGACCGCTGGTGGCTGCACCTCAAAGCGCTGATCCGGCCCGCCGCCCTGTGCCAGACGGGGGAGGCTGCCCGGATCGCGTCAGCGCCGCGGGTGCCGCCGGCTGGCTGCCTACCTATCTCGACCCGCTGCCTGCTGCGCCTTGACGGCACCTTCGTGGCTGCCGGGTGGCCGGCACAGGGCCATTGACACACATGACCACGCGCGGCTGGCTAGCGAACCGGTGCCAGCCGGGTACTGGAAACCGCCCGACGACGAGTAGGCCCGCGCTGACGGTCGCCCCGTTACTGTCCGGTGATGTTGGCCGTGGGCTCGCTCAACCAGCACCCGCCACAGGCTGCGCCCATGACGACAGGTAGCTCTACCCCGCCGCCAGCCACGGTGCAGCCGCATTTCTCCCCGCCCGCGACCGTGATCTGCACTGCGTTCGCGCTCGGACTCACGGTCGCGGCGGTCCGCCAGTCGCGCCGGTTTCGTGGCCGCGGCCAGCGCCCCACCAGCAACCGGTGGTACGCGCTGGCTGGCGGGTTCGTCTACCTGTTCTTCGCCTACCTGACATCCGTACCGGTCTTGGTGCAGTTCTCGGTACCGGCCCGCTACCTGGCAATCGCCTACCTCGCGCTGCCGCTGATCGCCCTGCTGTGCTGGGCGGTCGGGCGGGCGGCGGCCGGCTATGAACGGCGGCAGGACAACAGGTTCCGCCGCGAGCTGGGTCAGCCCGTCGCCCGGTTCCTGATCCCGCCGGGTGTCTTCGTGGCCGCCTGGCTCACGCTCGCCTTCACCGTCGGGATCGGCGCATCAGTGCTCTACCCGGCAGCTTGGAAGCCGACCACACAGCAGCTCTCAGGCCCCGCGCACCCGCTGGTCGTCCCTGTTGCGGTGACGCTCCTACCACCCGTCGCGCTGGGCATGGCTGCCGCCGCCGCTCACGGCAGCTGGCAGCGCCACCGGCGGCGCCGGGAAGACCAGCGCGTCGCAGACATCGACCGGCTGCAGCAGCAGGCCCTGCACTTAGAACGCGACCACGGCAACCGCGCTTTCTACGCCGCGGTCGTGCCCGTCGGCGCTCCCTCACCTGTCGCCGGCACCCGGAGCTGGCGACGGTGGGCAGTGAGGTGCAGCTGCACCTGGTCGGCGCCGCAGCACTGGCCCTCATCAGCTGGCCGCTGGCGGCCGGCCACCCAGGCACAGCCCGCCGCGTACACCGCCCGCGACGCTCACCTCACCGGCCAACACCAGCCCAGCCACGAGGACCCACCAGCCGATGCCTGACCCCAACGTGCGACTGCTGCTCATCGGGTTCGCTCAGCGTGGTGACGGCACCGAAGACAGGCTGTGAGTAGCCAACGGCTGGTGCGCGGTGTGCTCGCGGCCGGCTGTCGCTCGGCCCTGGCGGCTCCGGAGAGCCCGCTGGGGCGTCGCTGGCATGCCGCTACGGCGAGCCGGCGGGCCGCCGGCGGGGGCGAGTGCGGTAGTCCTCCCTGGCGGCCTCGAGCAGCTTCGGGCTGACCGCCGCCTGCGTCGTCGGCACCCCCAGTGAGATCGCCCGACGGTCGGCGACGGCGAACAGCCGGCGAAGCTTCCCGGCGACGGCATCTTTGGTCATCGGCGGGTCGGCGAACTCACCGAGCTGTTCCAGCGTCGCCTGCGGATGCTCCAGCCGCAACCGCCCGACGGCCAGCAGATGCTCCGGGGCGGCGCCTTGCAGCAGCACCGTAGCGGACTGCACCCGGGCAACCCCGGTAGCAGCAGCGCGTGCGCTGCGACGCTGATTGGCACTGTCGAAGCTTGCGATGGTGCTCGCCGCCGCGGGCACCTGGTGGCGCAGCTGCCGCTGCTGCCGGGCCAGCACCCCCTTGGATGCGCCCAGCTGGGAAAGCAGCGCCTCGATCGCGTCACTGTCACGCACCCGTACCCAGTCGACGTTGCGTACCTGCCTGGTCTTGGCGACCACCCCCAGGCGCCGGGCAGCCCCAACCAGTGCCAGCGCCGCCTCAGGGCTTGGAGCGGCGACCTCCAACGCCGCCGAACGACCGGGCTCAGCGAGCCAGCCGTGCGCCAGGATCGCGCCCCGCCAGGCGGCGGCAGCGTCACAGCAGCCTCCCGAGACAACGTTCGCTGGAAGTCCCCGCAGGGGGCGACCGGCCTGGTCGATCAGACCGGTGGAGCGGGCCAGCGCAGCACCGCGGGTCTGCACCCGCACCAGATACCGCGGTCCGGCCTGCAGGCCGGCGGCGGGCAGCACTCTGACGGTTGTGGGATGACCGTAGAGCTCGGCGATCTCGCGGCGCAGCCTGCGGGTGACCATGCCGCTGTCGAGCTCGGCTTCGATCGCCATTCGTCCGCCGGCGAGGTGTAGACCTCCCGCGAAACGCAGCAGCGCTGCAAGCTCCGCCCGGCGGCAGCACGTCCTGCCTGCTGGCAGCCGGCTCAACTCGTCCTTGACCGAGGCGGTCAACCCAGCCATCGCCACCAGCTCCTCGCCCTTCAGCCACGCTGACACTACGGAGCGCACCAGCCGCACTGCACGGTGCCGACCACCGGCGG
>JAABVA010004159.1_pt1 | contig 13503 bp, 12 predicted proteins | sample 5560331 | NCBI WGS metagenome assembly JAABVA01 (sample SAMN12812661, study PRJNA571458) | rock metagenome | isolation source: Antarctica rocks | place: Antarctica: Victoria Land, Mt New Zealand sud | collected 2016-01-07 | reverse complement strand
GGCGTCGGCGCGCCGCCGGCTTGGATGGCCTGCTTGAGCGCGTAGAGCGGGCTGGTGCCGATGTCGCCGTAGACGATGCCGAGTGCTGCCAGCGCCAGCCCGATCGGCCGTCCGCGGGCTTCCAGCACCGCAGGCAGCGCCGGCGCGCTCGGGTTGGCGACCCGCGCCGGGACCAGGGGTGCTTCTATGATGTCCATGCTTGCGGCCTTCCGTTGTCCAGGGTGGCTCGACAGGAACCACATGCTGGGAAGATGGGACAGCCGGCCGCCAGCCCGATCAGGGTGGCCAGCCCAAAAGCTGTGGCGAGGCCGCCCGGCGTGCGAGCGTAGGCGCCGGCTGCGAACCCCGTCCATCACGCCCGCACGTCCTGCATCGCGCCGGCCCAATGCCTTGGGCTCTGGCTAGGTCAGGTAGCTGTGCACGATGCCGATCAGTTCTTCGGCGGCTTCGCTGGCCTGGGTGCGGCTTCTCGGTTTCACGACGTTCTCGCGGATATGATCTTCGATCACCTCGGCGATGAACCCGTCGAGCGCGCCGCGGCAGGCTGTCGCCTGCTGCAGCACGGCGGTGCTGGTCGCGTCCTGTTCCAGCGCGCGATGCATCGCCTCGACCTGGCCGCGGATGCGGTTGAGGCGCTGCAGCAGCTTGGTTTTTTCCTCGATGTCGCCCATCACACTGCCCTTGACCTTATAGCCAGTAGGGGTATATCGCGTCCCCGCACGGGAGGCGACTCTGCCGCATCCGCCCTCTTGTGTCACGTCCCGGCGCCGTTCGGGTGCCCGCAACCGAGCCAAGGATTTCATGACCCCGCGATCTAGCCACAGCCAGCCCGCCGAGTGCGACAGTAGGCGCCCCACGCCTGCCGCCACACCGTCGTGCTGGACCCGTGCCCGGGATCGCCGGGGTCCGGCCGGGGGCCGCCGCTAGGCGCTCCGGCGGCCCAGGCCTCCCGGGTTCCAAGCCACGCTTGACCCGAAAGGAGGCCTGCCATGGCCGCCACCGCCGTCCTCCACGCCTGGCCATTGCCGGGCCACGACTTTGCTGTCCTATCCCTCGCCGTGCAGCGCTTGGGCCTGCTTGCCCGCAACGCGCCAGCGCCGCAGCCCCGTCTCGTCTTGTGCTGGACCACCGACTGGACCGGTCGGACCGTTGCCCATTGGAACGCTGAGCCACCTGACTGACGCCGCTCCGCGGCGCCCGGCGCCGCCGACCGCATCGTCCCCCTGTCCCCCGTCCCCGTCGGGAGAGTTCCCATGTCCGATTTCCTCCGCGTGCCCGCGACGGCGCCCGCCTCCGCCGTGCTCGACACCGCCCACCTCGGCGACATCCAGGGCGCGCTTGGCACCATCCGCTTTGGCGACGCAGCACCCCGCCGCGGCCTGCGGGCGCGGCTGCGCACGCTGCTCGCCATCGTGGGCCCCGGCCTGATCGTCATGGTCGGCGACAACGACGCCGGCGCCTTCTCCACCTACGGCCAGGCCGGGCAGAACTACGGCACGGCGCTGCTGTGGACGCTGCTGCTGCTGGTGCCCGTGCTGTATGTGAACCAGGAGATGGTGCTGCGCCTCGGCGCCGTGACCGGCGTGGGCCATGCCCGGCTGATCCTGGAGCGCTTCGGCCGCTTCTGGGGCATGTTCAGCGTCATTGACCTGTTCATCCTGAACGGGCTGACCATCGTCACCGAGTTCATCGGCATCAACCTGGCGCTGGGCTATCTCGGCCTGCCGCGGCTGTGGGGCATCCTCGCCGCGGCCGGCGCGGTGATTGCCACCGCCAGCACCGGCAGCTTCCGCCGCTTCGAGCGGTTCTCGCTGGCGCTCTGCGCCGGCAGCCTGCTACTGGTGCCGGTGCTGCTCCTCTCGCACCCGCCCTTGGCCGAGGTGGCGCGCGACATTGTGGCGCCCCGCCTGCCCGACGGCGCCAAGCTGTCCGACGTGATGCTGCTGGTGATCGCCGTCGTCGGCACGACGGTGGCGCCCTGGCAGTTGTTTTTCCAGCAGAGCTACGTCATCGACAAGCGCATCACCCCGCGCTTCATGGCCTACGCCAAGGCGGACCTGTGGATCGGCATTGCGGCCGTCCTGGTCGGCGCTGTGGCGATCATCGCCTTCACCGCCGCGGCCACCGCGGGCACGGAGGCGGCCGGCCACTTCACCGACGCGGGCACCATGGCCCAGGTGCTGGAAGCCCATGCCGGGCGCGCGGCCGGGGCGATGTTTGCCGTCGCCCTGCTGGACGCCAGCATCATCGGCGCCGCTGCCGTGTCGCTGGCCACCGCCTACGCCATCGGCGACGTGCTGGCGGTGAACCATTCCCTGCACCGCCCGGCGTCGGAGGCGCGGGGGTTCTACGCCGTGTATGCCGGGCTGATCGCCGCCGCCGCGGCGCTGGTGCTGCTGGGCAGCGACGCTTTGCTGGGCCTGCTCACCAACGCCGTGCAGACGCTGGCGGGGGTGCTGCTGCCGTCGGCCACCGTGTTCCTGCTGCTGCTGTGCAACGACAAGGCCGTGCTCGGGCCGTGGGTGAACGGCCGGTGGCTCAACCTGTTCACCGGCGCGGTGATCTGGGTGCTGGTGATGCTGTCCCTGGTGCTGACGGCGGCCACCGTGTTCCCGGAGCTGAGCGGGGAGGCCATCGTGGGCTTCCTCGGCGCGGGCACGGCAGCCGGGCTGGCCGGCGCCGGCGTCGTCGCGCTGCGCCGCCGCGGGCGCGGCGGCAGCCGGCGCTTCAGCCTGGCGGAAGCTGGCGCGGGCGGACATGCGCCGGCCCTGCGCGCGGACTGGCGCATGCCGCCGCTCGCCGAGCTGCCGCGGCCCCGGCTCACGGTGGCGACGCGCGCCTGGATGGGCGTGCTGCGGGGCTACCTGGTCATCGCCGTGCTGCTGGTGGCCTGGAAGGTCGTCCAGGCGGCGCTGGGGAACTGACAGGGGCAGGCGCTCCGGCAGGCATGGGAGGTGCGTCATGGCAGATGAGGATCTCAAGCAAGCGGTGGCCGCCCTGCGCCAGCAGGTGATGGCCCTCGCCTCGGTGGCCGGCGTGCTGACGGCGGCGCTGCGCCGCGCCGGGCTGATGACGGGGGAGCTGGAGAGCCTGCTTACCGCGGGCCTTGCCGACGCCGCCACAGCGCAGTCCGAGCAGGCAGGCGCGGAGTGGAAGCGCGTCGTTGCCGCCGTGCAGAAGGTCGCGCTCGCCGCGGCCAGGGCTGACCGCGGCGGAACGGCGTAGGGCCGCATGGACCAGGCAGCGGCCCTGTTCGGTTGGCCCGGCGTCGCGGCGGAGCTGCGCACGGCGCTGGCCTTCGGCGCGGCGTTCCTGCTCGGCACGCTGATCGGCTTCGAGCGGCAGTGGCGCCAGCGCACGGCGGGGCTGCGCACCAACGTCCTGGTCGCGGTGGGCGCCGCCGCCTTCGCCGACATGGGCCTGCGGCTGCGTGGGGTGGAAGGCGGCACCCAGATCATCTCCTATGTCGTGAGCGGCATCGGCTTCCTGGGCGCGGGCGTCATCCTCAAGGACGGCACCAACATCCGCGGCCTGAACACGGCGGCGACCCTGTGGTGCTCGGCCGCCGTCGGCGCGTTCTGCGGCAGCGGCCTGGCGGTCGACGCCGTCCTGCTGACCGCCGCCGTGCTCGGAGCCAACACCTTGCTCCGTCCGCTGGTGAACTGGGTCAACCGCCGGCCGATCACCGCCGACGTGACCGAGGCGCAGTATCAGGTCCACGTCGTCTGCCGCCCCGAGGCCGTCTCCGACGTGCGCGACCTACTCGACGCGGAGTTGGACCGGGCGAGCTACCCGGTGCGCGAGGTCGAGACGCTCTCCGACACCGAGGACCAGGTGGAACTCGCGGCCGTGCTGGTGCCGACCACGGCTGACGCTGCCGAGCTGGACGTGGTCGTGGCGGCGCTGGAGCGCTCGCCGCTGGTCAGGTCCGCGACCTGGAGCGTAGTCACGATGGCATAAGGCGTTCTTGCGTGCCAGCCTGGGGATTTGGAAACCAGGAACTAGGAAAACAGGCGAATAAATGCTGGTTGCGAGCATGCCGCCAGACACCGCCCTATTCTCAGATTTGCAGCAAACTTGAGAACGAACGGTTTCAGAATCTCAAGGTTAAGTGCAGTGATCGACGCTAACCCTACGATTCTCACGATTAACTGCAATGCGACACTGGCGCTGGATTCTCGCGATCAAGCAGTTCGCGACAAACAGCTGCTGCGCTCGTCGCGACAGGCACCTAAGCGCGATAACCGCGCTGTCGGCGCATTTGGACGGGCGTCGAACCAGCCCGGCAACCTCGCCCTTCAGCCGGACGCTGGCCCTGAGCAACCCGTACTCATGCAGCCGCTGCAGCCATTGGGCATCACTGATGTCGGTCTTGCGTCCCGGCACGTGCTTGGCATCGCGGGCGTTGACCAGGATGACCTCGAAGCCACGCTGGTCGAGTGTTTCGAAGGCTCCAGTGGACTCCACGGCAACCGTGCGCACCCCGCACTGCCCGAACCCGTCCGCCAGCCGGTGCAGGTCGTCGGTGGACGGTCCAAAACTGCGGACCGGCTCGGGGTCTTGATCAGGCCCGACTGCGGCCACGTGCAGTGTGGCACCAATATTAATGGCTGCTGCATTGGGGCGGGTTGGGGAACTGTCCCGCTTGCGGCGAGGCTTTTCCGTTTCAGTCATAGCAAGCTCTCCTATCCGACTTTGAATGGAGCGGCTGGGCTGTGCCAAACGATCAACTTCCCAACCGGGATCACCGCGAACGGCGTCACCACTCTCAAGTGCGCAGCAGCCCATGGACCACATTATGCAACGGGGTTGGACACCACCAAGATGCCGACGGCCTCTCCTCTCCGGCGCTAACACTGGCACACAGTTTTTATCCCCGCAGGCGGGGCGCCGACCCGCGAATAGTTATGTAGCTGAAGGCGGGCGGCATCATCGTGCCCGCGCCGCTGATCCCCGCAACACGGCCGCTCATGGGTCCTGCGAGGCCGGGCCTCTCATGATCCTGGCCTGCAGAACCACCACCACGAGCAGGAACAGCCCGCGAACCACGGACTGCCAGTACGCCGACAGGCTGATCCAGCCGAGACCGTTTTCGAAGTTCAGGATATTGAAGATCAGGCCCAGCAGCAACGCCCCGGCCAGCGTCGTGGTGACGGAGCCGTTGCCGCCGTTAAGCGGGGTGCCCCCGACAACCACCGCGGCGATGGCGAAGAGCTCCCAGCCGGCGCCCTCGATCGGCTGTCCCGCGCCGAACTGCGCGGCGAGCACCACGCCCGCGGCGCCGGCGAGCATTCCGCTGAGCGCATAGACGATCAGCTTCGTCCGCCCGGTCGAAAGCCCCATCAGCCGCGTGGCCTCCTCGTTGCCGCCGATGGCCAGCACGGTGCGGCCGAAGCTGGTGCGCTTCAGCAGCACCCAGCCCGCCGCATAGGCCACGAGGGCAATCAGCGCCGGAATGGGGAAGCCGGACAAGTCGCCCTGGCCGATCTCGGTGAAGCCGCTCTCATAGGACACCGACACGGCCTGGTTGCCGGCGAGGAGCAGGCCAGCGCCCCGGGCGGCCAGCATGGCGGCCAGCGTGGCGATGAACGGCGCGATGCCGAGGCCTGCGATGCAGAACCCGTTCACCAGCCCCATGGCCAGCCCTGCCCCTATGCCCGCCCCTAGCCCTGCCACAACGCCGTAGGGGGAGGCGAGTGCTGCCACGACGCTGCCCAGCGCCGCCACCGCCCCCACGGACAGGTCGATGCCGCCGGTCATGATGACCAGCGCCATGCCGAGCGAGACAAGCGCGAAGATGGAGTTGTAGGCAGCGAACGACAGGATGTTGAACCTGCCCAGGAAATTGTCGTAGCGCCAGGCGCCGAAGGCGACCAGCGCCGCCAATGCCACAACCACGCCGTAGCGGCTGAGAGTCGCGAGCGTATGCTCCTGCCGGGCCGTCGTCATGCCGGCGGCTCCTGGCGCTGGATCCACACGGCCAGGATGATCAGCAGCGCCTTAACCACGAGGGCCGCCGCATCGGGGACGCCGTTGGCGATCAGCGTCGTGCGAACGAGCTGGATGATCAATGCGCCCACCAGCGTGCCCCAGATGGTGGCGCGCCCGCCGGAGAGCAGCGTGCCGCCGACAGCCACGGCGGCGATGGCGTCGAGCTCCATGCCGCTGCCGACCAGGTTGGCGTCGGAGGCGGAGTTGATCGCGATCGTCACCAGCCCCGCGATCCCCGCGCACAGGCCGCTGATCACGTAAACCAGGCGCCGGACCCGCGCCACCGGGATGCCCGCCAGCCGCGCCGCCCGCGCATTGCCGCCCACCGCCAGGATCTGCCGCCCCAGCAGCGTGCGCCGCAGCGCATAGGCCGCCCCCACCACGACCACCGCCATCAGGATCGCCTGGAACGGAATGCCCAGCACCCTGCCGCGGCCGAGGAACTCGAAGTCCGGGGCGCTGAACACCTGCAGGTTGCCGTTGGTCATCACCTGGGCGATGCCGCGCCCGGCGATGAACAGCACCAGCGTGGCCACGATCGGCTGGATGCGGTAGCGGGTGATGACGAACCCATTCAGCCATCCCAGCCCCGCCACCGCGGCCAGCGACAGCGCGATCCCAAAGCCGATCGCCAGCGGCTCCCACATCGCCGGCACGATGGCGCCCATGAAGATCAATGGGGCGAGCTGGCCCGCGATCGCCATCAGCGAGCCCACCGAGAGGTCGATGCCGCCGGTGGCGATCACCAGCGTCATTCCCACCGCGACGATCACGATGGGCGCCACCTGGGTGAGGTTCACGTTCAGTGTTTGCAACGACAGGAAATTGCGGGTCACGGCGGCGTTGAGCGCCAGCAGCAAGATCAGCGCCGCCAGCGCGCCGTGGCGCTTGAGTACGGGCCACAGGTCCAGCCGCACGCGTAATGGCGTCGAAGGCGGCGGCGCTGGCGCAGGCGGGGCAGCCGGCGCAGGCCAGGACGCCTGCTCAGGCATCGGCTGCCTCCTCGTGGCGGCGATGATCCTCCGCCGAACCGTGCGCCATGGCCGCCAGGATGGCCTTCTCGGTCAGTCCGGCGCCTTCGAGCGTCGCCACCGTCCGGCCGTCGCGCAGCACATAGGCGCGGTCGGCACCCTCAGTGATCTCCTCAAGCTCCGACGACACCATCAGCACCGCAAGCCCGCTCTGCGCCAGCTCGCGGATGAAGCCCTGTATCTCGGCCTTTGCGCCGACGTCAATACCGCGCGTCGGCTCGTCCAAAATGAGCAATGTCGGGTCCAGGCACAGCCAGCGCGCGAGCAGCACCTTTTGCTGGTTGCCGCCCGACAATTGCCGGATCGGCTGCTCGGCGCTGGAGCAGCGTATGCCGATGCAGCGGATGAAGCGCTCGACAACCGCGCGCTGCCGGGTTTCGTCGATGATGCCGGCCGAGGTGAGGCGGGGCATAAGCGCCAAGGTCACGTTCTCCCGCACCGACAGGTCCGGGATGATGCCCTCGGTTTTGCGGTCCTCAGTGCAGAAGCCGAGGCCGGCCAGGATCGCATCCTTCGGCTCGGCCGGGGCAAAGGGCTTGCCGTGCAGCGCCATCCCGCCGCTATCCAGCTGGTCGGCGCCGAACACCAGGCGCACGCTCTCGGTGCGGCCCGCCCCGAGCAGGCCGGTCAGCCCGACGATCTCCCCCGCGCCCACCCGGAAATCCACGCCGCTGACGAGCGGGCTGCGGGCCAGCCCAGTGGCCTCGACGACCGTCGCGTGCGTGCCGCTGGCCTTGTCGCCGAACCCGGTGGCCCCCTGCCGGGCGACGCTGTCCAGCGCGCGGCCGAGCATTGCGGCAACCAGCTCCAGCCGCGGCACCTCCGCCATCGTGCCGGTCCGCACCGTCGTGCCGTCGCGCATGATGGTGACCCGGTCGCAGACGGCATACAGCTCGTCCAGCTTGTGGCTGACGAAGATGGTCGAGACGCCGGCCTGCTTCATCTGGCCGATGACGCGGAACAGCGCCTCCACCTCGCGGTCGTCGAGCGAGGAGGTTGGCTCGTCCATGATCACCAGCCGCGCCGAGAATCCGATGGCCCGGGCGATCGCCACCATCTGCTGGGTGGCGATCGGGAAACGGTCGAGCGGCAGCCGCACGTCGATGTCGAGGCCGAAGCGCGCGACCAGCCGCCGCGCCTCCGCGTTCATGCGGGCGGTGTCGAGCAGGCCGAAGCGGCTGAACTTGCGGCCAAGGCAGATGTTCTCCGCAACCGAGCGAAGCCCGACCAGGTTGATCTCCTGGTAGATGGTGCTGATGCCGCTGGCTTGCGCCTCCTTGGGGGAGGCAGCCTCGAACGGCCGGCCGTCGAAGTCGACCGTGCCGGCGTCGCGGCGGTAGAATCCGGTCAGGACCTTGATCAAGGTGGACTTGCCGGCGCCGTTCTGGCCGATCAATGCATGCACCTCGCCCACGGCGACCTCCAGCGCCGCACCCGCCAGCGCCGGGACGCGGCCGAACCGCTTGTCGATGCCGCGCATGGACAGCAGCGGCGCCGTCGTCCCGTGGGGAGGAAGGCTCATGCCGAAAGGCTCCATGTCAATCAAAGGAGGCGGCGCTTATGCCACGGGCCGAGGCGCCGCCTTTCCACGAAATCAGAATGCCGTGTCGAGCAGTTGCTTGGCATTTGAGGCGTCGTAGAACTGATCGACGTTCTTGATGAAGCCCGGAATCGGCTCGCCGTTGGCCAGGGCCTGCATCGTGGCGAACGCTTTCGGCCCGAAGCGCGGGTTGCACTCGCAGGTGGCGCCCATCTTGCCGTCGATGATGGCCTGCACCGCCTCCCTCTCGCCGTCGCAGGACACGATGACGACGTCCTTGCCCGCCACCTTGCCCGCGCTTTGCAGCGCCGCGATCGCGCCCAGCGCCATCTCGTCGTTATGGGCGAAGATGGCGGTGGCGTCGGGATGCGCCTGCAGCAGCGTCTCGGCCACCTGGCGGCCCTTGTCGCGGGTGAAGTCGCCATTCTGGCTGGCGACGATCTCCATGCCGGGCTGCGCCTTGATCGCGGCGTCGAACCCCTTCTTGCGGTCGTTGGCGGCGGACGCGCCGGTGGTGCCCTCCAGCTCGATGATCCGCGCCTTGCCCTCGCTGGCCCGGATCAGCCACGCCGCCGCCCGGCCACCCTCCTCGATGAAGTCCGAGCCGATGAAGGTTACGTAGTCGCGGCCGGCCTGGGCCAGGCTCTGGTCCACGTTGCGGTCGATGAGGATGACCGGGATGCCGGCCTTCTTGGCGTTCATGATCGCCGGCACCAGCGGCTTCTCCTCGCGCGGGGCCAGGAAGATCAGGTCCACGCCCTGGGCGATCATGCTGTTGACGTCGGCGACCTCCTTGGCGGCGGAGCCGGCGGCGTCGGTGTAGACCAGTTGGTGGCCGAGCTTCTTTGCCTCGTCGCGCATCGAGGCGGTCTGGGCGAGCCGCCACGGGTTGTTGCTCTCGGTCTGGGCGAAGCCGACCTTGTACGCGGCCTTCTTCTTCAACGTCGGCAGGTCGGTCGCGGCGAGGCCCGGCCCCCAGGCCAGGACGGACGCGCCAGCGAACGACGTCGCCAGCAGGCCGCGTCGGGTGATGATCATGTTCGTTGCTCCCAATGTTTCTCGTTGGTCTCGGCTGTCGCCGACGCCAGTGTAGAACGTTTCTCAGTATAAACGTATCAATGTCAGGCGGCATCCCTCTGCTGCGTCGCGCCCACTTCCCCAGTGATGAAGGCGGCGCAGCGGCTGCCCAGCATCATTGCCGGGGCGTTGGTGTTGCCGGCGGTGATGTCGGGCATGGCGGACAGGTCGCAGACCCGCAGGCCGGCCACCCCGCGCACCCGCAGCCTCGCGTCCAGCACGGCCGTCGGGTCGTCGCTTGGGCCCATGCGGCACGTGCCGCTGGGATGGTAGTTGGTCTTCACGAAGCGCCGGCAATGCGCCGCGATCGCCGCGTCGCTGAGATCGGACGGATCGGGCAGCAGGATGCGGTCCACCCGCTGGGCCAGCGGTCCCGTCTGGAAGGCGCGCAGGAAGAAGCGCTGGCCCTCGATCATCGTCCGCGCGTCGTCGGGGTGGGCGAGCAGGTTGGGCGAGACCAACGGCATGTCGTCCGGATCGGCCGAGCGCAGCCGCACGAAGCCGCGCGACTTCGGCTTCACCACCACGGTCGTGACCGTCATGCCAAAGCCGTCCTGCACGAGGCCGCGCGTGTCGCGGTCCACATAGACGATCGGCACGCAGAACGCCTGGATGCTCGGTTCCCCGTCGCGGTCGGCCGGGTTGACGAAGGCGCCGGCCTCGACGCCGGCGGAGGTAATCGGTCCCGAACCGAACAGCTTGAACTGCAGCCCGTTGGCCAGCATCCGCCAGCCGACGCCTTGCTTGTAGTAGCCGTGCCGGCCGCTGGCGCTGGCGACGATCGGCACCTCTGGATGGTCGATCAGGTTCTCGCCGACGCCGGGCAGGTCGACCTCGCAGGCGATCCCGTGCTCCTGCAACTGCGCGGCCGGCCCCACGCCGGACAGCATCAGCAACTGCGGCGTCACCAGCGCGCCGGCAGCGACGACCACCTCCCGGTCGGCAAGGGCCTGGTGTTCGCGCCCCTTGGCGTCACGCCAGGTCACGCCCTCGGCACGCCCGTGGCGGATGTCGATGCGGCGCACCGCGGCATTCAGTCGCACCACGAGGTTGGGATTGTCCCGAAGCGGGGCGATGAAGGCGTAGGCCGCGCTGCTGCGCTTCCCGCGCCGGTTCATGAACTGATAGAAGCCGACACCGCGCTGGGGGTGGCCGTTGCAGCCGGGGCCGTTGAAGTCGGGATTGAACGGCTCGCCCAGCGCCTGTACGCTTTGGACGAACCAGCGCGACACGTCGTCGACATGGCCGGGGTCGGACACCAGCAGCGGCCCGTCGGCGCCGTGCCGCGCGTCGTTGAAGCGGTTGTTGCCCTCCATGGCGCGGAAGTGCGGCAGCACGTCGCGCCAGCCCCAGCCGGGATTTTGGTTGTCCCCGCACAGCATCGCGTCCCACGCATCGTAGTCGGACGGACGGCCGCGGATATACACCTGGGCATTCACCGACGAGCCGCCGCCCAGCACATGGCCCTGCGGGATGTCGTGCACCCGGCCGTCCAGATGGGCCTGCGGCACGGTCCGGTGGTAGCGCATGAACTTGCTGCCGTTGATCATCTTGAAGATGCCCGGCGGCATGTCCAGCAGCCGGTGGCGGTGCGAATGCCCGGCCTCCAGCAGCAGCACCCGCGCGCCGCCCGCCACCAGCCGGGCCGCGGCCACGCAGCCCGAGGAGCCGCCGCCAATGACGATGACGTCGAAACGGTCCTGCGTCACGCCCGGATTCGCTCCAGCCCGGCCCAGTCGAAGGCGATGCCATGGCCTGGCCGGTCCGGTGCAAGGGCGAAACCGTCGGCAATTTGCAGCGGCTCGGCGATATACTGGTCAAGGCCGAAGCCGTGCGCCTCCAGGAAGCTGCGGTTCGGGCAGGCGGCGAGCAGGTGCACCGTGACGTCGTGCGCGCCGTGCGACGTCACCGGCAGGTTGAAGGCCTCGGCCGTATGGGCGATCTTCATGAAGGACGTGACGCCGCCGCAGTTGGTGACGTCCGGTTCCGGATAGGTCACGCCGCCGCAGGCCATGTACTGCTTGAACTCCCAAAGCGTGCGCAGGTTCTCGCCGGCCGCGACCGGCAGGCCGCCCTCGCGCACGATGCGGGCATGGCCGGCCGGGTCGTCCGGGATGGTCGGCTCCTCCAGCCAGGTCAGGTCGAACGGGGCGAAGGCACGGGCGGCGCGGATCGCCTCGTCCACCGTCCACTTCATGTTGGCGTCCACCATCAGCGGGAAACCCTCGCCGAGGTGGGCGCGCATGGCCTTCACCCGCTCCACGTCCTCGGCCAGGCGCTTGCGGCCGACCTTCATTTTGATGGCGCGGAAGCCCTTGGCGATGTTGCCGTCGGTCTGGCGCAGCAACGCTTCGAGCGGCAGGTCAAGGTCGATGCCGCCGGCATAACAGGGCACATGCGGGTCGAAGCCGCCCAGCAAGGTCCATAGCGGCAGGCCGGCGCGGCGCGCTTTCAGGTCCCAAAGGGCCATGTCGAAAGCCGAGATGGCCAGCACCGTAGGCCCGCCCCGACCGCCGTAGTGCAGCGCCCACCAGCCCTTGTGCCACAGACGCTCGATATGGTCGGCGTCAGCGCCTGCGAAGATTTCCGGCATCTCGCGCGCCAGCACGGCGTTCACGGCCGCCCCGTTGCGGCCCACCGTGAAAGTGTAGCCGGTCCCCTCCGCCCCGTCGGCGTCGCGAAGCCGAATTGTGTTGAGTTCGAAGGCGCGCATCTCGCCGTGCATGCTGTCGGTCAGCACCATCGGCAGCTTGATGCGGTAGAAGCCGGACTCGATCGCGCGGAGCTTGGCCACAGCGGTTTCCCCTCTGCGGACCCAGGTTTGGGATGACCTGCTGACGCCGCTATTCTGGTTGAACCAAGCCAAGCGGAAATTCGCGCGACCGTCAACAACTCATACATTTCACCTCGGGATCCCCGCTGTTTGGTCGGACCAAGGCCGAAGTAGCCGAACGCACACACGTGCGCGCCGATCCAGTCCGGCAGCGTCTGGCTCCAAACAGCGCAGGCAAAGGTGAAGCTCGACGCCCCCAGCACGGCGACAAAGATCTCGGCCTGGCGTGCCTCCCCGCTTGCCCCCTCCACCACCGTCATCGTGCTGCCGGCGTAGTCCACGAACAAACGCTCGCCCGCCGGATGCACCTGGCGCAGCGTCGGCTTCAGCCGGCTGGCCCACTCGCGATACAGGTCGCAAAACCAGGAATGGCGTGGTTCAGAATCCGCCCTTTTTGGGTTACACAAGACGCGCGGAAACGGCCGGCCTGTGAGGGTCGGATTTCGGTTCGAAGAGTGTCCGGTGCGGGAGGCGGCTGGCCTCCCCCGGTCAAGCTCGCTGGGGGGCATCGTCAACTTGTACGGGTGCGATCGAGCGAATGCATGCGGCGAAGGCTGGGCGTGCTGACAGCTACGCCGTGCGGGCAACGCCGGTGACCTCCGCCCAGACCTGGAGAGCCTGGGTCCGGGCGGCTCGATACTGGGTGGCTGAAACTTCATGGCGACGAAGGTGGAAAAGGTTGTTGATCCCGTCATGGGCGGAGAGGAAGCGCTGAGCGTGCCCGGCTGACTTGAAGCGCTTCATCTGCCGCTCTCGCCGTCGCGTCGGCTGGTGCGAGCTCTCGGCTCGGTTGTTCAATCCCTTGTGCTGCCGGTGCTCGACGCCGGGCATGACCTTCCGCTTCGCAGCCTTGTAGCTCGCCAGCTTGTCGGTGACCAGGACGCGGGGTGGGCGCATCTGCTTTTTCAGCAGCTTGCGCAGCAGCCGGAGGGCCGCCTCCTTGTTGCGCCGGCTCTGGACGAGGATGTCGAGCACGCGGCCGTCCTGGTCCACCGCACGCCAGAGCCAGTGCTTCTTGCCCCCGATCGTCA
>JAABVA010004151.1_pt1 | contig 13514 bp, 10 predicted proteins | sample 5560331 | NCBI WGS metagenome assembly JAABVA01 (sample SAMN12812661, study PRJNA571458) | rock metagenome | isolation source: Antarctica rocks | place: Antarctica: Victoria Land, Mt New Zealand sud | collected 2016-01-07 | reverse complement strand
TTCGCCGTCAACCTCTTCCCGCTCCCACCGGCGTCGAACGCACCGGCCGCGACAGGCAGCGGAAGTAGCGGGAGCAGCGCGCCGGCAGCGTCTAGTAAGCAGGCGCGGGTCCCGGTGGAGTGGGCGCCGCTGGCCGCCGCGCTGGCCCTGCTCGCGCTCTGCTACGAGTGGTTCGTCGCCGCGCGCCGGCGTTAGTCGTCTTTGTTCCCCAAAATTTGATTACCGCGCGATTGAGTTTGTCGCCTTACCCTTACCCCTCTACGTGGATCGTCCGCTCCCGCCTTAGATGTGCGCTTTCACGATCATGCGGAGCGACTGTTTTTCTCCACGTAGTCACGGAGAACCTGATTAATGCGCGTTTGATACTTGTCGCCGCCCGCCGAGCGTGCCTTGAACCACGCCACGACGTCGGCGTCGAGACGCAGGGTGAGTTGCTTCTTGAGCGGCCGATAGAAGAGCCCACGGCGCGCATCGCTCCAGTCGGTCACCTCTGGCATGTCCCCAAGGTCAATATCCGCGTCAGAGAGTGCGGCAAGAGCGTCGACATCTGCCTGCTGCGCAGGGGGTAGCTCTTTAGAAGTCTCCATTCTCAAAACTCGAATCGCGGCGAGGGCTGGCTCAATATGGCGGTGGGGGGGGTGACGGACCACACGACGTTGAGCTCGTCGGCAAGCGTGGCCGTCAGGGTCCGGACATCCGCGGAGGCCGACCCATGCATCGCTTCCGCGACGATCAAGACAGCAGTCGTCGTCTCCCGCACGGCCGAATAGCCACTCTGCCGATTGGTCCAGCGCCGGGCGTGCGCGCGCCCCGCGTTGTCCGCGAAGATCACTTCATGAGCGTCGGGATGCTCTATGTCGCCGGAGAACGTCACATAGCTTTCGTCGCCGGCCGCATAGCGCACCTCGAGGTACTCCGCGATCTTGGATACATCGAACACAGCCACCGGAATGGCGAACGCAAGCGACAGCGCATTACAGAGATCGATCAGCGGGTGGATCCGGGGGAGAGACTTTTCTTTCTTGAAGCGTCGCAGCAGCGACTCCGCGGCGCAGCGATACTGCGTGGGCTTGAGCCCCATCCGCGAGAAGGCGCGCCGCCACGCCTGTATTTCGGGCAACTCCCCTTCCGAGGCATGTGCGAGTCGAGATTCCGCGATGGCATTAAACGTCGCAACCCGCGAGTCAACAGAGACATCCGTGGTGATGCCCTCGGCAAAGAGCACACCAGGAACAAGCTCCGGATAGTCTCTCCACATCTCACGCGAATGCTGGACATACATGGGGTTCCCTTACCGATCAGGTAGCGCGAGTTTGACGCCGAGCGCGACAAAAGAGCCCGCGAACACACGGCGCATCCAGGTCATCACCCGCGGACGTGAGACGACGTGGGTCCGCACCGCGGCGGCGAACACCCCATAGCCGACGAAGACGACGAACGTGAGCAGCATGAAAACGGCGCTTAACCCCACCATGTGTAAGGACGCGCGTGGCTCATGGGCGCTCACGAACTGGGGTAGGAAGGCGAAGAAGAAAATCGTCAGTTTCGGATTGAGGATGTTGATCAGGATACCGGAGATGATCACCTTGGCCACCGAGCGAGGGGCGGTCTCCTCCTCCACCGTTAGCGCGCCCGTGTCCCGGAACGTTCTCCACGCCATGTAGAGGAGATAAGCCACACCCAGATATTTCAGGGTCTGAAACGCCAGCGCGCTCGTGTGTAGCAGTGCCGCGAGACCCATGATCGCCGCCACCATGGGCGGAACGATGCCAAGGGTGCATCCGATCGCGGCGATGATGCTGGCGCGGGCGCCGCGCGAGAGGCCGGCCGCCAGCGTATAGAGGACACCGGTGCCCGGTGTAGCGACGATAATTAGCGCGGTCAACAGAAACGCGAGGCTCACGGCGACCCTCCTAATACTGGTTGGCGTGGCGTGAAGCCCCGAAGCCGCTCCACCTCGCCCGATGTGTCGCTGGCTCGCGTGCTTGTCGTCACGACGTACCCCATGAGCCGCAGGCGCCTACAATCATATTGACTAGTCTAGGGATAGTAAACAGTATTGTCAATCATCAGGCTCACCCGCCCACTCCTGGACAACGGCGCTCGACAATCCCCATCCGTCGTTCGACTTCCGCTGGAACTTGAGCGAGATCGTGACGGCGATCCTTGGTGTGCGTGCCGGGTGGGATCAGCGCGTCGACGCGCTCCTTGTCCTCGGCCGTGATCGTCACGTCGTTGGCCGCTCATCACGACTATGCGCCCGCTCCGGGCACGTCTACCAGAAGAATGACGTGGCATGAATGGGGCCATACCGCGCGCCCATGTGCCCGCCCGCATAGCGAATGCTTTAATTATTGGCATGTTGGCGCAAGTCCCTGTACGATAAGTGCAGCAGCGTCACGGGCGTGGCCGAATGACGTGTTGCGTTACTGGTCATGCCCTCCCTTCGGTCCGATGTGAAACGAGGTATCCATGGTTCGCTCCCGTCTCCTTGCCCGCCTGGTCCCCGCGGCCGCCATCATCGCGATGGGGACGCCAAACGTCGTGGCCCATACGTCCGCGTCCGCCGCTGCGGCCGCCGCCGCGACTGCCGCCGCTGCGGCGGCTCCACAGATCATCGCGCGCCCCGCGACCCTGGCCGTGCCCCGCGATATGCTGCGCGCCGCCGCGGTCCCTGTCATCGTCGAGTTGAACGCGCCCACGCCTATGGCCGGACAAACTTTGCTCAATCAATCGCCGCAACTGCGTCAACTGCTGGGCGAAGCCCGCGTCCACCTGCTCGACGCCCTGCACGCCGACGGCGCCCGCAACGTCTACCCGTTCCACCTCATCCCGGCCGTCTCCGCCACGGTCGCTGGGGACAAGCTCTCATCGTTGCTGGCACAACCGGGTGTGCACGCGATCACGCTCGACCAACAGCACACCTTGCCGCCCCTTCCCGATGGCTTTAGCCGGGGCGAGCAGGGCGGCGCGCCGGTGACGCCGGGGGGCGTCGTCACGCCGACAGTCACCGTGCCACAGACGATCGAGCCCGAGTCGTATGACCTGACGCGCGCCGACATCGCCCAGCGCGCGGGCATCGACGGCGCCGGCGTGCGCGTGGCAGTGATCGATTCGGGGCTGGATACCAGCCACCCCGATCTCGCCGGCGTCCTCGCCACCGACGCGAATGGCCAGCCAATGTACAGCGATTGGACAGGTACGGGGCTGCAGGATACGGTCGGCCACGGCACCGCCTGCACCAGCATGATCGCCGCGCAGGGCAGGCTGCTCTACAAAGAGGACAACAGCACGCTGCTGCAAGTCTATCCCGTTCCGAGTCAACGGCCCACCGTCGACCAGTCCAGCTTCCACTTCTATGGCATGGCCCCCGCCGTCAAGGTGATGGAGGCCAAGATCTTCGACGCGCGCGCCCCGCACGGCGGCGGCTTCGACTCGTGGATCGTACGCGCCATCGAGTGGGCGGTCGACCACCACGCCGACGTCATCAGTGAGTCGTTCGGCGGGCTCTCGCTCCCCAGCACCGGCGTCGACCCCACGGCCGAGGCCGACAAGGCGGCCGTCGCCGCCGGCGTCACGGTCGTCGCGGCCGACGGCAACGAGGGCCCCGGCCAGAGCACCGTCTCCTCACCCGCCAACGCGCCCGGCGTTATCGCGGTTGGCGCTTCGACCGACTTCCGCGCCTTCGGGCAGAACGGCTTCCTGGCCACCTTCGGCCGCACCACCGCCGACAACATTGCCTCGTTCACGTCACGCGGCCCGACGACCGACGGTCGGCCACGGCCCGATCTCGCCGCGCCCGGCGCCTTTGGCTGGGCGCTCTTTCCGCAACGGAAGTCAAGTGACGGGCCGGGGAAGGCGCCGTACAACGTGGGGCTCTTCGGAGGGACCAGCGCGGCTACGCCGGTGGTCGCTGGCTCCGCCGCGCTCGTCGTCGAAGCCTACGCGCGCGCCCACGCGGGCGCGCGCCCGGCGCCGGCCCTGGTGCGCTCTATCCTGATGAGCTCGGCGCACGATCTTGGCTTCCCCGCCATGGACCAGGGCGCGGGCCGCGTCGACGCCTGGCAGGCGGTGCAGACGGCGCTGCGTAGCGGCCCGTCGTTCCTGTTGAGCCCCAACGCGCTCGCCATCTCGGGAACGGTGTCGACGCCCTTCCAGACCACCGTTACGATTAGCAACACCGGCACAACCATGCAGCGCTACAGCCTCGACGCGACGGTCTCGCGGCAGAGCGGCGTGCGCGAGTGGCCCGGCGTGGTCAAAAACAAGACGCTTAACTCCTATGCCTTCAACGTCACCTCCGGCATCGAGCACATCGTCGGCGCCGTCTACTGGAACTCGGCCGACCGTTTCACACTGCCAGGCAGCGTTAGCAAAGATGTCGCCATGCGCGTCGCGCTCTACGATCCGCTGGGGCGCTTCGCTAACTACTCCTATGGCGTCGGCAGTGGCTACGCCGCCATACAAATTACCCACCCCATGGTCGGCGCGTGGACACTCGTCGTGTCGCAGAACGGGAGCAAAGACAAGGCGGGCGTACGCCGGTACAGCGCGAGCGAGCCGTTCGAGGCGCGCCTCTCCAGCTACGTGTCGCAACCATACGGCGCGTTGACGCCCAGCAGCGTTACCCTGGCGCCGGGGCAGAGTTCGCGCGTGACCCTCTCCGGACTAACTCCCGCGCAGCCGGGCGCGCAGGGCCTGACCGTGCATGTGCGCGGCGACCACACGGCGGTCATCCCGGTCGCCCTGACCTCGTACATCACGCTGCAGGGGAGCAACGCGGCCTTCGGCGGCGCGCTGACCGGAGCCTCCACCGGCTACTTCTCGCTCTCCAACGAGAACAAGGTCTACTCTCTCGATGTCCCCACTGGAACGCGCGCGCTCAACGTCGCGCTCTCCTGGCCCGACACGGGCTACGGCGTCATACTGCTGCTGTTCGACCCATCGGGTGAGATCGTCGATGCGCAGTTCAACGGCATCCGGTCGAGCGCGGGCATGTCGAAGGGGAGCGACGAACCACCGTACGATCTGAGCGCACGCAGCCTGCAGGCCCTCTGGAGCGACCCCGCGCCGGGCAAGTGGCAGGTCGTGGTGATGGACGCCATCTTCGCCGGCGAGCGGCGCGCCGAGCCGTTCAGCGGCCATGTGGCGCTCAACGACGCGCCGGTCACGCCGACTTCGATCGCGCAGACGGTGTTGCCGGGCGGGGGCTTCGACCTCGCTCTGGATGTGCGCAATAACAGCGGGCCGAACGTGGCGGAAGGCTACTTCGGCTACGCCACCACGGACCGCTACGGCGTCGTTCCGCTGGGCGTCATCCGCGGCCCGTTCGGTCCGGTGGATGGCGCCATCACGGGTTCGAGCGTCTACACGTACACGACGGGGTTCGTGCCGCCGGACACCAGGCTGGTCGTCTCGTCGTTCGCAGCGCGCGGACCCAACGTGCCGATCGACCTCTCCTTCGCCGATCCCCTCGGCTTCGCGCGCGCGCAGGGCCAAGCGGCGCCGGTCACCATCGACGGACACACCTACCAGGGCGTGTCGGCGTCCGTGGCCGGCCCCGCGTTGCCCATTGGACAGTGGAACGGCGTGGTCACGCTGCGGCGGCCGATCGACGCGGGGACGCATGGCGACCTCGTGGGCGCCAGCTACGCCTACGCGCGCACGCCGCTGTCCTGGGTCGCCTTCGACCATGGGCTGGACAACGGACGCCTCACGGGGGGGCAGCCGCTGATCCTCTTGCCGGGGCAGCGCGACCAACTGCACGCCAACGTGGCGGTCCCGCTCAGCACACCGCCCGGCGTGTACCACGCGAACCTCTCCGTCTACACCGTCTTCGGCGACAAGGTAGCCACGGTCCCGCTAACCATCGTCGTACAAGCGCACACGGGGTCGGAGCCGGCGTCCGTCAAGCCCTAGGTGGAGCGGTGTGTTTATGAGTTTTGTATCATGCGCCGCGCGCGAAAAGGCATTACAATAGACCAATGCTCACCATGTCCAAACTCATCGCCGGTGTTGCCCTGCTCCTAACCGTCCTACCCAACGGGGCGGCTGCGGCTACCCCCTCGCGGTCACCCCGCGTCGCGGCCACGGCGGCCTCGACTAGTCCGACGAGGGCGCATTACGCGGGGTGGGCTATGGACGCCTACCCCGGCGATTCCGTGGCCTACCTCAAGGGCGAGATGGCGCGCCAACTAGCCGCAGGAGCCAATGTCGTCTGGCTGGGGCACAACAACCCCGGCGACGTGATCCCCGGTAAGGTCGAGCCCGCCCTCTCCTACGCCGTGTGGGCGGCCTACCGCGATCCTCGCGCGCACTACCACGACCTCGCCGTGTCCATGGTCGCGGCGCAGCGTAATGCCCTCGACGCGGCGCGCGCACTCGGCGCGCGCGTCGTCCTGCCCGTCGGCTACCAGACGCAGATGGGCGCGGCTTGGAACCTGGCGCACCCTGGCGACGACCGGCGCACCGCCGACGGCAGACTCTACAATGGCCCCAAGCCGGGCGACATCGGGGCCTCGTTCTACGCGCCCGACTACCGCCGCGACATCACCGCCTACTACCGCTGGGTCGACGCCACGTTGGTGCGCCCCTACACGGGCACGGTCATGATGCTCAACCTGGCCGACGAGCCCAAGGAGGGCGACTACTCGTCCTGGGCCGACGCGGCCTTCCGCGCCACGCACGGCTATGGTCTGCACGACGCCGGGGCCAGTCCGGCGCGGCAGGAGGCGGTCGGCCGCTTCGAGTCGGAGTACGTCAACGACTACGCCATCTGGAGCGCCCAGCAGTGGTTGGCTATCGACCCCGCTGTAACCGTCACGATGTCCTACTGCGGCGGCTATGGCCGCGCCATGCACGAGGGTCCGAACCTGGAGAGCATTTTCCAGAAAGCTCCGCGCAATTTCGTGGTGACCTTCGACGCCTACCCGCGCGACGGCCTCTACACCACGCCCCTGACCGAATCCGACCTCATCGCCCTCTTCGCGCTCGTGCGCACCCTGGGCTACTACTCGGCCACCTATCACCGGCTGCTCTGGTTGTGGTCGACCGGCAACAGCTGGGGGCTCAACGAGGGCAGTCGCGACCGCGGTACGGTGGCCGACGCCGTGGCCAACGGTCTCTACATCGCGCAATTGGCGCGGCAGACCGGCGGCGACCTGCAAGGCATCGCCGTCTGGAATTACAACATCAAGGGCCAGGGTCTCTACAACGACACCCACCACACGCTCTACAACCCGGACGCTATGTTCCGGCGCGTCTCGGAGAGCTTCCCCTTGCTGCGTTCCATCATGGCCGCGCCCGCGGGGCAGCCCGACACCGTCGTACTGGCGCCGAACGGCCCCGATTTACGCACGGCCGGCGCGTCGCTCGTCTTGCGCGCCACTGACTCCTATCGCTGGGCGTCCCTCGGCGTCCTGGCCCGCGCCGATGTCCCCGCGGTCACCCTGACCCATCGCGATGGCGCGCCGCTTCCCGCGCTGCGTACGGCCCTCGTGCTGGCCCGCTCGGTATCCGACGTGACCCTCGCCGACCGCGCCACGCTGCGCGCCCTGCTGGCCCGCGGCGGTACGGTCGTGGCGGCCGCGCCGGCCGCGGCGTCGCTCGTCGACAACAGCGCGGGGGGGCAACTGCTCGTCACGAACCCCGCGGCGACGATCGCCGTGCGACGCATCGCCACGACGGCGGGCCTGTTGTTCTCCGTCGACGGCGGCGCCGTCGAAGACCTCTGCGCCGATGCGAACGGGGACTGGACGCTGCCCTTGTGGTCGCAGGTCCTGCGCCGGTCGCCAGCGGCATTGCGGACAACCGGCTACACCGTCGCCGCCGGCGGCGTCACCCTGTTCTACAGCATCGCCGGCGGCGGATCGTCGGCGACAATCGACGTCCCCACCGCTGGCGGCGCCGCGACCGTGTACGGCCAGGACGGCCGTGCGCTGCGCCTGATGCATCTGGTGGGCGCGGGACACCCTGTCCGCCTGTCTATTGCTCGGCGCAGCTACGCGCTGATAGTACCTTAAGGCTCCCCACGAGGACTCGGTCGACGGGCCCGCAGCGGGGCCGGACCCTATCCACTCACGGTCATCACGCGGGTGGCCGCGGAAAGGACATGTCTGATGCGCGCGATAACCGGAATGCGTAGAATGCACGGACAGATCGGACACATGGGGCGGCTGGCGGGTACGGCAGCCTTGGCGGCGGGACTGGTCGGGGTGTCGACGGCGCCCCACGCGCGCGCGGGTGCCGTACCGGCGCCCGCGTCTTTACGGCTGCAGGCCTCCGCGCCGGCAGCGGCGACGCGGGCGTTGGCCGCCTACGGGCGCTTGCCGTTGCGCTTCGAAGAGAACCGCGGGCAGGCCGTGGCCGATGTGCGCTTCCTGTCGCGCGGGGTAGGCTACACCGTGTTACTCACCGCCGACGAGGCTGTGCTCGCCCTCACGCCCCCTCACTCCCTGCTCTCTATCTCCCGCGCGAGAGAGGGGCGGGAAGGGGGCGGGGTATGAGGGCGCTGTCGTGCGCCTGCGCCTGGCCGGCGCCAACGCCCACCCTGTCGTCGCTGGACTCGACCGGGTGCCCGGCAGCAGCAACTACCTGCTGGGCGGCGACAGGGCGCGCTGGCGCGCTGGCGTTTCCTCGTACGCGCGGGTGGCGTTTCACGACATCTATCGCGGTGTGGACCTCTACTACCACGGCAACGCGGGCCGCCTCGAATACGATTTCGTGGTCGCGCCGGGGGCCGACCCGCGCGCCATCGGGCTCGACATCTCGGGCGCGCGCCGGCCGCGCCTCGACCGCGCTGGTAATCTGATCGTGCCGGCGCCGGGGGGCGACATCGTGCAGGAACATCCGATTGTGTATCAGGACATCGACGGACGCCGGCGGCCCGTCGCGGGGGGCTACGCCCTGCGCGGCGCGCATATCGCCTTCGCGCTGGGCCGCTACGACACGCGCCGCCCGCTGGTGATCGACCCTATTTTCAGCTATAGCACCTACCTCGGCGGCACCGGCGGCGCCAACAGCGGCGGCGCCAACAGCGGCGACAACGCCCTGGCCATCGCCGTCGACTCGGCTGGCGACGCCTACGTGACCGGCTACACCGCCTCCAACAACTTCCCGCTGGCCAACGCGGCCAGCGCGTACCAGGTGCGCAACCGCGGCGGCTCTGGGAGCGACACGGTCTTCGTGGCCAAGCTGAACCCGGCCGGCACGGCGCTGGTCTACTCCACTTACGTGGGCGGGACGGGCGGCGACGCGGGCGCGGGTATCACTATAGACGGCGCGGGCAACGCCTATTTGACCGGCTCGACGACGTCCGCCGACTTCCCGACCGTCAACGCGGCGCAATCGCGTCACGCCGGACGCGGCAGCGACGCCTTCGTGTTCAAGCTAAACGCGTCGGGTTCCGCGCTGCTCTACAGCACCTACCTCGGCGGTTCCAAGAATGACTATGGCAATGGCGTCGCCGTCGACTCGGCCGGCAGCGCCTATGTCACCGACGCGACCGAATCGAAGAACTTTCCCACTCGCAACGCCCTCCAAGGCACGATTGGCGGGCCACAGAACGCCTTTGTCGTCAAGCTGAACCCGGCCGGCAATGTGCTGCTCTACAGCACGTATCTGGGCGGCAACGGCAAGGATGCGGGGGATGGCATCGCGATCGATCCGACGCGCAACGTCTTCGTCTGCGGCAAGACGAGTTCGACCAATTTCCCCAAGGCTCACGCGCTCGTCAACACCATCGGCGGCGACAGCGACGCCTTCGTGGCGCGCATCGACGGCTCGGGCCGGCAGCTGATCTACAACGGCATCTTCGGCGGCAACGATATCGACGAAGCGTACGGCATTGCCGTCGACAGCGCGCGCAACGCCTACGTCACGGGCTACACTGCTTCGCCCAACTACGGCACGACGGCGCACGCCGCGCAGACCCACTATCCGGGCGGCCCACGCCACGCCTTCGTGGGCAAGGTCAACGCGGCCGGCACGGCCTTTATCTACAACACGCTGCTCGGCGGGAACGACGACGACAGCGCCCGCGCGATCGCCGTCGACGGCGCGGGCGACGCCTACGTCACGGGTCAGACCACCGGCGGCTCCTTCCCCACCACGCGCGACGCCCTCAAGCGTGACTACAGCGGCGGCGGCCTCGACGCCTTCGTGGCCGAAGTGGACAGGTCGGGCGGCCGGATCGTGTTCAACACCTTGCTGGGCGGCGGCGACGACGAGAGCGGCACCGGCATCGCGGTGGACCGCTTGGGCAGCGTCTATGTGACCGGCTACACCCGTTCCTCCGACTTCCCAGTCAAGGCCGGCGCGATCCAGCCGGCGCTGCGCAGCGGCAACAACGGCGGCAACCTGTTCGTGACCAAACTCGGCAGCAGCGCCGGCGCCCCGACCGTCGGGGGTGTGCTGCCCAATCTGGCGTCGCCCAGCCACGCGCCCGGTGCCCTCTACGTGCCAAACGCGCGGCACAGCGTCGCGGCGCCCTTTGTCGCCGCGTACAGGAGCGCCAGCGTTTACATCCTGGGCGCCCCCGTCGACGAGGCCTACACGTTGAACGGGGCGCTGACGCAGGACTTCGACCACATGCGGCTGGAGCTGCGCAACGGTGCGGTCGTCTTCGGCAACCTGGGCAGCGAGGTATCGGTCTACCAGCGCCAGCACGACGGCGCCCTGGCCGGCGCGCTACGGGCCGTCGCGCCGCGGAGGAATACCGGCGCGCGGCGGTACTTTCCCCGGACGCGGCACACCGCGCCAGGCGCCATCCTGCGCTACTGGCAGGCCAATGGCGGGGAGAGCACGTTCGGCGCGCCCATTTCCGAGTCGTTCCGTGATAGTAACGGGGACGGCAGCGGGCGCACCTACGTGATGCAGTACTTCCAGAAAGCGCGCATTGAGCTGCATCCGGAGAACGGCTCCGGCCGCTATTCGATCCTGCTGGGCCTGCTCGGCCCGCAGTCCCTGCACGAGCGCGGCTGGGCGCTGTAGATCACGTCGACCGCCGAAAGCTGATACACTACATACGTATTATTTAAGGCACAAGGAGACGATAATGGCTAAATGTGATATGTGCGATAAGGGGCCGGCGTTCGGGCGCAACATCCGTCACCGACACAGCGGCCAGTGGCTGCGGCGCGCCCCCAAGACATCACGCATGTTCCACCCCAACATACAGAACGCCACGATCTACGTTAATGGCGTCGCCAAGAAGGTGAAAATCTGCACGCGCTGCCTGCGCAACCAATACAAGACGGCCTAAAGAAGAGTTACCCCACGGCGACGGGTAGCGGCCGTAGCGGCGTCTTGCGCTCACGGGTGGCCGCCGTCTTGAGTTGGCCGCAGGCGGCCTGGATGGCGCTGCCCTTGGTGTCGCGCACCGTGACGGGCAACCCGCCCTCGGCCAGAGCGCGGCGGAACGCCTCGACGCGGTTGCGCGACGACGGCTGGAACGGAATGCCCTCGACGGCGTTCCACGGGATGATATTGACGTGACACAGCAACCCACGCAGGCGCTCGGCCAGCGCGCGCGCGTCGCCTGGCCCATCGTTGACGCCGCTCATGAGTGTGTATTCGAACGTGATGCGCCGATGCGTCGTCGCTACGTACGCGCGGCAGGCGTCGAGCAGCTCGTCGAGGGGATAGCGGCGGTTGAGCGGCATCAGGGCTGAGCGCGCCTCGTCGGTCGCCGCGTGGATCGAGATAGCCAGCCCAACCTGCAAACCCTCATGGGTCAGGCGGCGGATGGCGGGGACGACTCCCGCCGTCGAGATGGTGATGTGGCGCTGGCCCAACCCAAAGCCCTCGGGGTCGGTAAGCAGGCGTGTCGCCTTGATGGTGTTCTCGTAGTTGGCCAGCGGCTCGCCCATGCCCATATACACGACGTTGGTGACATGCTCGCCGCGCGCGCGTAGGATGCGCTCGAAGTGCAACACCTGCGCCACGATCTCGCCAGCGCTGAGGTGCCGTGTAAAGCCCTGCAAGCCCGTGGCGCAGAAGCGGCAGGCCAGCGCGCAGCCAACCTGTGTGGATAGACACACGGTGTGCCGTCCCCCGCCGCGCTCGGCCGGGTAGTCCATCAGCACACCTTCGATGAGCGCGCCATCGGCCATGCGGAAAAGCGCCTTCTCCGTTTCCGCCTCGGCGTGGTACTGGCTCTGCTGCACGACGAGCGGGCTCACCGCGGCCTCGTCCTTGAGCGCGGCGCGCAGGCCGGCTGGCAGGTCGGTCGCCTCGTCGAGTGAGGTCACAAGGCGCCGGAACACCGCGCGATAGAGTTGACGCCCGCGATACGCGGGCAAGCCGCGCTCGACAGCCCAGGCCATCATCTCGTCCTGGGTGAGATCGGAAAGTAAAATCATGTCATCACTTATCGACGGCGGTCAGCCGAGAATACGCCCATGACGTCGAGGAAGTAGAGCAGCGTAGCCAGCGCCTGCGCCAGGGCGGCGACGTAGGTGAGGGCGGCGGCGTTGAGCACCGCGCTGACGCCGCCCATCTCGGCTGGTGTGATGAGTCCGCTCGAGGCGAGCAACTGGCGCGCGCGGCGGCTAGCGTTGAGTTCGACCGGCAGCGTGACCAGTGTGAACAGCACGGCTAGCGCGAACAGGCCGATGCCGATCCAGGCCAACGGGTGAATGAACAACCCGGCGAAGAAAATGTAGAAACCCAGTTGCGAGCCAATGTTCGTCGCCGGGACGAGATCGGGCACGCGCTGCAGGACGCGCAACGGCACGTAGGCTTGGGCGTCCTGTAGCGCGTGTCCGATCTCGTGCGCGGCAACGCCAAGCGCGGCGACCGAGGGCGCGTTGGCCACGTCCTGTGAGAGGTTGAGCGCCTTCTGCTGGGGATCGTAGTTGTCGGAGAGTTCACCCGGCACGACGCGCACCGGGACATAGGTCAGTCCCGCGCGGTCAAGCAAGCGGCGCGCCGCCTCGCCGCCCGTCAGGCCGTAGGAATTACGTACTTGCGAGTACCGCCCGTAGGCCGAGCGCACGCGCGCCTGCGCGAACATGACGAGCGCCAAGGCCGGCAGCGCGAACAGAAAATAACGTGGGTCGAAGAAAAACGGCATGTGTTAGGTGTCCCTTGTTAAAATATCCCGATGGGCTACCTATATTTTACCACGCGCCCAGGGTCGCCAACACCTTCTAGCTACCCCCGGGTACGCCCCATGTTGATGTCTTGCCGAAGATGCGTCCCCTCACCCGGCGCGCAAACGGGCCGCGACTGGCGGTTGGCGCAGCTTCCGCAAAGCATCGCCCTCAATCTGGCGCACGCGCTCGCGTGTGACACCCAGACGCCGCCCGATCTCATCGAGCCGTGCGGGAGACGCGCCGTCTAACCCGAAGCGCCACTGAAGCACCTCCCGCTCACGCGCGGTCAATACATCGCCGAGCACCTGCCGTATCTCCTCGGTCGCGACACGGCCGACGGCCCGCTCCTCGGGTGTCGGGGCCGACGTATCCGGCAGGACATCGCCGAGCTGCTCGTCCCCGTCGTCTTTCATCAAACGG
>JAABVA010004150.1_pt1 | contig 13515 bp, 14 predicted proteins | sample 5560331 | NCBI WGS metagenome assembly JAABVA01 (sample SAMN12812661, study PRJNA571458) | rock metagenome | isolation source: Antarctica rocks | place: Antarctica: Victoria Land, Mt New Zealand sud | collected 2016-01-07 | reverse complement strand
ACTCGTACGCTGACCTCTCACTGGGGCCTCCCACATCTGTGGCTCTACCGGCCAGGACCACCCTCGCCTGCAACCCACGATTACATGTGAGCGAGGCCCCAGCCACGACCCCCATATCGTCTAAGCAAGGAGACCAAGCTTGGCTGCTCAAGCGAGAACTGCCTTCCCACAAGCCAGTCGTACGGTCACCGGAACCCCGCGCCGCGGCAGCCGCCGGCCAAGATCACGATCCCGTCGATTGAGGATCGCTCTCCGAGACCTACGGAGGTGCGGTTCTGTCGCCCCGCGATCTGCCGCTGTCGGCTAAAATCGGCAGTCGGGGCCGGAGGACGCCGCCGGGTCCGCGGGCAGGACTGAGTCCACCTCCGAGAGCAGACAGCGTTCATCGATCGTCGCGAACTCCTTTGCCCGGCACTGCGGACCGTCGGCAGACGAAGGAGACCTCGTGCCTGATCTTCCCTTGCGGCCTGACCTGGCCCAGCTTCGCCGCCAGGCGAAGGACCTCCTGCGAGCGGCCCAGCGCGACGACAAAGATGCGGTCGCGCGACTGCGCGCCGTGTCGGATCGCCTGATCCTCGACTCGGCGCTCCTGGCCTTGGCGCGGGAGTACGGGTTCGCCAGCTGGGCCAAGCTCAAAACAGAGGTCGACCGGCGCGAGATCCTCGACCGACGCGACGTGACCCGGTTGAATGCACTACTCGCCGAGCACCCGGAGCTGGCGGTCCAGCCGATGCTGCACTGGTGTGACCACCCGCAGGGAGCGACCCCGCTGGGCTACGTCGCCATGCTGCGCTACGACACCTCGCGGGGCATCTGGCGAGACGTGCCCGGTACCGGGGTTATCGCCCGGAAACTGCTGGAGGCGGGAGCGCCCCCCGACGGTGCTCCCGGTGACGCCGAGACACCGTTAATGACCGCCGCCAGCTACGGCGATGCCGAGGTCACGCGGGTGCTCATCGAGGCGGGCGCCGACCTGGCCATCACCGCGGCGCCCGATGCGGGTGGGGTTCCCGGCGGCACCGCGTTGCGGCACGCGGCGGTATTCGGGATGGTCGACGTCGTCAAGGTACTGCTGGCGGCCGGGGCGACCGACCTCGTTCAGGCCGCGGCTGCCGGCAACATCACTGCCCTGCTCAGCGCCGAGACGCCGGAGCGCGAGCGGGTCGCCGCACTGCGGATGGCCGCCGAGCACGGACAGCTGGATGTCATCGATCAGCTGCTGGGCGCCCAGACACCCGTGGACGGAGTCGATGCTGACGGGTCGACGGCCCTGCACGAGGCTGCGTATAGCGGTCGGGCCGACAGCGTGAGGTATCTCCTTGCCCGAGGCGCGGATCCGGCCCGGCGTGATAACCGGTTCGACAGCACCCCGTTGGGATGGTGCCGCCACCGCCGCGACGAGACCGGCCCCGGGCAGGGCCACGAGGAAGTGGAACAGATCCTGGCGCCGATCACCCCAAAAGAGCGTTGACCTGGCTACGGACCACATAGTGCTAACCGAACGACTCGCGACAAGTGTGCCCGATAGCCGAACGTTGACCGGGCGGCGATCGCCCACTGGACGCACTCCAGGACAGTTTCTAAAAGCGGACGCGGGCGCAGTATGCGACGTGGTCGAACAACACCACGGGCGAGCCGGACCGCATCATTCCCGGGTGAGAACTGCCGCTGCCTCATCCAGGCTGTGCTCTCGCCCATCGGCGGCCACCAACGCATAGGCCGAGTGAGTGGCCAACCGTGCTCGAAGACCCGGTGCAGTCAACTCTTCCTGCCACGGAAACTCGCTCGATTCGACTACGCACCCGGTCAGCCCGGGAGGCTCCCACTCCTCGCCTTCCTCGTCGAAGGTGCGGCCTGCGAAGTCGGGATCCAACCGCGCCAACTCCAGCTGCCAGGCGGTGCGCGGGAACGCGGTGTTGCCGATCAAACCAAGCCAACCTCCGGGCCGCACCACACGCCGCGCCTCGGTCAGCGCCAGCTCGTGATCAAACCAATGCCAAGGCTGCCCGACCAGCACCGCATCGACGCTCGCATCGTCTAACGGCAAGTTCTCGGCACCCGCTTGTTCGGCCTTCGCCCCGGGATAGTTCGCAGCCAGGACCGCGAGCATGTCTGCGTCCGGTTCGACGGCCACCACCTGTAAACCGCGGCCCAGCAACAGACCGGTGAGCTTGCCGGTACCAGCACCGACATCGGCTATCTGGGCCGCAGTCGGAGGAACCAGCCAGTCGATCGCCTCCGGCGGGTACACGGGCCGCCAACGGTCATAGTCCTGAGCGAAGTTGCCGAAGACACGGGCGCGACGAGTGTCCAATGAAGTCACCGGGTCAGTGTGAACCAACGAATGGCCGCAAAGCGTCGCACGTCCCGTTTCCCCGTCCCGGGAGCCGATCCGGCCGCGGGACGGCGTCGGCCGGCGCTGCATTTTTGTCACAACCCACCGCTACCTACCCTCGACGCCACCCACCGATATCGATCGCGCTCAGACTATGAAATCAGGTTGTCCGGTCGTGGGGCGGACAATTCCCCGGTCCAGCAGGATTGACGGAGTCAATGGCGACCGAACCAGCCTTCATACCGGCAGCCGCGCGCTTCACCTGATGCAGCCACGTCGCGAAGAGAAAAATAAAGGCCTCACACAACGCCCCGATAACGGCACCCACGATTGCCCCTGGAACGATTCCCGACCGGGCCTTGGAGCCGACAGAGACGACGCCAGCACCATGTCGACTCCACAACGACGGGGCGATCGCGGACAGAGCGCCGGCCGCCATACCTAGGATCGCTCCGGCGACGGACCCCGCTAATGCGCCGACGGCGCCGCCGAGCACCGTGATCTTGCGGATGGTCGATACCGGTATCGGATCCTCAGTTGCCATGCCTATAAGTACATCAATTACACCCGGAGCCCACGCCTGTCCATCACCGTCGAGCGCTCCTAGAGGACTTTTCAAGGCCCGGTTAGTGATTCGGGAACGTCAGCAAGGACGCCAAGTTCGATCAGCCGTTAGACGAACGTCCCACGGTGACGATTCGGCTGCTGGCGACCAAGATCGCCAGATCGTCATTGGGGATGACCGGGCGGACCACGTTGCGGTGACGGTCGCCTGCTGGACCATCCGGTCACCGGTTGGCGTTCCTCGTGAGAATGCTGATGCTGCCTTGGGCGGGACGCTGACCCATCAACACATTGGGCTGCGGCCGACGCCGTTTTACGCGAAAATAGAAGTTTCACCTACCCGCAGGAGGAACACATGCCAACCGCCGCCGAGATGGTCGCTCAGGCCAAGCAGAAGGTGCAGAATCTGACGCCGGAGGAGACCGCCCGGGAGCTGGATGAAGGAGACGCGCTGCTCGTCGACGTACGTGAGCCAGACGAGCGTGCCCAGAACGGGGCCATCGCCGGCGCTGTCGAAGCGCCCCGGGGGATGCTCGAATTTTGGGCCGACCCGGCTAGTCCGTATCACCGTGATGAGTTCGATCCGGACCGTCGGATCATCCTGCACTGCGCGTCCGGCGGTCGCTCGGCGCTGGCCGCTGTCGCGCTGCAGGACCTCGGTTATACGAACGTCGCGCACATGGACGGCGGGATCACGGCCTGGAAGACCGCCGGTAATCCCGTCGTGTAGCGATGACCAGAGTTGGTCTGCCGCGCCGTTAGCGGATCCTCCTGCGGAGTCGAAGATCGCTTCCGAGGCCCGGGTCCACCACTGGTACAAAGCTCACTTCGTTGACGAGCTCCACCGTTCACCGATAGCCGCGTCGCGATCGACCACTTCGCCTCCACCACCTGCTGCCTCGCGGTGTGTCCCGCGGCGTGGCGGACAGCTGGATGCTTACGCCCCCGCGGCTACGCCGACCTGCGGGTAATGGCCCGACCCGGTCCTTGCGCTGTGAATTGGCGATTTATCTGACCGCTTCTTGGCCCGCTAAATGAAACGGTTTCAAACACCAGTTCGAGTGCAGGGCCTGCGGACGGTAGGGCGGCCAGATAAGTCGCCAATAACGGCCAGATAGCTTGCAAAAACTAGGCCACTTACCGGGTTCTGGCTCAAGTTTCGTGAAGCTGATCGGCGGTGGCAGTGTGACCGGTGTTGCAGATGTGCCGCGCACTAGGTTCGAGCCGAGTTCATAGTGCCCTGGACCGGCACATCCAGCGTCCGGCGCCAGGCGTACGGAGAATGTGCGGTCACTGGGCCGCGAGACCGCTTCAGCTACTCTCACGAATCTTGAGCCAGAACCACTTACCGTGCAAATTCACAAACGAGGGTGCCGCCCTTCATCTGCTTCGGCGATTTGAGCCACCGGGCAATGTAGAGCAAAATCCATCGTTCGTCGGTGTGGTGGGCTACCTCTTCGACCGCCCGGCGATCCCGAGCAGGTCGCGGGCGGGGCCGGTGGGCCGCTGACCGTGCGGCCAGACAGCGCGGAGCCGTCGGCTCAGGTCAACCCCCGTCACCGGCACCCTGACCAGCCGACGGGCCGCCAGGTCCTCCTGGACGGCCATCGTGCTCAGTACTGCCGGTCCAGCGCCCGCGGCAACCGCCGCCCGCACGGCACTGGCCGTGGACAGCTCCATCACCGGGGTGGCCAGCTCACCGGAGCCGGCCAGCGCCGCCTCCAGGGCCGTCCGGGTCCCGGAGGTCGGCTCCCGGTGGACCAGCCTGGTCCGGCCTAGTTCGTCCCCTGTCGGCGGGCGGCGCCGGCGCGCCCACGGATGGCTCGGCGACACTACGACCACCAGCTGATCGACCGCGACGACCGCGCTGTCGAGCTCCGCGGCTACCAGCGGACCCTCGACGAAGCCGAGGTCGGCGCCGCCGGCCAGTACGGCCTGCTCCACGGCCGCGGAGTTCACCGCGTTCAGGCTGACCGCCGTCCGCGGGTGCTCGGCGGCGAAGCGGACCAGCCAGCGCGGGACGAGGTACTCCGCGACCGTCAGGCTTGCGGACACCCGCAGCCGCGCATTGCGGTCGGCGCGCAGCGACGCGATGCCCGCGGCCAACCCGGAGGCCGCCTGTAGCGTGTCCCGCGCCCAGTCCGCGAGCAGGGCTCCCTGCGGCGTCAGCGTAGAACCGCGCGCCGTGCGCTGGACCAGCGGGAATCCTACTAGCGTCTCCATGCCGGCGATTCGGGCGCTGACCGCCGGCTGGCTGATCCCGTGCGCGGCGGCGGCACGGCCAAAGCTGCCGGTCGCCGCCACCTGCAGTAGCAGCTCCAGCGAATCCAGGTCCGGAACTCGGGACAAGGTGGCGGCGGCCGGGTCGACGGTCATCGATACAGCTTATGACCAGCCATAGGGGGCGCTGATGGGTGCATCAGCGACGGACCGCTAGCGCCACTGCCTGGCCAGGCCGACCATGAACAGCGAAGGAGGTCCTATGCCCATGCACCTGAACCGTTCGCAAGCGCCCGTTCCGGCCGGTCGTCCGGCGATCGTCCGTACCACCAGCCGGTGCCGTCCGGACTGTGAGGTAGACCAAGGGAGCCGTCGGACCGGAGCCGCGGGACGTTGGGTTCACACCTTGAACCCGTTGCCCACCCGCGCAGCTCTGCCCGGACTCCTGCTCGTGGCGCTGGCCACGACGGCGGCCAGCGGATTGGCCCGGGTGGTGCCGTCCCTCAACGCTTCCACCGTCGCGGTCGTGCTCGGAGCGCTGGTAGTCAACACCGGGCTGCACCACCCGGTGCTGCGGGCGGGCACCCACTACGCCGCCCACCGCTTGCTTCGGATCGCGGTCGTCCTCCTGGGGTTGCAACTCGGGCTGCCGCAACTTCTCGGGATCGGGGTCGGTGGGTTGGCGGTCGTGGTGGCGACCGTGACGATCACCTTCGCCGGTACCCGCCTGTTGGGCCGGGTGCTGGGGCTCTCGCCCGCCCGGTCGCTGCTGATCGCGACCGGCTTCTCCATTTGCGGCGCTTCGGCCGTCGCGGCCATGCGCGAGGTCGCGGACAGTGACGACGAGGACACCGCCGTGGCCATTGCGCTCGTGACCTTGTGCGGCAGCATCGCGATCTTCCTGCTGCCGGCGCTGCGGGGACCGCTCGCGCTTGAACCGGCGGCCTTCGGGAGTTGGGTCGGCGCCAGCGTCCACGACGTCGGGCAGACGGTGGCCACCGCGCACCGGGTTCCCGGCTCCCTGACCGAAGCCGTCGTGGTGAAGCTGACTCGAGTGGTGCTGCTTGCCCCGCTGGTCGCCGGGGTCGGCGTCGCCGCCCGTCGGCGCGGCACTGCGGCGCCGATCTCTGGTGCTTCCAGCCGCCGGCCTCCGCTTGTCCCGCTGTTCGTCGTGGGATTCCTGGCCGCCATCGCGGTGACCAGCGCGGGGGTGCTCCCCACCGCCGTGGTCCACGGTGCCACCACCGTGCAGGCAGACTTGCTGACGGCCGCCCTGTTCGGGTTGGGGACCAGCATCCACGTCGGCAAACTGGTGCGGACGGGAAGCCGGTCGCTGCTGCTGGCCCTGGCGTCATGGGTCCTGGTCGCCGGCGTCGCGTACGCAGGCGTGCGGCTCGTAGGAGGCTGACCGTGTGAATTGCCAAAAATTAAGTGGCTTGGGTTGCAGCGGTCGTCGCAACACCTGACCTTCAGGAGTTGCGATGTCGGTACCGGAAGATCGTCCCCAGCCTGGGCCCGGCGCGCCGTTGACGGCCGAACGGGAGAGTTACCGTCGGCTGATGGCCCAGGGATTGAACGCCCATCAGGCTTGTCTGCAGATCGGGTGGCCCCCATCTACGGGGATGCGGTGGCGCAAGGGCCGCAACATGGTCGACTCCACGGCCAGATCGCGCGACCGGGCTGCAACCGCAGTGGTGACAGGCAAGCCGCAGTGGCGCGGTGAGGTCACCAGGTCACTGGCAGTTCGTCGATGCCGTGGACGATGGAGTACTGCCGGAAGCTGACTTGTTCGAGGTCGACGGTGAGGTGGAGGTTGGGGAATCTGCGGAGCAGTGCGGGGTAGGCGGTGCGGAGTTCCATCTTGGCCAGTTCCGCTCCGACGCAGCGGTGGATGCCGTAGCCGAATGCCAGGTGGCCGGTTCCGGCTTGGCGGGGGTCGACGGTATCGGGTTGGGCGGCGAGGGTGTGGTCGCGGTCGGCGGAGCTGAGCGAGCACAGCACCATGTCGCCTTTGGCGATGTGGTGGTCGGCGATGTCGATGTCGTGGCGGGCGAAGCGGGGAAACGCGACCTGTACGACGGTGAGGTACCGCAGGAGCTCTTCGACGATGGCGTCGGTGTGGTCGTCACCGTCGCGCAGCAGGGCGGCCAGGTCGGGGCGTTGCAGCAGCACCAGGGCGCCCAGTGCCAGCATGCTGGCGGTCGTTTCGTGGCCCCCGGTGAGCAGTCCGTCGGCGAGGCCGGCGAGTTCGTCGTCGCTGATCTGATCGCCGTGTTCGCGGACCAGCATGCCGAGCATTCCGTCGCTGGGATTGGCCCGTTCGCGGGTGACGAGGGTCTTGAGGTAGGTGAGGGATTCGGTGACGGCGCCCATCGGGTCGGTGAGGTTCGCGAAGATGTCGAATCGGGATTCGGACAGCTTCTGGAAGTGTTCTCGCTCCTGGTAGGGCACGCCGAGCAGCTCGGAGATGACCAGCGACGGGATGGGAACGGCGAACGCCGGCACCAGATCTGCCGGTCCGCCGGCGTCGGTCATCCGGTCGAGTTGTTCGGTGACGATCTGGTCGATGCGGGGTTGCAGCCCGGCTAACCGCCGCGTGGTGAATTCGGGTGTCAGGAGCCGGCGGAGCCGGGTGTGGTCGGGCGGATCGGCGAAGCCCAGTCCGCCGGGGTTGGGAGATGGTGGTGTCTGGCCGGCGGTGGCCGCCGCGAGGTGGGCGAAGTCGTTGCTGTACTTGCCGGATTCGGTGAGGACCTGTTTGACGTCGGCGTAGCGGGTGATCAGCCACGCTGACAGTCCGAAGGGAAACTCCAGCTTCTTGATCGGTTCCTGGCTTCGCGCGTGGCCGAGCTCGGCTACCGGGTCGAACTTGTCCCGCAGCAGCGGCATGAACGGGTCGGTCATCTTCAGTCTTTCGGTTAGGCGCCCGGTGACGGCACAGCGCGTGTGTTGTTGGCTGGTCCTGCGGACGTGGCCGCCAGGGGTGAGCAGCAGCCCATTGCTATCAGGGTTGTGTGATCAGCAGTGGTGCGGCTCCGTGATGCCTGCAGGGCAGGGTGAACTCGAGGTCGTCGTTGGCCTGAGATGTGAGCTGCACGAAACGCATGCCGTCGTTGATCCGTGCTGTGGTCGACGGCAAACTTGAGCTGGCCGACGGAGACGCCTTGGCCCTGTCCACGCCGGACACCGAAACTGCGACGACTTCCAACGTCCACCGCAATTTCCGGTTCTTCTCGATGATCCGGGGAATCGTATCGAGTGGACACCGATGGTCGGGATCAGCGTGCTGCCGCCCGAGATGGCCGCGTAGCTGCGCACCCGGGTACGGGCTATGCGCAGATAAGCGTGCTGTCTCCGCGCATCGTGCGTTTTCGGTGCTCGCGGCCGCGGCAATGCGGCCGCGGGAAAAATGTAGCCGTTCGCTGAACCCGTTGGACAGTAACGTCGAGCCGCCCTGCAACGGCCCGTGATCAGCACCAGCACACCGAACGATTTCAACGTCGGTCACAGTTCGGGTTCCCCGTCTCTTGCTGTCGGCCAATCCCGACGGCCAGGAAACCCGGTGTTGCCGATCCGGTCGCCGTTCAGCGCAGCCAGTGTCGCGTTGTAAGAATGCAGCGCCCGTTCGTCCAGGTCGACGTCTTCACCGTCGCCGATTTGCTCGTCGGAGTCCGTGCCGAGCAGCTCCCGTCGTCGGATTCCTTCCAGCCAACCTCCCAAACCCGAGTCCTGCTGGCTGCTCTGTCCCCACTCGATGGCGGTGACGATCATCAAGATCATCATCAGGCCGTCGCCGCCGAGCCACATCACAGCACCGGCGGTGCTCTGATCTACGAGCGCTCCGGGTCCCCACCCGGGGTGAGAGGCGGCGAAGCCTGGAGCCAGCGGGTGGTCGGTCAGCATCAGCACGACTCCGACCAGGGTGTCCACTCCCATGGTCACTGCGAGGAGGACGAACCGCAGCAGGTAGGGCAGCCGCCATGGCCAGGCCTCGTTGCCGATCAACGGTCCGAACAGGAGGTAGCCGCTGAGCAGGTAGAGCACGGTTTCACCGGCGTGCACCCACATGTGGGTCTGCATCAACTGCTGGAAACCGGTGAGATGAGTGGTGATCAGCACCGCCGCGTACAGGACCGTCGCCAACACCGGCGAGGTCACCCATCGCAGGACAAGCCGTACCTGGCCGCTCGGTGAAGCCGGTTGGTTGCGCAGGGTTTGAAGGAGCCGAATCGGTTGTGCGCAGACAAGAAGCACCGGGACCACCATGATCAGCAGCAAGTGCTGCAGCATGTGCACCCAGAACAGGGCACCGGAGTACACCGCCACGCTGCTGTCGATCGCGACGGTGAGACTCGCCACGGCGCACCACCACGCGACGCTCCGTGACAGCGGCCACCGGCCTCCGCAGATTCGCACCCGCCGTGCCAGGACCACATAAAGGAGCGAGGCGAGAAGGATCACGCTGCCGCCGGTCGGGCTGAACGTCCAGTCGGTGAACACCCGGTGCAGGTTGGGCGCCCGCTCATCTCCGATGCCCGGCATGACGCTCGCGTTTTCAGCAACCACCCGAGCGGCGAATCCGATGAGTGTCATCCGATCAACTGCTGGGGGGTGAAGGCAACCGCGGGGACCCTACTGTCGACCGCCGTCCAGTCCTGGTCGTCGGGGACGATCGGTAGTCCTACCGTCCGGGCGAGCCTTCTCCAGGCCCGGGGATGTGCTTGTTGGTAATTCATGTGCAGCGCGCTCGTCTCGGCGGCGTCCACGAACCACTGGTCCGGATCGGCCCAGCGGCTGCTGCCGCTGACGATTTGGATCGGTGGAGCCACGCGGAGGTTGCGGTCCAGTCCGCACGTTCTGCCCAGCCGGCAACGACGAGAATCTCCTCCGGATGCGGGGTGTATTTGACGACTCCCAGCATCACCTCGCCGCGTTGGCCGCTGCGCCGTACCCGATGCGAGGTAGGCGAGACGGTGTCCCACCACAGCGCCCAGATGCATCCGACACAGCCAGATCGGTGCTCGCAGCAGACCCTTGCGCAACCCCGTCGATTGACGATCAGTCAGTGTCATGGTGTCTCCTGGAAGGGTTGTCACCAGGCGGCGGCGGTGACCGTGTCGCCGGGCTTGGGCCCGGGCTCGCCGGCGGCGTCCGCGAAGGTTCTTAGCGCCTCGATGAGGCCGTCGCGTGGTCCGGTGGGCATCGCGTTGACGATGCGGGTGATCTCTGCCCGCCGGCGGTTGGTCGCTTCGCCGACCACGCGGGACCCGCGGGCGGTCAACCCCAGCAGCACCTCCCGACGATTCGCCGGATTCTCGGCTCGGGTCACAAGTTCGGCGGCCAGTAACCGGTCGATCATCCGCATGGCGGTCGAGGAGTTGACCGATAGAAGTTCGGCCAGCCGGTGAAGGTTCACCTCGCCGTACCCGTCCAAAACCACCAGGGCACGGAACTGCGGGAGAGTGACGGCGTCTTCGATCTCGGCGAGAGAGCGGGCCGATACGCCGACCAGCACCCGTGAGGCAGTCAACAGTGCGGTGACAAATTCTTCGACATCCGCTGATCCGCTTGCGGATCGTGTCTCCAGGCCTACCCACGCTGTTCCAGTCATTGCCACCTCCCATTGCAGCTTGAAGCAATCATTGCATAATGCACGAATGAATTCACCGGATCAGCGGCCCGCAGTGTCCCGCAGCCTGGCCCGCCCGCTGATGGTGCCGATCCGGCTCGGTCGTCAGGGTGCTCTGACGGCTTTCCGCTCGTCCAACGCCGGATTGTTGGCGTTGGCAGTCGTCGTGGGAGCCGGAGCAGGCGGTGGCGCGATCGTCTTCCGCTGGCTGATCAAGACGTTCACCCTGCTGTTCACCGGACATGCCGACTACGCCGGCCTGGGACCTGTGAGTAATCCGCAGTTTCCGGCCCTGGGTCGGTGGTTCGTGCTGATGACCCCAGTGGTCGCCGGGCTGCTGTACGGACCGTTGGTGCACTACTTCGCCAGAGAAGCCCGCGGCCACGGCGTACCGGAGGTGATGTTCGCCGTCGCGCGGCGTGGAGGACGGATCCCACCACAGGTCGCCGCCGTCAAAGCCCTGGCGTCCGCGCTGACGATCGGCGGCGGCGGATCGGTGGGCCGGGAAGGTCCGATCGTCCAGATCGGATCCGCGCTCGGCTCCACCCTCGGCCGGATGCTGCGGGTACCGGAGCCGCGCATGCGTGTGCTCGTGGCCTGCGGGGCGGCCGGCGGAATCGCCGCGACCTTCAACGCACCATTGGCCGGCGTGTTCTTCGCCCTGGAACTACTGCTGCGGGACATTGCCGCTCAAGCCTTCGGAATGGTCGTGCTCTCCTCCGTGACTGCCAGCGTCATCGGCCGCGCCGCGCTGGGCGACGCACCATTCCTGACCTTGCCGGCCTTCACCGTCCATCATTTCTCTCAGTACCTGCTGTTCGCCCTGCTGGGCCTGATCGCGGGTGCCGCCGGCGTGGTGTTCACCAGGGTCCTGTACTGGATCGAAGATGCCTGCGACTGGGCGTGGCGGGGCCCGGAGTGGCTGCGCCCCGCGGTCGGCGGCATCCTTCTCGGCGGCTTGCTGCTGCTCCTACCGGAGATGTACGGAGTCGGATATCCGGTACTGGGCAATGGGATCGCCGGCAAGTACACCGTCGCGTTTCTCGGTGTTCTGCTAATAGGCAAGATAGTGGCCACCAGCCTGACGATCGGGATCGGCGGCTCCGGGGGCGTTTTCGCACCCAGCCTGTTCATCGGTGCGATGCTCGGCGCAGCCTTCGGGCAACTGGCCCACCTGACGATGCCGGGAACGTCGGGGCCCGCCGGTGCATACGCGCTGATCGGCATGGGTGCGGTGTTCGCCGGTGCGGCGCGGGCCCCGATCACCGCGGTCGTCATCATGTTTGAACTGACCGGCGAGTACACGATCATCCTCCCGCTGATGCTGGCGATAGTGCTGGCCACCGGCGTGAGCCACCTGCTGTCGAAAGACACGGTCTACACACTCAAACTCCGCCGCCGCGGCGTCGACCTGGACCAGCCAACGCACGCTGCGGCGCTCACCTCGATGACTGTGGCGCAGGTGATGGAACCCATCGGGAACAGCGTTTCCAGCACAGCCACTCTCGGCTCCATCGTCGACGTATTGGCGACCGCGCGAGACGGGCAACTGCCGGTGGTCGACGACGCCGGGTGCTATCTGGGCATAGTCACCGCCCGTATGATGACCGACACGATGGCCGACGGTCAGCATGACAACGCATCCGTCACGACCCTCCTGGAAAACCCCGACTCGGTCACCGCGTCCGAAGTTCTCCACACCGCCCTGGACCGCCTCGATTCTGCTGAGACCGCACTGCCCGTGCTGGATGACGACCGCACCCATCTGGTGGGATGGCTTACCCATCAACGAGTATTGGCCGCAATGCGGACGCCTTCCGCTCCACTCTGAACGCTCGGCTCTTGGCTAAAGCAAGCCGGCAATCCATCGACACCCCAACTCCAAGTGTTGATGCAGGTCAGCGCGTAGATGACCGCGGCCCTGCACATACAAGGCTTGGTAGATCCTCTCCGGGCTCACCGTCATCTCCTGCCGGCCGTGGAACACCGCGGCCAGGTGGTTGCTGATCTGCTCCGGGCTCCACTGCAAACACAGTTTCCCCTGGACCACCGATGCCAGTTCCGGATGGTCGAACTTGCTTGCCTTGGGTCGCCGGCCACGCAGCTCGGCCCGCTTGTGCGCCGCATAGGGAGAGTACTTTCCCCGACCGTCGGGCGTCTGGCCGTTGCGGCTCAGCTCACGACTGACCGTCCCAGGCGAACGGCCGATCTGCCCGGCGATATCCCGCACCCCGGCGCCGGCCAGCTGCAGGTCGGCAATCTGCAACCGTTCGTCCAGGCTCAGATATCGGCCGGACGGTTCGGGCTTTTTGCGTGGGACCTGCCCGCCGGTCGCTTGACGCCAGCGACGGCCGGTTCGTCTGTTCACCCCGACAGCGTCGCAGGCCGCGATCAGCGTCGACCCCTTGGCCATCAACCCCCAAAAACTGGGCCTGCTTGTCGATCAATTCCTCCTGCGACCACACCCACAACACCCCACATCAGCAGGGGTGTTGCAACGACCGACTGAGCCCGCCATCCGTCTCCAGGTCAGCCGTAGTCGCCGGGCGCGTTCACCTTGCGGGACACAGCCGCAGGCGGCGTCCTTTATGCCGCTGTGGGGTTGGCCGACGCCGGAGATCGCTAGCGGCGACGGCGATTTCTTAGCCTGGATCCACCGATCGGGGTCTGACGGTGGGCTGGTTCGCTTCGGTTGATGTTGCTGGTTGCGGGCGCGTTTGTTCGGCCGGTCTGCCGGCTTCTCCGGGTGGTGCTGGTCGTTTCGCGG
>JAABVA010004149.1_pt1 | contig 13516 bp, 16 predicted proteins | sample 5560331 | NCBI WGS metagenome assembly JAABVA01 (sample SAMN12812661, study PRJNA571458) | rock metagenome | isolation source: Antarctica rocks | place: Antarctica: Victoria Land, Mt New Zealand sud | collected 2016-01-07 | reverse complement strand
ACAGGATCAAAACGATCAAGCGCCAGATGTACGGGCGGGCCAAATTCGATCTACTACGTACGCGAATCCTCAACCCGGCATGACCACCCGCGCGAGCCACCGATCACGAAATGTGTGCCAGAGCCAGATGATGTGTCCGGAGCCTTTTTCGATAGGGGGGCGTTTTCTGGCACACTGGTTAAAGTGGAGCAGCGCAGGATCGGTTAGCTCATCGGATCCGCATCCGGCGGGGCCGGCACCCTTCAGGCGCTGGCTGTCAAAACCAACACGCGGATGCGGCCAAGATTGAACACGGTCGTCGCGAGGACCCGTTTGTTCAGTTTCGGCCGCAGGGCCGTGAACAATCTTCACCGCATCCCGACACTTGTTGTCGAGATGCAGCCAACATTGAGAAATCAGTGGTTGTTCTTAAAGAAAAGACCCGCGGCGGTACATCGGTTGGGACGTCGGTGGCGCGGCAGGCAGTCCCCGAGGGTGTGCCTGGCACCACCACCTACAGGGACCCCAGTCACCAGCCCTATTACGGCATCTCTGGATCCCTGAGCTCGCCGCGGGGATCGCCGTAGCGAATGAGGCACCATCGCCGGCGGGCGAGTTCTGTCTGGAGCGTCCGGCGCTGCTTGTAGGTGCCGCCAGGCCTGTCGAGGGCTTCCGCAATCGTTCTCGTATCGGCCAGCAGCTCGGCTCGCTCGTAGTCGTAGGCCTGCCGGCACTCGCGGCAACAGAAGAGTCTGGGCCGACCGGTCCGCGGCCAGTTACACAGCTCGGTGCACACCGGGTTCATGCACCGCTGCTCGATGGATGCTTGCACAGCATCCGGAAGGGCCGCGTGCGTCGCAGGTACCGTCGCTTCGGCGGCCAGCACGAGCGTGTTGAGGCGCTTAGCCATCGGGCATGTTGTCCGCGGAGAGGTGAGACAGCGACACGCCCGCTTGTTCTGCCACCTCTCGTAGCGAGCGTCCTCGATCCAGACGTGCCCGTCGAATGCACCTAGCGCGTCGCGCAACAGCATCCAGTCAGGATGCCACGCCCCGAATCTGAACCCTGGGGCCCTGTCTCGGCTGGCGCGTTCGGTGTCTGAGGCGCACGCGTTGCTGAACGGACTGACCGACGGTGAGGTCACGCTGGCAATCGGCGAAATCTCTACCCGCCATCGCTGCCCCTCACCCACCCCCTTTGTGGAGGTGCTCGCCCGGACAGCGCAGTTGCAGACCGGCCTCGACAGCAGACGTACCCGAGTCGGCTTGGCCGCCGCGCGCATCCGAGGACAGCTCCGGGCCCGGCCACCCAAGCTCAACCACCGACAGGAGCACCACATCGTCGGGCTCTACTGGACAGGTCGCTCGAGATCGGGGAGTTGTTCACCGTCTCCCCCGCAACCGTCTCCCCCGCAACCGTCTCCCCCGCCCTCCGGCGACCACCTCACCTGGTCCCAGGCCATCACCCGCCCGATGCGGCTGCGCCTGGCCCCTTTGACGTGACCGTGGCTGGTGAAGCGATGACGGGACAGTCCCGCGCAGGCCGCCTGCCGCGCTCCGCAGTCAGCGGGGTGCGCGTGAGGCCCAGGCGGGTCCGGCATGAGCACGCTGCTCCTGAGCGTGCACGTCGTGCTGGCCGTGCTGACCGTCGGCCCGATCAAGGTGGCCGCCAGCCTCTTCCGACCCACGTGGCAGAAAGCTGCCGCGGACAGCAACCATTACCTGATCACGCCCGGCGACGGGTCACCCCCACGTGAGCTGCAACCGACGCACGGGCCGGCGGAGCCGGTTCCGAAGGGACAGTCGTCCCACGGTGGACTCGACACCGTCAGGCTGCTGCACCGCATCACCCGCACCTATGCAGCGGTGGGTCTGGCGGTGCCCGTCCTCGGTCTTGCGACCGCCGCCAGCTTGGGCGTGCTGACCGACCCCTGGGTGCTGACCGCAATCGTCCTGGTCGTCTTTGCGGCGGTGCTGTTGGTGGCGCGCGTGCTGCCGCTGCAGCGACTGCTGCTGGACGGGCTGGGCCCGGGCGCACCCTCGGCTACCAGCGAAACGGGAGCCGCCAGCATGCGGCTGGCCATGGCCACCGGCATCTTTAACCTGCTCGTGGTGGTGGTGGTGCTGATGATCTGGCGCCCCGGCAGCACCACAGGGGTGTGAGATGACCCTGTCCCCGGCACCAGTGCGCCCGACGTCGTGGCTCGGGGCGACCTTGCCGAAACAGGTGCACTTGAGGCCAAGAGCACGATCGACCTTACGAAGAAGCTAGGCGTCGCGAAGGTCGCGCAGTTCATCCTGGGAGCGTCCAACCGCCAGCCCACCGCGGCCCAGCGCTACTTCGGGGGTCACGCGGTCCTGGTCCTCGGCGTCGCCGTCGGCGAAGAGCCAGGGCTGCCGGGCAAAGCCATCAAGGCCCACGACCTCGCCAACGCCCTAAAGCTCTATCTCGGAGCTGCTGAGAAGCGGTGGGATCTGCACCACGTGCCGTCCACGGCCACCGGCCAAGACGTGGTAGGCATCGTCATCGAGCGTCATGATGCGCCACAGGTTGTTAATACATCGAGATGCAAACCAGCGGCGGCCGATGAAGCGGCGCATCATGGAAGCTTCCCGATGACGAACGAGAGGTGTGCCGATGACGGCCCCACCGATCCGCGGAGTGCACCACCTGAAGGTTCCGGTGCGCGACCTGCAGCGCAGCCGCGACTGGTACGAGCGCGTCCTGGGGCTGTCCGTCGGACGGGATTTCACCGACGACGACGGAGTGGTGCGGGGCGTGGCCGGCGGGCTGGTCGATCCCGCCGGGCAGACGGTGCTCTCCCTTGCGCTGCGCGTCGACCCGGCGCACTCCAGCGGGACCGGTGGCTTCGACCCGCTGTCACTTGCCATCGGCAACTTCGACGACCTGGCCGCCTGGCAGCACCACCTGTCCGCCGAGCGTGTCGACACCTCCACCATCGCGGACGGCGACGACGTGCGCGCCATCGCCGTGCGTGATCCCGACCAGGTCGAGATCCGGCTCTTCGCCGCGCGCTCGGAGTAGCCCGCTCACTCCCGGTGGCGCACGATGTTGACGACGGTGCCGTCCGGTGCTCGGACCCAGAACCGGCGCACCCCCCACGTCTCGGTGGTCAGCGAGTGCACGATCTCGTACCGTCCCCGGGCGGGCGCCTCGGTGGTGGGCTGATCGTGGCCATGGCACCCTCCGGGGGTTGGCGCAGGAAACGCGTAGGGGTGGAGCATCGCAGACGACCCCGACAGCCCAGGTCAGGTCAGGCACGGAGGGCGGTTGTCGCAGAGCATGCGATATTTCCTGCGGCTTCACCCGGGAGTGGTTCCCGACCAGCATGAGACCCATGGCTGAGTCCGTGACCCCCACCGAGTCCGCCGCGGCGTCGGTGTATCAGCTGCGGGTGGTGGTGGCCGGGGTCAGTCCGCTGATCTGGCGCCGCATGCTCGGGTCCGGTGCACCACGATCGCCGACCTGCACACCGTGCTGCAGACCGCCTTGGACTGGGTTGGCAACCATCTGCACCGGTTCGTGTTCCACGGGCCGGAGTACGGCATCTCCTATCCCGGTGGCGTCGGTTTCCGGGACGACCCCCGCCAGATCCGGCTGGGCGAGCTGGGTCTGCGGGCCACCGAGCGGTTCGTCTACGACTGTGACTTCACCGCCGGCTGGCGACTGCACCTGCGGGTCGAGCAGATCGGGGCCGCCGAGCCTGATCGGGTCGCCAAGGCCCAACGAGGCCGCGCCGCACTCACCCGCCGAACCAATTCAACGACGGACCACTAGGCAGCGCGGTCAGCGGCGCTCACTCGTGCCAGGTGGCGGCGGTCTCGGTGGCGAAGTCGCGGTAGGAGCGCATTGCGCGTCCGAGCAGGGCGTGCAGCCGGTCGTCGGTGCCGGGTGCGGCGAACATCCCGTCGACCTGGAAGCGGCGCATCATCAGGCGCATGTCGTAGGCCATCCAGCCGGGCATGAACGCGGTGAGCTGCTGCTCCAGGTTGTCCAGGACGTCGTCCCCACCGTAGGAGACCGGCTGCCCGAGCACCTCGGCCCAGATGCGGGCGACGGCGTCGCCGGTGAGCACCTCAGGGTCGACCACGTCGATGACCTCGGTGGGCAGCGCTTCCTCGGCGCGCTGGCGCTCGAGCAGTGCGGCGGCGGCCACCTCGCCCAGGTCGCGCACGTCGACCATCAGCGCCGCCCGGTTACCCACCGGCGGTCCGTAGGTACCGGCGAGGAGGCGGTCCTTCTCCGCCGCGTCGTTCTGCATGTAGTAGCCCGGCCGCAACACGGTCGCGGCGATTCCGAGGTCGTCGATCAGCCGCTCCGCGGCAGCCTTGGCCGCAAAGTGCGGCGGGTCGGTGAAGCGGTCGGCGTGGATCACCGACAGATAGACCACGTCACGCACCCCGGCCTGGCGGGCCAGGGTGAGGGTGTGCAGCGTGCCCGTCAGCTCCTCCACCGCCACGGGGCTGAGCAGGAACAACCCGCTGACCCCGTCGAGGGCCTCGCGCAGCACGCTGGGGTCGGTGAACTCCCCCTGCACCGCGGTCACACCGGCCGGGAAATGGGCCTTGTTCGGTGAGCGCGTCAGCGCCCGCACCTGCGTGCCGGCGGCGGCCAGGTGCCGAACAGCCTCAGACCCCACCGCCCCAGTGCTACCGGTGACCAGAACCGTCATCGTCGTACTCCTCTCACGCGACTCACCGGTGACCAAGGCGGTGCGCCGGCTCGCCTCTCACGATGGATAACCGATCGAGCACGGACCAGCCGGAACAGCCCGAATGGTTGAAGGCGAACCCGGATAGCCTCACAGCGGTGATATCCGACAACACGCACTCCGCGGACGCGTTGGACCTGCAGATCCTGCACGCTCTTCAGGTCGATGGGCGCGTCGGGTTCGGGCTGCTGGGCCGCGTGCTCGGAGTCTCCGACCAGACCGTGGCCCGTCGCTACGCCCGGATGCGCTCAGCAAGCGGGCTGCGTGTGGCCGCCGCCGGGGACGCGCGCCTGTTGGGGCACAGGCAGTGGTACGTGCGCGTGCGCACAACCCCCGACGCCGTGATGGCAATCGCCCAAGCCATCGCCCGCCACCCCGACACCTCCTGGGTGCGCTTGGTCTCCGGCGGCACCGAGATCGTGTGCTCGCTGCGTGCCGGCACCGCCGCAGGCGGGCACGCACTTCTGCTCGAGAAGCTGCCGCGCACCTCCCGCGTGCTGGACGTCACCGCCCAAAGCGAGCTGCACGTCTACACCCGCAACGCTCACCGACTGCTTCAACGGGTAGGTACCCTGACCACGACCCAACTGCGCGCGTTGCGCTACGACAGCTACCCCACGCCGGTCTCCGGCACAGGGAACGCTCAGCGCGCGCGCACTACACACCTGGACGAGCTCGATCTGGCCTTGCTGGCCGTTCTGCGCGAGGACGCGCGCACCCCGGTCGAGCAGCTGGCCGCCGCCGCCGGGACGCCGGCCTCCACGGCCCGCCGACGTCTGGCGCGGCTGCGCGCCAGCGGCGCTCTGCGCATCGACGTCGACGTCGACCCGCGTGCCCTCGGCCTGCACGAGCAGACGCTGCTGTGGCTCAGCGTCGCCCCCGCAGACCTCGCAACAACAGGTGCGGCGCTGGCCACCCACCCCGAGGTCACCTTCGCCGCCGCCACCACCGGGCGCACGAGCCTGTACGCCAGCGTCATGACCCCGGACACCCAGACGCTCTACGACTACCTCACCCACGACATCGCGGCGCTGCCCGCGATCCGCGACGTCGAAAGCACCCTGGTCATCCACAGCCTCAAAGGTCTGGGGTAACCGCACTCGACCGGAGCTGGTCGGACCGCCCAGCGCACCACCAGCACGGGGGTGCGGGCGACGCCGCAACTCACCCCAACAGATCCGGGGACTCGACACGCAAAACCGGCATGGCCACCATGAGTGCGAAGCCTCGTCAAACGAATCGGCGTTATCACCGTCGCAGCTGCGTTCCTGCCGCTGCTGCGACTCTCCGACGCTCCGCGGATCGTCAACGTCTCCAGCAGCGCCGGCCCGCTCACGTTGACCGCGGACTTCACAGGCCCAGATCCGATCGCGCTCGGCTACGTGCCGTCGAAGACCGCGCCCACGTCGCTGACCATCCAGTACGCGCGCGGCCGCGCGTCCGAGAACATTCTCATCAACGCTGCCTGCCCGCGCTTCGTCGCGACGGACCTGAACGGCTTCCACGGCGTACGCAGCACCAGCGAGGGCGCCGTGCAAGCCGTACTGATGGCGACCATCCCCGCCGAAGGCCGACCAGCTCCACGCCGACCTGCTCGGCGGCGAACCCACACCAGTCGCGGTGGTCGATCTTTGTCGAGGATGGGCCCACGTTGGCCGTGCCGTGCCGTGAGCGTCGCGGCGGGGGAGGCGGTGCCGGTTACCACGCGGTGGGCTGGTACTCCGCGGACATCTCGCGCCAGCGGACGGGCTTGCCGCAGTGCGCACAGGTCATAGTGGGGTCGGTGGGGTGACCGCAAGGGTTGTGGGTGAGGCGCAGCGGGGGGGTGTCGGTCTTGTAGGTGTCGCCCCAGGCCATGACGGCGAGCAGCACGGGGTAGAGGTCTTGGCCCTTGGTGGTCAACCGGTACTCGTGGCGGGTCGGGTTGTCCTGGTAGGGGACCCGATCGAGCACTCCCTCGGCGGTGAGCAGCGCGAGGCGGTCGTTGAGTACGTTGCTGCCGATGCCCAGCTTGGACCGGAAGTGGTCGTAGCGGCGCTCCCCGCGGAAGCACTCGCGCAGGATCAGCATGGTCCACCGCTCGCCGATGACCGCCCAGGTCCGGGCGACCGAGCAGTAGACGTCGGCCAGCTCGTCGTGCTTCACGTCCCCGATCGTAGAACATGTTTTGAGTCTTTCTCGGCTGCAAGTCTTGTCCCCGGGGTGGCGGAGTCCTAGGGTTGGACTCAAATAACGTCCCACTCGCGCCGGCCAGGTCGGCGCACCGACCCGAGGAGACCGTCGATGCCCTTCTACCAGTTCACCGTTCCCACTGGCAGCCCGACGCTGGAGCACCAGGCGGAGATCGCCACGGCGGCGACCAAGGTCCACACCGAGGTGACCGGGGCGCCGGGCCGCTACGTGCACTGCTCGTTCGTCGAGGTGGAGCGGGACAGCATCTTCGTGGCCGGGGAGCCGGTGAACTTCCCCCGCATGGTCGGGCTGCTCAGGTCCGGCCGCGACGGTGCGGTCAAGGCCCGGCTGCTGCACCGCATGACTGAGGAATGGAGCGCGATCACCGGTGAGCCTGTGCGGGACTTGGCGGTGTTCCTGCACGAGGTGCCGGGGGAGAACGTGATGGAAGACGGTGAGATCCTCCCCGAGGTCCAGCCCGGCGAGGCACCGCCGGTGGGCTGACCCCACCCCGCACCGCGGACGCAGACCACCGCGCCCACGGTGCGCGGTTCGCACCGTAGGCGCGGCCTGTCCGATCCGTGACCGCAGCACCGATCAGGAGGATGCATGACCCCCACTCACCCCCGAGGAACACTCCCGCCGACCACCGCCGCGGCCACATCCTTCGAGCCCGAGGAGTCGATAATGAGCGTTGAAGTGCCGGCGAGCTGCCCGATGTCGCGCGACTTCGATCCGTTTTCCCCCGCATACCTCGCCGACCCGTACCCCACCCTCGCTGCGGTTCGCGCGGAGGGGCCTGTCTTTCCTGCGCCGGACCTGGATATGTGGGTCGTCACCAGAGCTGCCGACATTGACGCCATCCTGGCCGACCCCGCGACCTTCTCTTCCACCATTGCCCAGGACCCGTTGTTCGCCCTGGCCCCGGCCGCGCGCGCCGAGTTAGGTCCGGACTTCCCGCCGCCCAAGACCATGTTGAACTGCGATCCACCCGACCAAAGCAGGATCCGCCGGTTCAACCTGCGCTCCTTCTCCCCCAGGCGAACTGCCATGCTGGAACCGAAGGTGCGTTCGTTCGCCGCGACGATGGTTGACGCGCTGCTCTCGGTCGATCGGTTCGACGTCGTGGCCGGGCTGACCTACCCATTGCCAGCGCACATGATTTTTGCATTGATCGGTTTCCCCGAGTCCGACACCGAACTGCTCAAGAGCTGGTGCGGCAACCGGATGGCCTTTTCCTGGGGACGACCCGATGAGACCGAGCAGGTCGCGATTGCCACGGGGATGCGTCAATACTGGCGCTACTGCCAAGACTTCGTGGCCGAACGGCTGGCAAGCCCACGTGATGACTTCACCAGTGACCTCGTGCGCATCCATGACGAGGACCCCTCGCAGCTGTCGATCTCCGAGATCGCCGGCATCATCTATGGGCTGAGCTTCGCCGGACACGAAACCACCTCGAACCTCACCAGCAATGCGCTGCGCAGGCTGCTCGAGCACCCGGATCAGTGGGCCGCGCTGTGCCGAGAACCGTCGCTGATCGGCAAAGCCGTAGAAGAAATACTCCGGTACGACACCAGTGTCATCGCCTCACGCCGGATCACGACCGCCGAGACCACGATCGGCGGCGTCGCGGTCCCGGCTGGCGCCAAACTCATGCTGCTGCTCGCCACGGCAGGTCACGACCCGGAACGATTCACCAACCCCGACACCTTCGACATCGCCCGTCCCGACGCCGGGAATCACCTGGCATTTGGCCGGGGTGTCCACTACTGCCTGGGTGCACCACTGGCCAAAATGGAACTGCGCATCGTGCTCGAGATGCTCACCCACCACGCACCCGGCCTCACCCTGGTACCCGGCCAGCAGCTCAGCTTTCCGCCCAACATCTCCTTCCGGGGACCCCAGGGGAGCTCTGGCTACAAAAACCGTCGTCCCTACCCCGATAGGGGAACCGTTCCCGAACCTCACCCGGCTGCGTCAACTCCTCGGACTCGCGGAGTACAACCGGGAGGCTGAGTGCTCCAGCTGGCTGCCCATGTGCGGGCAGGGCCCTCTGCGTTACTTCGGCGGCAACGATCTGGCATAGCCGACGCCATGCCGGACCCACCGGTTTAGTTCGAGGTCAGTCGCGCGTGCGTCGAGCCCAACCGGTGACCGTGTTCTGCGACCTCATTAGATTCAAGGCCGTCAACGACACGTACGGCCACTTGGTCGGGGACAACGTCCTGGTCGCCGTGGCGCACTGCCTTCGCCGCGAACCGTGGGCACGTACTCGAGCAACTGCAGCCCGCCGCCAAAGGTGCGGTGGTCCACCAGCTTGAGGGCGACGTCGGGGTACCCGTCGAAGATCCGGTCGCGACCGTTGGCACCAGTGATGACGGGAAAGACGACAACCCGGTAGCGATCCACCAGGCCGGCCCGCAGAAGCGACCGGCTCAGGGCAGGGCTGCCGAGGGTGCGCATCGGGCGGCTGGCCTGCTGCTTCATCGCCCGCACGGCCTCGACCGCGTCACCGTCAACCAGCGCTGTGTTCGCCCAGGACAGCGGGGCCTCCAGAGTCGAGGAGAACACCACCTTCGGCATCGCGGTCAGTCCCGCCATGCTGGGCTCGTCGGGCATTTGCGCACCGAACCCAGACATCAGCCGGTAAGTCGTCGCTCCCATCAGCGCCGTGTGCTCCTCCTGCTCATCGAGCCACCCCAAGTACTCGGGGCTTTCCATGCCCCAGTAGCCGGGCCAGCCCTCGGCGGCCCCGTAACCATCGAGGGAGATGATGAAGTCCACCATCAGTTTTTGCATCGATCTTCCTTTCCTCGGGTACGCATGCCGTGGTGCTCGACACCACGCTCTTACGTCTCGGACCTACGGCGACCCGGAGCATTGACGTTGAACGACTGGCCTCGTCAGACAGGATGACCTCCAGCGGTCCCGAAAGTCATCGGTGACGGTGACCGCAACCCCGACCATGTACACGCGCGGATCGCGGAAGGAGGCCGGGCTCGTGGGATCTCAACCGAACACTCTCGCCCGGTCCACCAGGATCATGCCTCGGCTAGCACTCAGCGACACAGCTCAACTGGGCGGACGGCGCCTGATCCGACCACCGGGCCGTCCGCGACGAGCGTCCCGATGGCGGAACCGCTTCCGAAGCGCCACGCACCTCGGAAGCGAGGTGGCGGCGGCCGCCGTCGAGCGTCCCGCAGGGGATTCCACACGGGATCCTCAACCGAGAACGGTTTGGCCGCCCGCTGAGGTCGGAGTTTGCTCACGCCCGCCTGCCGGAGTCGATGTCGGACTCAAGGGCGCGCAGACCGGCGGCCAACGCGGCGGGTTCGGCGAGGGTGAGCATCGAGATGCCACGCCGAATCCTGGGGTCGAGGTAGGCGGCCGGCCGGCGCCAGATCGCGGCCGCGAACCCGTCGAGGCAGTCGTGCGGCACCGGCACCGGTTCCACCTGGGCTCCTGGCAGCTGGTCGACGAGGTCGCCATCAGGCCCGCCTGACCGCGGGAGACTTCGTCAGCGGCCGGGAGGGTAGTCCCGGACCAGCCACAAGCTGTCAAAGACCTTCTGGTCGCACCCCGGGCGGCTGATTCGCTTCTGGTGCGAGGTGTGGGGCTATGAGCTCGAGCCTCTGAACGGCGGTCCGGGCCGGGCTTGAGGCGATGGGGCTCGACCCTGACACGAGCGGGGCGGATGTTCGCGGCGGCGGTCGATCCGTCCGGTGTGGGGCCTCGGCTGCTCGCGCAGCGAGTTCCCTGAGGCAAGACCGCCAAGAACCGCTTGCACCTCGACGTCCGGGGCGGGTCGGCGGAGCGGGCGGCCGAGGTCGCCCGGCTGGGCGAACTGGGTGCGATGGACCACAGCAGTTTCGCGCTGAGCACGGCAGCCGCTGGACGGTGCTCACCGACGCGGCGGGCAATGAGTTCTGCCTCGATGACCCGCAGACCGCCCGACCGCTGGGCATGAGATCAGCTGACACCATCACCGTTTGGGAGTCCCACGAGAGGACCGGCGACTGGGTCGTCGGCTCGCCGATGAGTTTGTGGTTCACACCGCGTCTATACCGAGGACCACACAACAAGATCCCAGGAGCTGCCATGACAACCGTTCGTCTCGTCCTCCTGCCGGACGGCCCCTACGAGGTGACCGGCTCAATCGAGCTCGCCAGGAGCGACGGCCAACCCGTCCAGGCGCCTGCAGACAAGGTCTACCTCTGCCGCTGCGGGCACTCAGCGAACAAACCGTTCTGCGATGGCTCCCACGCCCGAACCGGATGGACGGAGGACGCATGAGCATGAACAGCTCAACGTCCAGGTCGGTCCTCCACATGTCGATGTCCTCGACGCACCTGCGCTGCTGCGTCGGGTCGTGACCGGTGCGGTACCGCCGGGTTCGGACAAGGTGTCGCCGTAAGGGCAAGTGTTGTCGGGGTGTGTTGGCACGACGCAAGGACGACAGATGAAGACGCCGAGAGGAGAACGCTATGCGTGACCTGGTGTTGCAGATGGGCATTTCGATCGACGGGTACGTGTCCGGCGGTCCCGAGGAGGACATCGGCGCGGGTGAGGCGGAGCACCCGGACGTCGTCGCCAGGAAGCTGGCTTGGGTCACCCAGGCAGGACTACACGCGATGGGCCGGGTCACCTACGAAGGGATGTCCGGTTTCTGGCCAACGTCCACCGGCGTGTACGCGAAACCTATGAACGAGATCCCGAAAGTGGTGTTCTCCAAGACCCTCACCGAGGCCGACTGGCCGGCCACGACGATCGCGAGTGGCGACCTCGAGGAGGAGGTCGCGAAACTCAAGGCGGAGCCGGGCGGCGACATCATCGCCTACGGCGGCTACACGTTCGCCCAGGCCCTCACGCGCGCAAACCTGGTGAACGAATACCGGTTGGTCACACGCCCCGTCGCGCTCGGCAGCGGTGAGCCGATGTTCAAGGACCTCGCCCTGGGGCTCCGGCTTGCGCTGGCCGAGGTCACCTCCTACCCCGACGGGACCGTCATCTCGATCTACCACCGGTCGACTTGAGACGCTTCGCGGGCCGACTCGACGAGCTCGAGCTGCACGTGCTCCTGGTGCTCGACGGCGGCGGGCTGTTGTTCGGCCACGTCGCGGCCGGGCACGGCATGCTCGGCCTCGCACGCCAGGTAGGGGTCAGGCCGTGGGCGAGGCGATACGCGGGTAGCCGTGGCGGGCCCGGTCCGAGGGTCGCTGGTCAGCCGGTCACCTGGGCGCTGAGCTCGGCGGCTACGTTCGCGACGGCGTCGGGGCGTTCTAGGGGATCAGATGGCCGCAGCCGGTGAGGGTGCGGATCTGCAGGTCGTCGCAGTAGGGCAGAGCGGTGCGGCACGCTGCCGCGGACAGCCCGGGATCGCGGTCCCCGACGAGACAGTTCCGGACTCGGCGAAGCCGTCGGTCAGACCCTCGCCGGGCAACAGGGTGAAGGTCCATCGGTCGTTCGCCTCACAGTCCGGCAGGCGCGGCCCGCTCTGCAGCACCCGCGCGCCCCACACCTGTCGGATCATCAGGTCTCGGACATCGACGCCGGCGACGGTGAACCTGCCTGCATCGGCGCCAGTGACCTCGGCGTAGCTGCCGAGCGCTGGTCCATACGCGCCGACGACGGTGGCTACCAACGTCCACGCGGCTCCTGGCCGAACGCCGAGCTGGCCCGCGCCTAGCCGCCGGTCAACGACGTCAGATGTGGCTCCGCCGAGCTGGTCTGTTCGCGCGGCGGGGGCCATCCATCCGACCTCGGGTGTCCAGCTGGTCCGGGTCTGGAACCAGCACCATTCCGTAGGCGACCTCTTCGGCGAAGCGGGCTGCCCTGAACCGATCCCGCAGCGCAGACACCGCCATCTCGGCGGCGTGCCACCGCTCCGCCGTGAACGCATTCTGCAGGTTGCCGACGGAGAGCGGCGGTAGCCCGGCGCGGGCAACCGCATCGGCCACCGACCGGCATTGCGCCCACCCGACTCCACCAACGCGGCGATCTGACTGGCCCGGAACGACGTCACGAGGGCGAGCGCCGCACCGCGGTCGGTCCGGTCATCCTGCTTGGAACGACGCCGGGCCGAAGACGTCTTCGTACACGCCTTCCAGCTCCGTCGACGCCACGATCTCATCGAGTCGCCCGGGCGCATCCGGCCGAGTCAACGACCCGGCCACGGCCGCGAACTCGTCCGCCGACACGTCGAGCTCCAGGATGGTGATCACCTGTCGGTCGTTGGTCACGTTGCACCCGACGCTCGTCCTCGCGGGATAGTGACCTTCGACGTGTTCGGGCATCCACGCGTCCTTGAACTGCTCATAGGTCACGCCCGGCCGCAAGGTACGAACAAAGACCGCGTGCAGCATCTCCACCTCCACAGATGAGTAAGTCATCGCTATGCGCAAACCGTAGGCGCCGTGGCCGACATGCCCCGGCAGCGGCTCGTCGAGCCCCGAACACAAGCGGTCAGCGTGGTCGCCTGACCGACCCTGTTCCGGTTACCGATGGGCGAATTCAGGCGGTCGTCGCAACGACGGGTGATTCGGGGTCCAACAGTAGGCGTTGCATCGCTTGTGTGGGGGTGATGCCGCCCAGGGTTTTGCGGGGCCGGTCGTTGAGCTCGGTGGCCACCTC